>Ga0208449_1001848_pt1 | contig 10780 bp, 19 predicted proteins | sample MalvireepMed_s17_FD_184247 | JGI IMG/M metagenome (GOLD analysis project Ga0208449, IMG submission 184247) | Marine viral communities from the Global Malaspina Expedition - Malaspina viral metaG DeepMed_s17 (SPAdes) (version 2) | ecosystem: Environmental > Aquatic > Marine > Oceanic | place...
CCATCTCCATGTCAATAGTTTCTTCTTCCTCCATTAAAGGTGGTTCTTCAAATTCTTCAGGTGCATCCATGAATGCTTCTTCCATGTCCTCAAATTCTTCCATGTACATTTCCTCGAATTCTTCTTCAGGCATGGCAACAGTTTCTTCCTCCATTGGAGGTGGTTCTTCAAATTCTTCCTCTATCATTAGGGGTGGTTCTTCAAATTCAGTTCCTACATTATAATCTTCCACATCAAATTCTTCCTCGAAGTAGAAATCATCTTCCCAGGTAAATTCTTCCTCTTCCCATGTCCAGTCTTCTTCCCATTCTATATCTTCTGGTATGTTAAAATCCTCTTCCCAATCAAGTTCATCGCCATCCGATGTATTATAGGTAATGCTAAGCTCAACGTTATCCACATCCGGTCCTGCGTGCGATGAGGAGTTGGATGAGTCATCTATGTCTATTCTTGCATTGATATCAAAATCTGTTGATGTGTTTGCTCCAATCGTGATGGAATCCGTGTATGTTTTGTAGATGTTGTGGTCATCCTCCACTATTCTTATTTGTGTATTTACATCGCCACTGGAGTCAGTGAGCGTTTGTGTCATGGTAACCTTGTCCTCGCCATGCCAGAACCATATGTCCGTTGACATGGTTGAAGTGAACCCACGCTGTATTTCAGGGGTACCCATGTTCGTGTCTTCTGATAATGTTACTGTCTGTGAAACACCGCCATCATCCACGCCAGCGAGGGATCCTTTCGTTACACCGCAAGTGGTTGAAAAATTATTGGCTGTATTGGGATTGCACTCATTACCGTAGTAAGTATGGTGTTGCTGTGTTGTTCCGTGGTTTGTCCAGCTTGTATTGCCGCCAGTGAACCCAGGGTTTACAAGGATGTTCCCTGTATTTATTTCTATACTAGTTGTTTCTGTTGATAGGCACAGAGTCAATAACAACAGTGATAGCGTTAATCTCTTCATTTGCTTCCTCTAATAGTTTAGCTTGTTTTAATGCTTCTTCTTCAGCAGCTTTGGCTAATTCAGCAGCTATTCTTTCCGCTTCTATTCTATTTTCTTCCGCTATTCGCTCGTCGACCTTGGCGATTATTTCATTTTTAGCTTTCCATTCCTCATAATCTGGTCTCATTTCTGGGTATTTATCCCACATTTCCTGCGCAGCTGGACCAATGAGGCCCTGATAAGGACACGGCGTTCCTGCAGATTCCATTGCCGCATGGACACGTTTGTCCTGGCATAGTACTGCAACGCTTGCAACCTTCATGCCGAAATCCTGAAGGACCTTGGCTAATTTGATGCGCTCACAGTTTTCATCAACGACGTGCTTGCCACCAGAAAAACCCACGATCCCAGTAGTGACACTGCCACTAATGCCCATGCTACACACATCCTGACTCATACTTGAGTATGAGGGACTGTTTGCTGATGGTGGTGGTATGCTTGACCCATTAGAGGTTGTTGCGTTCGTTGTTGTTGATGTTGTTGTGTTTGTTTGTCCGTCGTTATTATTCGTTGTTGTGCTTGTACTCTCGTACCCACCTGTAATATTTGTATTGCTTCCGGATGTGTTCGTCTGTGTGTTTGTATCGTCTGCTAGTACGGGTCTAGCCCACATCGAGACTATAATTAATATCATTAGCAGTGCTATTATCTTCAACCAAAATTTCATACACCCTCCAGTGTTTATGCGCCAAATGACGTCTCATTTTTAGGTTTCCTAGGTTTTATTGACTCAGGAAATGCCAGTATTTCTTCACACGCCACATTTACGTATAGTGTTGTTCTGCCTTGTCTGGCTTCAAAATCAGTAATATAATTTTCGGTTGGAATAAGTAGTGATTCACACTCTTCCTTATCCTCATATCCACCAAATCCTTTATATACTATTGCTGCCACATCTGGATAGGCTATATAGGCCATCAAAAACCATATCTTAATCACGTTGCCCCCTGAAATATCTTTTTTCAGGGTGGTATTGTAACCATTTTTGAATATTTTTCCACATCTTTCTTGTTCTGTATCTAACGATTCTATATGTTCTTGACATGTTCTCTTTTAAAAAGGGACCCTCCCTGCTCGAATGAGCAGTAAGAGAGTCCACTGGGTGAAATGAAGTTGAGGGTTTATGTATACATTCTGTGCACAAAATGTGCAAGTTAAAAGTACGATTTTACTTGACACGTATTTTTTCCCGGAATTGCGGGATAATTATTTACTTGATTTATCCCATCAATTACTGTATAATATGGGCTATTAGTTTTGCATAAAACTAGTGTCCTAATGGTGGGCCAGTATCGGGCGATCGCTGGCCTACCAACAAAGATGAAAGAGTTGAGATGACGAGAACATATACAAAGGGAGGAATTTTTAGTAAGAAGCCTAAAAGTTTCCTTTCAAAAGGAGAGTTGGAGAATATTTTGTTAAGCTTAAAGAAATTTGATGAATGGATCAACAAATCACGCAAAGGAAACACCATTTCCTATTACCGTGGATTTTTGTTTTCACCCGACCAGCAGAAGCTATCGCCAACGCTGGATTTGAAGAGAGTCGATAAACTGCGAAAGCATGTGTACAACTATTACATGAAGGACCTAGTCACGTTGGTGCAGCGAAAGCATGACAACTTTGACTATGACTACATAGCGGTGCGCAGATGATTTGGTCATTGTTTTGGCTGTTTTTAATACCCATCAAGATCTGGATAGCGTTTCAGGTTTTGCTATGGATCTACAGAGTATGGTTGGGAATATGACGGATTTTACTACTGATTTCCTTGTTTTCGCCACTGTAATAATTATAGGGCTTGTAATAGTGTACTATTATTCGAACAGAAAATGAGAATGGAAACGAAACAAAGTTTGTACGACAGATTAGCTAAGGAAAAAGAACGTCTTGGAGGGAAGGCACTGCGCTTTCCGAAGACAAAACAAGAGTTGCTCGACCGTAAGAGGTGGGAGAGGATTCACATAATCCTCACCCGCCGTTACGAATACGGAATAGATAGCTATCTGGATGATATGAGGAGACAAGACCATTTTGATGAGATTGCCACGATAAAAAATATCCGATGAATGAGCAAAAAGAAAAACATATTCAAGCCGAGCGGCAAAAAATCCGTGAAAAGAAAACCAAGCAAGCGCTTGAAGAAGCTAAACACTATAAGGAAAAAGTTATCTCCTTCGAACGGCCCCAGGAAGGGAAAATTGATAGGCGCATTGGTGGAATTAATACATTTCATGTTGAAAAGGGCGAGGAAAAGAACACGTACCGAATCATTACGAAAAGGGAATACACCTTTGCGTACACCATCCGTGCGAAAAACGAAGAAGACGCGATGATACGCACATTGCAGTATGTATCGAAGGACGGAAGCGGACACTATTTAAAGGGTCCAATGCAGTTGGGAAAGCCACTCATTAGGGAGTGGGTTGACAAGATTGAAAAATTATAGGAGGCAATATGCCAAAGACACCATTACAGAAGATCAAGACACAGCTTGATAAACTAAACAGACTTCATGAAAAGGAAGAAATAATCGTCGAGAAGATCAATGAGATCATTGAGGATGAGGAAAATATTGACGTCAATGAAGATTGGGAAGGCACTGACTAATAGATAAGGAAAAAAATGGCTAATGGATATAAAAAAGAATTTAAGAATACAGGAACCATGCACACACAAGTAAATGGAACCATCAATCGCCATCCAGGAACTGGTAAGCATTTCATGGGGAGGATATTGCAGCGAATGAACAAAAAATTCAAGAGGAAAACGAAGCGTGGTTGATACGACAAAATACAAGAGTGTGGCGATTAAGATCCCCTACTATGATGCATTGGTGCAAATGGGGTTGATCGTGCATCGTGGACCGGGACAGCAAATGATGCACTTAATAGAAAAAGAATCAGAACGGAGGGAAATAAAGATACATGATGGACGGACTAAGAAAAGCAACAGAAGAAATTAGAACCATTCTTATTGAGGGCGAGCGTGAAAACATGTCTTTTCCTTCGCTATTGGATAAGATGCAGGCGGTCAAGGCGTACGGTGAATCCTTCAGTACACTGATGCTCATGGAAATTATAAACGAATTTATTGATGACAAGGAAAAACGTGCCAGCCTTACACCGGAAGCGGGGTATGATGGCGTGGAGGTACAACAAAAATTTGATGAAATGAGTGATAAGTGGAACAGCCGAAACCAGACAAACTAAAGCAGCCTAACTCATGGCCTATGGTGAAGGTTACCTGGATGGATGCCATGGACGGCGAGACGGGGTGGCAGTCACTTGAGGACATGCTGAAGGGCGATCTTGCAACAGTGATGGACATTGGGTGGATGATCAAGAATGATGATCGAGTGGTCATTGTCATGGGATCGTGGTGTGTGGACCCGGATGATAAAAACGGCGGACGTTACATTACCATACCAAAAGGGTGGGTAAAAAAGATAGAATATTTAGAGGCAAACTATGCAGACATACGAGATTAACTTATGGAAGGACAAAAGGGTCATTGAAAAAGTGGTCAAACAGTTTGAGGAGGATAAGGATGTGCTTGAATTCATTAAGAACAACTTTGATAAGGAGGAGGAACTACCACGCTTGGACCAAGAGAAAGGCTTCCTTCGACCAAAAAAAAGTGATATAATAATTACATGGGCTAAAATAACTACGTATGTTAGGAAGAAGGGTCCTACGCGGTTGGAGCTCAGTGAAAAAGAAAAGGAACTGAAAGATACATTGGAAAAATCAATTACACAAGAGACCATAAATGAATGGGGATACAACGAGATGCTCCGACATACGAGGAAGGCCTATGGGCCTAACCCAGATGCGAAGGGATACAGTGAATTTCCAGGAAGAGAGGACAGGACATATGTTAGAAAATAAGAGTATTGGCAAAGGTATTACGGGTGATAAAAAAGGATTGACACCCAAGCAACACAAGTTTCTTCAACAAATTCAATCATTTATCAGTGCAAATGGCTATGCTCCTTCGTACGAGGAGCTTAAACAACTCACTGGACTGAAATCAAAGAGTAATGTGCATTCCAAGATGCATGCCCTTAAAAGGCGCGGATATCTTGACTTTTTGCCACATTCCAGTAGATCAATGTATTTACTATGAACAGTATTGTATTGGCGCTGGATGCTAAAAAGTTTTTTTATTTTTTCTTTTTACCGGGATATTGCCAATACCGTAATACCAACCCTAATTCGTCATATGGGATAAGGGATAGCGGGTATTGGCAAAGTATTGGCAAATTGAATAATTGGAGTAAAAAGGAGTATTTTTAGGCTAAAATGAGTGAAAAAGATATATATACCAACAAGTTAGCTACCTTGGAAGAAAAGGTCACTCGTAATACCATCCGTAATACCAGAGACATGGCATTGAAATACCCAAGAGGAGAGGATGGATTGACTGAAAAACAGCGGATTTTCGTAGAAATATATACTGCCAATGAAGGCAGATTGACTCCAACAGAATGTGCAAGGCAGTCTGGGTATAAGAGAGAGCGTGCTGCAACTACAGCTTCCGAGCTATTAAGCATTAAGCGATACCCACGTGTTGTTGCTGCTGTCAGGAAGAAAAGAAGTGAGCTTGCAGAGACACACAAAGTTGAAATGGACAAGCATGTCCAGGAACTGGCTAGACTAAGAGATAGGGCACTTGGAGACAAGTCACACAGTGCTGCTATCAATGCCGAAAGATTACGTGGCCAAGCTGCAGGATTATATGTTGAAAGAAAAGAGATTAGAACAGGATCAATTGATGATATGTCAAGGGAAGATGTTCTCAAGCAATTAAAGGAATTAGGATTAGATGGAAAATTTAAAAAAGAAGGTCATAAAACTGTCTTATCGGTCGAAGAGGAATCCAGTAGCGAAGGAATTAAGGACATCACCGAAGTATCAGCAGAAAGTAGTGAAGAGCAAAAGAGTATATGACCGTAAAAACGGAAACAAATTTTTACAAGAATTTAAAGAAATGTTTGGAAAATGGGAGTAAGAAATATATTATAACTCGTATTGAGTCATACGTTACTCCTGGATTCCCAGATTGCTTGATATATCACAATGATGTTGGATTTTTCACGCTTGAGTTGAAGGTTGTAAGACGTAACAAGAAGGGAGCTGCTAGAGTATCAATTTCACCTCTTCAAATCGCCTGGAATGTGCTTCATATGATACATGGCGCACCTGTATTTATCTTAATATATGATCCCGGTCGGAAGACCACGAAACTCTTTCCAAGCTCCAAACTCCTAGAACTCCGTGAAAAAGACTACGATTCAGTGGACGGCTGCCTGTGGTCTGGGGAGCTGGGGCCCGGGCTCGCTGCGGAACTCCCCAAACTCCTGAAACTCCCGTAAAACTGCCACTTTGATTTTGGATCTTGGCTGCTGGTGCTGCGCACCGGGCGCCCGGCGCCTGAACTTCCTGACAAAATAATCCAAATGATCTCTTGCATTGTGGATAAGTTTATGTTATAATACATATGGAACATTAAACATTAGCTAGGCACTCATTGCGAGTCACTCGAGCACAGTTGTGTTATGTTCCACATAAATAGAAAGTAGGTTATTATGGTTGTAGACGAGCATATTAGTCACGCACTCAATAGGATTGCAGACGGATTAGAAGAAAATAACGAAGTACTCAAGAGAATTGCGAATCATTATGATGGGGTTGTTCCTGTTATGACTCGTAATGCGAAACGGGCTGAAGCTATGGCTGAAGACCAAGAGCAAACTTTTGCTCAAGGTATAAAGAACATATTTAGTCCGCAAGAGCATTAGGCTCTAACTCCCAAACTCCACTATAGTTACCCACATTAAGTTGTGGGTAACTTGTGGATAGTTACGCACCGGGCCCGCAGCGGGTAAACTCCCAAACTCCGATTATAAATGGCGGTTTTCTGGGATTTCATTTGGAGATGTGGTTTTCGCACCGGGGCGCGCGCCGGGATTTCCTCCATGAAGAGAATGGCTGATTTCCGCCATTTGTTTTCCTGAATTTCCTGTTGACAGATCCAGGAGATGCCTGGTAAGATGTAATAACCTGGAATTGCAGGTAGAAAGAGAAGGTGCAAATGGACTGACTAACATTACTCATACCATTGAAAATCGTGGTTTTCTGCGTTATTTTGGTGGTAATATATAGGATGATGAGTGGTTAAACTCCATTCAAACTCCTCAAGCTCCCGGGACGCAGCTCCAGCAGCTGCGGTCCTGAGCTGCCAGTTCTGCTGGCGGGCGCCCCGGGATTTCCTCCCTCCTGACTGGAAATGTTATCCACAAGAAAAAGAAAGAAAGGGTTGAGATGGGTTACATTTGATGATATAATAAGGACATAATAGGATGTGGCTTACCTCTTTTAATGTGTAGCCCTATTATACGAGGCAAGATAAACGGAGTTATTCGGCCCTTGCCTCAAAAGGAGATGGTAATGGGGTTTAGTCCTTACTCGGTTGATCAGAAGTCCGTTCTATTCCCCCAAACTCCCAAGCTCCCGCATACTCCCTCTATTAATACTACAGCTGTGAGCTGTTCGCCCGGGGCACGGGCAGCAGGGTAACTTCAGGGTTGAGATTGATTACAGATGTCTTATTATTACCTTAATTGATTTGTTGTATTTAGGTTATTAATGCTTATATTATAACTATAAATAGAAAGGTAAATATGACTAAAGAACAATTTCACGATATTGTTAAACTTGGATTTTTCAGTATTAAGTGGACAAAGAATAACGGAGAACAAGGACATATTAAAAGAGGTATCATTGGACAGAATGGCTATAGATTTACCAAGAGTGGAGAAGTAAGAGAACACCCAAATTATCTATTGGTATTCTGTGTTAGTAATAAAGGTGATCATGGTTGGGCGAATGTAAACCCAGACACAATCACAGAAATAAACAATGTGAGTTATACACAATGAATTTCCCAATGTTCTTATTAGCTATTGCACTATTATGGTTTTTAGTGTTTTATAGTGTCATTAATTTATAGGAGAAATAGAATGACTAATGAAGTTACTACGACTGAAAACAAATCAGTAAACAATGTAGATATTAGTAGTGTTATCAAAGAAGTAATTGAATACACTAAAGATCAAGCAACTGTTACTGATCTAAAGCATATCATCTCATCAGTTCCCAAATCTGACTCAATGGATTGGAAGCTAGTTAGTGGTGTGTTGATGAATAGCCTTGTTGAATGGGTTGTTGAGAACAAAGACAATGACGATGTTAGATCATTGGAATTGATACAGCACTTACAAAAAGATATTGGTTACTTACTAAAGAGATTAGGTTTAGCACAATAGTTTCTCCTAATGTGTTGATGACTAAAGGGCGATATCCCACATATCGCCCTTTTTTTATGCCCAGGATACTAGATGTTGTGTCAAGTATTAAGTATGATAAGTTGTGGATAACCTGTGGATAACTTCGCGCCCGGGCTTTTATGCGGCTCGTAAACTCGCCGCCCGGTCCAGACTCCCAAGCTCCGACCCCCATACCCCCCCTTTTCGATAAGCATGCTTTGAATTTTGTGGGGGCAAGTTTGAGAGTGACAATTACGTGTAAAAACATTATAATAGGGAACCTAAAGGGAGAAAAATTTTTAAAAAATGAAAACCATTTCGAATTTAGAGAGTTTGGATACCAAAACTTTAAAATATATCCTCAAAAATGCTGTCCTCGACAAGCAAGAAGAAACCCAAAAAGATTTTTTAACATTTGTAAAGGCCGTTTGGCCGGATTTCGTTGAAGGAAAGCACCATAAGATATATGCAGAGAAGCTGAACCGTATTGCAAACGGTGAATTGAAGCGATTGATTGTCAATATGCCTCCAAGACACACAAAATCAGAGTTTGCATCACACTTATTTCCAGCTTTTTACATGGGTAGGCACCCAAAGGCCAAGCTCATTCAGACAACGCACACAGGAGAGCTCGCAATTCGCTTCGGGCGGAAGGCCAAGAACATGATAGAGTCAACGGAGTACGAAAGGGTGTTCCCTAACGTCCGTTTGGCAGCCGATTCAAAGGCCGCAGGCCGTTGGGAGTCAAACCATGGCGGTGAATATTTCGCTGCCGGCGTTGGTGGTGCGATAACTGGACGTGGTGCCGATTTATTGGTCATTGATGACCCCCATTCGGAGCAAGATGCACTTTCACCCTCTGTTTTGGAGTCCCATTACGAGTGGTACACTTCAGGACCCCGTCAAAGGCTTCAGCCAGGTGGCGCGATAGTGCTTGTCATGACGCGGTGGTCTATAAAAGATCTCACAGGCAAGCTGCTAGAGGCCCAGGGTAGGGATGATGAAACGGATCAGTGGGAAGTTGTTGAATTTCCGGCAATTATCAATGAAAAGCCGATGTGGGGCAATTTTTGGTCCCTAAAAGGCCTAATGGGCGTAAAAGCGTCAATTCCTCTTACAAAATGGCAGGCACAGTGGATGCAGGCACCAACATCCGAGGAAGGGGCGATAATAAAGCGTGAATGGTGGAAAAAATGGGAAAAAGAGGACATACCGCACTTGCAGTACATTATTCAGTCCTATGACACCGCTTTTTCATCAAAAGAGACAGCCGATTACTCCGCAATAACAACATGGGGCGTATTTGAGCCGGAAGAGGGTTCAAAACCGAATTTGATCCTTCTGGACGCGAAACGTGGCCGTTGGAACTTTCCGGAGCTGAAAGAGATTGCGCAAACGGAATACAAGTACTGGGAACCCGAGGCAATCCTCATAGAGGCGAAGGCAAGTGGCATGCCACTAACTCATGAGTTGCAAAAGGCAGGAATACCTGTTATAAATTATACACCCTCAAGAGGAAATGATAAACACTCGAGGGTAAACAGCGTAGCCCCACTCTTTGAGTCGGGAGCGATATGGGCGCCCACTAAAAAGTTCGCCGAGGAAGTGATAGAAGAATGCGCAGCATTTCCGTTCGGTGACCACGATGACTACGTGGATTCAACCACGCAGGCGTTAATGAGGTATAGACAAGGATACTTTGTTGCGTTAAAAGATGATTACGAAGACGAGGAGAGTGTCAAAATAGGCACAGGGAGGGAGTACTATTAATGTATCCATTTGGATCACCAATTACAGGAATAATGTCGTTAGCCGATTATCTGGATTTACCGGAATTATATAAATCGTACGGCGATACGCACTTAGATAGATTAACTAATTTAGATATGTATTCTGATCCAGTTAAGATGGTAGGTAATACAATTTCAGATCTTGTTTCTTTTGTACCTGACTTAGCAGGAGATATTCCTGCAGCAGCAATAGATAGATTTACAAGCGCAGATTACTACAATCCTTTTAGTGAATATGCTCAGGAGCACGGCATGAACGTAAATCCTGCAACGGGAGAAAAAACAATTATACCCGGAATAGATTTTCAAGATTCAATTACACAGATGGGAAAATATGAATTAGACGCACTTCCTTGGAATCCTATGCCTAGTTTTTACACAGAGGAGCAAGGAGGAAATCCTTTAGATCCAAAAGTTGGTGACCGTGTATATGCAGATGCTAATAAATTAGTGGACGATCATTATAAAAAAGAGGTATCGTATTTAGATAAAAATAACGATAAGTTCATAGATAGTATACAAGATGATTTAGAAGAAAATCTTCCTCCATATTGGAAGTGGGCTTACGATAATCCAGAAAAGGAACCAGAGGATTATGATAAAATATATAATGATGAATATGCAAAAGGATTTGAAAAAATATTTCCACTAAAG
>Ga0208449_1001852_pt1 | contig 10765 bp, 11 predicted proteins | sample MalvireepMed_s17_FD_184247 | JGI IMG/M metagenome (GOLD analysis project Ga0208449, IMG submission 184247) | Marine viral communities from the Global Malaspina Expedition - Malaspina viral metaG DeepMed_s17 (SPAdes) (version 2) | ecosystem: Environmental > Aquatic > Marine > Oceanic | place...
GACCTTCTGCTTTTACTTGTGCGTTAGCGAATCCAGATAACATAACTTCCTCTTCGAAAGCTCTGTCACTTGACTCGGTTGTATAAATCTCAGCATGCTGATTTTCATACCGTTTGTATTCCAGGCCAAATAGTGCATTCAAACCTGGCTCTAGTTCTTTAACTAGTTGTGTTCTTGATATAGCCATAATTTATCTCCTATTTAGACTTAAGCTCCAGTACTATCAATGTACTCGTTTAAGTTTTGGATTACAACGACGGTACAATAAGCTGCTGTTAGATCATTGTTTTCTGGATCTTCCGCGCTTCTAATCAATCTCCATGTATTGTTAGTTGCGTGAGTGTCACCAATGTCGAGTGTAGTGCTTGATCTGCCAGTTGTTGTGCTTCCACCTGTGTTCACATCAAATGTGTCAAGATATATAGCATGTGCGCCGACAACTGATGATGCTACTTGAGCATCGGTTGCGACATTATACAACTGCCAAGGATAGTCATTTACAAACGCTTTAGTGTCCTCGCTGTTTGCTGGTGTGATGGTTGCATCATACCAACTTGCAAACGTGGGCTTTAAAGTTGTAGCCGAATTGTAAAATATACCCTGTAAAACACCACATGACGTACCAGTTGCTGAATCTTCACCAGTTACAATGTATCCGGCAGTAACACGTACTCCCATACCATTGAATTTATTGGCAGAATCAGCGGCATCTATAAAGTATTCGGATAATCCTTGGGTAGAAGGTGTATTACCTAACGTACCTGCTGGAATAAAACCGAAACCTGCGCTATTTTTATTAGCCATAGTTGTCTCCTTTGTCCCCGAGGGGACGGGTTAATTTAAATCGATGAGTAGGAATAGTTAAAAAATTAACTCTTCTTTGTACCACCGAAGGTTACACGAGTCTGCCTATCAACATTGATCGGCATACTTTCATGCTGTTCCCTCATTAGATCGTTTTCAACTGCAGCATCCTGACCTTCTGCTTGTTTAGCAAAATAATCAGCACGTGACTGCGCGATTTCTTCAGGTACCCTGGCCAGCAACAGGCCACCAACCCCAATCACTCCCTTGTACTTACCATCTTGGATAACTGGATAATTAGAATCTTTATATTCGTCAGCTCTCACTAACTCATAACCAGATCTTAATCTCCCAGAGATATTTTTAGTGTCTTGAAACCCTAAACTCTCTGCTCGTATCCATCTGTGCCTGAATCCATCAGGGGCAGGGGGTGCATCTAGAGAAGATGGAGGAGTCCACACTTTTGGCCTTTCAGTTTCTTGCCGTGTTTGACTCGCACGTGAAGTTTTGTTGTCTTCTTTTTTCATTTTACGCTCCTTCCGTGAGTTTTATTTGTCTTGCGTATTCTTCGAGTGGCACACCTAATTTTTTAGCTATTGCTACCTGGGAGGGTGTGAGTCTCACAGTGTTGCGTCCTGGTTTCACACTTCTCTGAGCTGAAGCAACCAACTGATTGGTTTTGGACGTATGCTCTACATCACCACCTTTAGCAAATTTATGCGAGAAGTCAACCTTTATTCTTTTATCAACTTCATTATAATAATCATCTGATTTAGGGTCAAATCCCTCGCTTACCAAATCCTTATGGATCTCAAATGCAGTAAAAGTCATGGCTCTGTCTTTGCCAAACCATGTATTTTTAGCTGCCCAAGTTTCCGCTTTAGGATCTGGATCAGGAAGTTCCTGTGGTGTTTGCTGTGGTAATCTTCCACCGTCTGAAAGTTGTTGAACTGGTTGTTCTGGTTCAACAGGTTGTTGTTTTCTTTGCTCCAATTTAGCATTTTCAAATGCCAATGTAGCAATTCTTTTGTTTGCTTCAACTTGAGCTTCTGCATTTCCAGCTTCAATGGCGCTTGCTAATTCTTTTTGAGCAGACTCCATTCCTGTTTTTACATTTGTCTCAAATCTAGACCAGTAATCAGTATCCATTTTTCTAAATTGAGACTGATCTTGTCTTCTTTGATATTCTAAAGCTTGAGCATATTCAGTAGCAGCTTGTTCTCTACGTTCTGCTTCTCTCATCTTACGAGTAAGTTTAGAAATACGTGATTGAACGCCTTTACTGTATTCTTCTAGTTTAGTATCTTCATCTTTCGTTGTTTCTTGTTCCTTGGTTTCTACTTCTTTTACTTCTGTTTCTTGTTCCTTGATCTCTGCAACTTCTTCCACTTTTTCTTCAGGTACAACTACATCTACTTCAGGTCCTGAAGTATCTATATCTACCTGTGGGTCTTCTTTTTTTATTTTATTTGCTTCTGGCATTGTATCCTCCAATGGTTAGTATTTATGCAAGATATCCTCTGGATTCTTGATGGTTGCTAAAATTTCATCTTCATTTAACAACCTGATTTCTCCACCTTCAATTTGTATACGTGATCCTGCATAACGCGCAAAGATCACCCAATCACCAATCTTGCACCACGGGCCTTCTGGATATCTCTCTTTATCTCTATAACATTGTGGTCCCATAGCTAGTACGTTTCCACACTGTGATGCAACTTGTTGTTTTTCTAAAGTAGATTCATTCATAATGATTCCACCTTTAGTTTTTTCATCCATTTTAAATGGTAATACTATTAATCTCCAACCCGTAGGTTGCGGTAATTTTTCTTTTTCGTTTGTAACTTTTTTAGATTCTGATTTTTTTAAACCAACTAATTCTTTATTTGGTAAGTGAATTTTTGGTGTTGATGTCGACGACTGTTCCGTCATTTTGCTCCTTATCATTAAGCAGGTTAGAGAGTTCCTGTTTAGTTGCCTCTAGGGCGTTAATTTGTCCGATAATATACTTATATGTTTCCATATTGTCAACCCCACCAGACGTTATAGAGATTGATAGTTGATTAATTCTGTTATCCAAAACTCTGCGTAATTTATAAATTACGTTTTCTAAATTCATATTAAATCTTTATAATATTCCTCGTAACTCTTATTTGAAACAGGCTCACCAGCTAAATCACTTTGAATATGTGATCCAATGTATTCTTCTTTTGGAGGATATACAAAGTCTGTTTTTGTTTCACTTAATTTTACTTCTGCCTGTTTTTTAATAGGCTTTCTAGAATTACCATTAAAGGGTCTATATCTTGGATTTACCATTATTTTTTCCTTTTATCAAAGCGTTTTTTTCTTAATTTCTTTAAATATTCCATTTTATCTTTTAAACCTAATTTAGGTTTAAGACTTTTAATAACTTTAATTTTATCTTCTAAGATGGTCATTTCTTACCATTTCTAAATATTTGTGTTCCCTTTATACCAAATATGCTCGCACATACAAGTATCCATAAATTTGTGAACCAACTAGGAAGCGTCTGAAAATGCTCAAAGAACACTTTTATCTTGTCCATGGCCGCCGGATCATCTGACCAGACCCCATATGCCAGGACCAAAATGGGCAACGTGAGTATCAATAAAACGACCTCGTCCTTGTAGTCATTTTGCCGAGCCTCTAAAAGTTTGCCCTGGTAAGCTTCCTCACCCCGGGCCATCTTAGATGCATGCATGTGTTGTGCATCCGCCATAGCCATCTTTGTCTCTTGACGTTTTTTGTAAATGTGACTACCTGCGTTTAACGCAAGCTTTATTGCTCCGAATATTGGAAATGCCATAGACTTAAACCCAAGTTACAGGTTTCTGTCTTCTAGCGGCCCCTGAGCCAGAAACAGGTTGTTTGTTTCCAACTGCTAGTTTAGATTTTCCTCTAATGCTAGTTTCTGATCTTGGATCAGTTATAACTTTAGATGCTTCTATCTTAACGGGCTTACTTTTTTTATAATTCCACGCCATTATGTGCTCCTTTTTATATTTATTATAACTCTTTTTTTAGTGTTTGTCACTATCTAGAGCTTCCGTTTGTTTTAGGTTTCATTCTTGCAAGTGTCAATCTATTTTCATTTGCCATTTCTTGCTTTTCAATTGAAGTGTCAGCTCTTAATTCAGCTAATTCTTCGTTTTGTTCAAGTTTATCTTCAGTAATATCTCTATTTTGAACTAATTTAGCTTGATCAATTTCAGTTTTTTTCTGCATTTCTTGTTGTTTACGTTCATTTTCCATTGCTCTTAAATCAACTTCTCTTGACTTAAGTTTAAGAAGTGGATCATGATCGAATTGTGATGTAATTTTCTTCTCTTCCTTCATAAAGTCTTCAGTCATTTCAGCAATCAATACTGCTTTTCTTGCTTCAACTTGTTGCTGCATTTGTTGAAGTTGTTGTTGTGCCTGCGGGTTTTGTGCTGCTTGTTGTGAAAGCAATTGCATTTGTTGCATTTGCTCTCTGAATTCTAATTGTACCTGTTCTTGAGCCATTAAAGAAATATGTTCTAAAATATTTTTTTGTAAAGCAGCCATAACCATTGGATTATTTCTAACCATGTTAGTTGACATAAAATTTAAGTGCGCTGTAACGTGTGCTCTATGGTCCTGACCAGGAAAAGCTTGAAAAGGCTTACCACCTAAAGCATCAATATGCTCTAACGATGGATCTTTAGGTGCATTGGGTGGAGGTGGTGGTAAAATTCTATCAATATCTTTTATTCCTAATGCTTCATACATTTTTCTAAATGCCATATACAAATTATGTATTTGTGGATTTGACATTGCTAACTGCAGACCAGTTTGAGCAAGCGTCAATCTTTGTGACATTGAAAAAATATTTGGATCTGCAATTGGTAGTATATCTACTCTGTCATCAAAATCTGTTACTTTAATATTTCTTTGTCCACCAACAACATCATAAGGATATTCTGGTGGTAGATACTGGGCAAATACTTTTGCCAGTAGTTTAAATTCTTTTTTAAGTGCTGAGTATACTCTTTTATGGATTGCTGACATTACCCTTGAACCACGTTCTAAAAGAGCGACAGTCGTACCAACAGCTGCTTGTTGGTTCCCGTCCCCGACCTGCATGTCAGCAATGGACGCGAATCTCTGTCCTGCTGTAACTACAATTCCCATCAACTGCAATAATGTAGCTGAAGGTTCTTTGTATGGTAAAAATACAAATGCATCTTTTAGATTACCACCAGGTGTATCCACATCTTTGAATTCTCCTGGTTGTATGGGTGAAGCGTCATCTTTGACTCTAACACCTCTCTGTTTAAATCCGGCTGGTAAGTTTGATAACGTACCTGCGTCTAATAATTGACGGAGAGCAGACGTTGCCGTTCTGCTCAAGCCGCCAATCATATGAATGAGTCCAAAACCATAAAATCCTAGTCCTGGCAGAAATTTGAAATGGACGAAATATTGGATCTTATTTCTTAATGGATCATTGGGCGCGTAGTTTCGTCTTATCGACAAAACCTTTTGACTGCCTTCCTCGATTGTTACGACGTAAGGCAATTTTATTCCAGTTGGTTCACCGTTTTGACCAACATCTTCGAAGCCTTCTAAATCTAAATTAACATGACACTCTAAAAGAGTATACACGCTTTCTGTTCTTACTGATTTAGAAGTTCCTTCTAATTCTCTTTTCTTATCAACAACTTTATCTGCATTCACATCTGACACTGGTTTTGTCAACTCAATGTCAGTGTAAAAGCCATTGACCTGCTGTTTACGTAAATCATTCTCTGAAATCTTTACAACATGAATCACTGCCTCCGCATCATCTAATGAGGTAGCTGTATACGGAACGACGAGATCATCTGCAGGTATAAATTTTGATACGGCTCTACCTAAAAGATCGTCATAATAAACTTTCTTAAAAGTCGAGCCGCTTAGTGGTAGGTGGAATAACATTTGATCAAACTCTGGTTCATATTCTTTCATCTGATCCATAAGTTGATAATTCATAAAATCTTTAACTCTTTGTGCTTGAGCTTCTTTAGCAGGATTGGACAAACCTAAAATCTGAGTTCTAACAGGTCCATCTGCTGGTAATAATTCTTTATAAGCGAGCGCTTGAAATTGTGTAACTGCTTCAGCTAAAACTGGGTGCGTTGCGCCTGATGCTCCTTGAAATGGTTCATTACGATTATCATATTTAAATCCTAAAAGATCTAATCCTTTAACATAAGATTGTTCCCAATCTTTTCTGGACATTTTATAATCTGTGTAATTTTGTCTAAGTTGAATACCAACTGGATCTAAAACTGTTTCTGGTAAAATATCTGCTAAGTTATCAAAGTGCGTGTTTGACTGAGCACGGTTCACGGCACTTGGTTCAAAATTAACCGTTGCGCCACCTTCTTGATCAGGTGTTACTTCTACTGGTTGTCTTTGTTGTTGCTCCGTAATGTCGACATCAGTCATTTCCTGTGCGCCAGGAATTTTTACTTCGTGTCTAACATTCGGGAGTGATTTATCTATATCTGCCATTTATACTCCTTACTATATGTATCATATTCTGGTGTAGAAGCCAAGCCTTGTGATTGAGGTCCTCCAGTTGGTGCTATTGCATCTGGTTTACGTATTCCTACCATACCACCGCCTGCTTTTTCCATTCTAAAGTTATCTGCGTAATATGCTTGCTTATCTCCAATATCGAACATCTTTCCTAACTCACCATAAGACCTTCCTACTTCTGGTTGACTAGTTTCATAATATTCCAATATTTCATCTATTTGGTTATCACTATAACCAGGAAACTGTTCTCGCATCTGTCTATATCTTTTTTCAGATTGTTCTTTTTCCCAACGATCTTGCGCTCTTTCATATTTTTTTAATTTATAATCTCTTTGCATTTCATTAGGGTTTAAAACATCCCAAGGAATATCAACTACACCTAATCTTTTTTTCTTTGCTTCAGCTGCTCTAAGCCCCTGTTCCGTGTCTTGTTTTTCTTTAGCCGTTAACCAAGCATTATAATTTCCAGTTAATGCATCTGGTTTATTTAATTGTTCTAATTTTAAATATTCATTTTCCAATGCCTTTTGTTTATTTTCTATACCTACTCTTGGATCTAAACGTGGATGAGCATAATCTGTATCCACATATTGAGAAGCATATCCTCGCATTTCATTTATATCTCTCTTTTGTGATTCTAGTTTGTCATACTCAGTTCCTATTTGATCCATGTTTCTCTGAGTATCAATAAAGTCTTTAACATTCTGTTTAGTACCAACAACGTTTCCAGCTTCATCCTTAACCTCGTATAATTCTTTTTCTTGGAGTGCTTCAGAGCCCCCGTACCATGGAACACCTTCAGGTCTTCCAGCAAGTAGTCCTGGTGTAAATGTTTCAGCCAAAGCTTGATCATGAGTTAACCCTTTATAGTCTTTGTAATATTTATAAATTCCTCCTTCAACAGCTCCTTCTAGTAACAATCCTCCCCATGTACCTAGACCACTCCACTTTAAAAGGTTTGCAGGACCTGCAAGACCTATTTGTAATCCTTGTCTTAAAATTTTACCCATTTTTGGAAGCTCTTTTCCAATATCAAAAGCATTTCCTAATTTTTTAATTGCCTGTTTATTTCCTTGTTTTGCAAGTTTATTAGTCTCTCCAACATCTTTCATATAACAATCAACAGATTCTCCAGCACCTCCTGACATTCTACATTTAAAACCCATTTTCTTAAGCATTGAAATTTTTTCATTGGGTTTTGCATTATTCAATGCATTAAAATCTTTTGCTGAAACTCCTGCAACTCTAAAAAGTTCGGCTTGTTTTCTAGACGACCATTTCATCCATTCTGGTGACCCTTCAATAATATTTCTTCCAGCTCCTCTATAAAGAGTGTCTGTTGAAGTAATTGCTTTTTTAGCTTCATCTACTTTTCCTTCAACAAAAGCTTTTTCATAATCACCTCCAGACAAACCTTCAAATTGTCCTTCTAATTGATTTAATACAAGCCTTCTTAAGTCTTTATTTTGAATTTTATCGTAAGCATTAAATAATGCTGTGTTTAATTTTTCTCCCTGAATTCTAAGATTCTTAAAAGGTGCCCCTTTTACACCACCTAAAGCTTCATCATGACCTATGGTTAATTTATCCCCAGTCATTTGTAGAAGTTTTTTTAAATTGATTTTTTGAGAAGGGTTATTAGGATCGGGAACGGGCATTCTATTTTTACCTGACAAAGAATATACTTCATCAAACAATCCTGATTTAAATCCTTTTGTTTTTAAATTGTTTCGATGGAAAAATTGATTTTTATATTCAAAACCAACTTTTTTAAGATCTAAAACTCTATTACCATCCCTGTTTTTAGGAAGGTCTTTAAAATTTAAAAGTGCCCCCTTAGTGCCATCTGCTCTTAACTTATAAAATTGAATTTGGGATTTTGTGCCATCTCTAAAATGTCTATTAGTGTGTCTAACTGCAAAGCTCATAATATTACTTTCAGGATTTTGATATCTAGTGGTATATGAAACCATACCTTTAACATCCAAACCGCCTTGTCTATATTTTGCATATTCAAAAGCTTCATTAAACGGCATCCCAATAAAATCTTTAGCGTGTGTTCTATTTAAATATTTAAATGTCTCAGCAAATTCTTTATTTTTAAATTTTGGATTTTTTTCTAATGCATTATTTATAGCAGGCGTACTACCAGCTCCAGAAATTTCAGCAATCATTTGTGTAATAGGGCCGTATTTCGATATATGTGGAGTTACTTTTTTTGACGCTTTAATAGGTAAATCACCATCTACAATTTTATTAAAAGCTTTATTAATTTTTGTATCTAAATTTTCTAATCCTATGTCAGAATCCCCCATTTGAGTATATAATTTTTTCCCAAGGCCATGATTTCTATCTAATCTTAATTTGTTAAAAATCTCCTCTTTAGAGTACAAAAGTTTATCTGCTTCATTATGTTTTTTAATTAAAGAATTAGCAAAACGTTCTTGAATGTTATTATATTCCTTTCCAGGAAAAAAATCGAGCTGAAGTCGAACTCTGTTTCTAATAGTATTAGCTTTTTTCTTATCAAATTTATTTCTTAACCATTCCTGAAAACCAACTGTTTCGCTCATGTCACCTGCCTTAACAGCATCTGTTAAAGATTTTTTCCATTCTCTTATTAATTTTTTATCTCCAGCTGCAGACAATTTATGATAGGTGGGTTGAAACCCTTGCTTTCCTGGTATTGGAAGATGTCGTGTGCCCTCGTAAATTCTTCCTAAAGCATCTGGTCCCTGATACCCTGGTCTCGATCCGTCAACCGTGTTTCGTACTAACTGACCTCCTGCATACATGTTCCGTGGTCCCTGAATCGTGGACCTTGGCTCTTGGTCATTGTACATGTCTTTAATCTGATCTATAAATTTTAATGGTTTCATTCGCCTAACATTCCTGCAAGTCCGCCTGATGCATGAGACGCTACTCCTGTTTTTTCTTTCATCGCTTTATAGATATCAATATCTTTTAAAGCCGCATCAAGATCTTTTAATCGTTTTTCAGAATCTCTAATCATTTGTTCTGATACTTTTTTATTCATTGCTAGATCAACACCCTTTGGTGGATTTTTCAACATATCTTTAGAAACTTTAATACGAAGCTGTGCCTCTTGTTTAGAGTTTAATAACTGCTGTTTAATAACATCTGCTTTATATTCTTTGAATCCTGTAATAAAGTCAGGGAACTTTTCTTCTTTTCTTAACACGTCCTTCGACCATCGTCCTAACTCTTTATTCTTCCCAGCTAATTCTTTTAAATCTTGTAAACTCAATTCTGTGCCAAATCTATCTTTGGTAAGTTGTTTAATATCAAACGAAGTTGCTCCTGGTTTATACGGAGGACCTCCAAGTCCGAATATTTTATTATGTTTAATTGCTTCCTTGATCATGTTCCATGTTCCACCTTTCCAGTACGGAACTCTATCGATAATGCCACCTTGTGCATTTTTTCTTCTTCTAATAGCTTTATCAAACTCACCTTGAAATTTTAAAGTATCGCCATGTTTTAATAATAACTCATCGTATAAATCTGGGTCTAATCTTCTGTTTTTTAGCATTGTAATAACTCTACCTTGCATTTCTTTATCTAGATTCATTATTTCATCAATCTGATCTAAACTTAACTCTGGAAAATTTTGTTCTAATTTTTCTCTACTTAATTTAAAACCTGCTGGCATATGAGGAACATCAATACCTGCTCTTTCACCTGGAAGTGGACCTTCACTTTTAGCTTTCGCCGCCTTTTCGCTTTCCTGAAAATCAGCAAGTGCTTTTCTTAAATCCATTTTATCTTGTACTTTTTCTGGAAATGGTTTGGATCTTTTTCCAAGCTTCGTGGTTCCTGGAAAAAACTCATCCATTAATTTTCCAATGCCTTTGAAAAATGCTAACTTGCCCTTGCCTAACGGAACACGGCCCCCTGATGCGAAATCATCAGGAACAGGTTCATCCATAAGATGTTCAGGAGCCATGTGTCCCTGTTTATTTTCGATATACTCTAATTGTTCCATTGTATCCTCGTTAAGGTTTTTAGTATGTTTCTTTTTCTGTTCGCTTTTTAATAGTTTTTTAATAGTTGGGTTTTTACCTGTTGCATAAGATTCTAATTTAGTTGTATCTGTTAATAAATCATCAACTTTAGATACAATATTTTCTCCATCAAATTCTATATCACCATCCCAGTTAACAACACGTGGTTCTGATTCTACAGCAGAGAATTCTGGTTTTGATTTAGTTCCTTTTTTAGGTCCATATTCAATAACATGACCTGCTTTATAATCTAATTGAATTGGTGCATAACCCAGATTGTCAGCTGCATCATATTCTACTCTGACATTTCCTGTTTCTAAATCTTGTGTAACTGTAATGTCATCTGCAAACTTATCTTTAGGATCGCC
>Ga0208449_1001853_pt1 | contig 10765 bp, 10 predicted proteins | sample MalvireepMed_s17_FD_184247 | JGI IMG/M metagenome (GOLD analysis project Ga0208449, IMG submission 184247) | Marine viral communities from the Global Malaspina Expedition - Malaspina viral metaG DeepMed_s17 (SPAdes) (version 2) | ecosystem: Environmental > Aquatic > Marine > Oceanic | place...
GTGTTTATGTGGGAGCGAATGGCGCTGCAAATACCCAATACGCAGATTTGACGATTACTTTGATCAACGAATACTAAACATACCTCAAAAACTCAAAAAACGGCCTTTGCTTTAAGTAGTTAAGGTCGTTTTCTTTTGCATAGGCTTCTTGCTCAAAACTTATAGCGCGGTAGGCAGCATACCTCGATCTCATGCGTACTAAATGCAACAAAAATTCTAAGATATACCAAATAAAAAAGAAAACGACTAGCAACTCCAGCTGCTGCTTTAAATGAATCTTCTCATGATTCAAAAAAAACCTATCCTCCTTAAGACGGTGACTCTTTAAAAACACAAAAGGCCAAACTGCACAACCAGAGAACTTTTTAAAGAATTTTGGGATAACAATATAAATTGGCATAGGTGGCTTATAATTGTACTAAGATACAATCAAGAAGTAGTTTTAAGCGTTTTTTCACGTAGGACTATCTTTTCTTTTTATAACTTTAATAGCGTGAGTTCTTTTAAAAAACGAATTCCTTTAGAAGAAGGAGATTATTATTTGACGCCGGAAGGCTACCGATGTTTTACCGAGCAATATCTTTTAAAACGAGGATATTGTTGTAAAAGCGGTTGTAGGCATTGTCCCTACGGTTTTGACAAAAATCGGGAATAAACTATCTCAGGGCAAGCCCATGAGGCATTGCTTGGAAACAAATTTTCAGTTTCGAGGCAAGCCTGGGAGTATTAAACCCTTTGGCGGTGCCAATAAATTATTATTCTTGGTATAATAATTGATGCTTAATCCCTAGAATAGAGCTCGTTCTATTTCGGCTGATTCAAACATTTAAAATTATAATTATGAGAAAAATTAAACCCTTTTTACTACTTGCTGTAGTCGCTTTACTATCGGCTTGTAGTTCTGTACGTGTCGCTTCTGACTATGATCAAAGTGCCGACTTTACAAATTACAAGACCTTTGCATTCTTTAAACCGGGGATTGATAAAGCTGAAATTTCTGACTTAGACAAGAAAAGAATCTTACGCGCGATTGAAACTGAAATGCTTGCTAAAGGCTTTGTGAAATCTGATAACCCTTCTATGCTGGTGAGCATTTTCACCACCGCTCAGCAACGTGTAGACGTTTATAACAACTACGGTTGGGGCTGGGGCGCCTGGGGTCCTTGGGGACCGTGGGGCGGCGGTTTTGGAAACACCGTTTCCAGAACTACCGAAGGTACATTATATATAGATTTGATTGACGCTACCAAAAAAGAACTGGTATGGCAAGGTCAAGGCACCGGATATTTAGCACGCAACGTAGAGCGTAAGCAAGAACGTATTAACGAAATTGTAGGTGAGATTATGCAAGAATACCCACCGAAGCAAATGGCTTCTAATTAAGAAGTAATAAATTATTAAAAAGCCCTCAGATGAGGGCTTTTTTTATGCATACGATTGAAGCTTTTTCCGTGTAAAGTCAGACAAAACCAGTTTACCACTTGTTGCCGCTCGTGCTTCTAAAAGCTTTTCCCAAGGCTCAGTATTGGTCCAAAACATTTTTTTACTTTCGGCTAAGGCTTCAGGATTATAGGTTGCTAAATCTCCGGCTAATTTCTCCACGGCTTGATCTAAAGCTTCTGCAGTTTCAAAAACCGAAGCGTACAACCCTTTCTCCTTCGCCCATTCTGCAGCATAGAATTCTTGCGCATTGATGGTTACTTGTGAAAATGCCGAAACTCCGATCTTACGTTCTACAGCAGGTCCTATCACAAAAGGCCCAATCCCAATACTGATCTCACTCAATTTTATAGAAGCATATTTGGTCGCCATACAATAATCGGCAGCAGCAGCCAGACCTACTCCGCCGCCCACTGCCTTACCTTGAACACGTACGATCGTAAGTAATGGACATTTACGCATCGCTAAAATCACCCGCGCAAAACCCATAAAAAAATCTTTGCCTTGCGTTTCATTCTCGATGGCAATGAGTTCGTTAAAACTTGCTCCTGCACAAAACGTACGATCTCCCCCACTTTTAATAACCAATACACGCAAATCCCTACGCGCACCGGCTTCGGTAATGGTATGTTCGAATTTTTTCAGAATTTCAGTAGGAAGTGCGTTATGATGAGGCGTGTAGAATGTGATGGTTCCCACGGCATTTTTAACATCGAGCGTCACATAAGATTCAGCCATATATTTTCAGTAAAAAGTAGTTTCTATTAAAAATTTATCAAATTTATAGATATAAGAACATTATTTATAAACATATTCTTATATTTCATTAGTAGATTACAGTAGCAATTTGCACTATTCGGTTAATTTCAACGTGATGCAAAACAAGAACATTACCGTAATTAATCCCAATTTAAGGATCAAGAAGCATTCAGTTTATGAGTCAGGTTTTAGATAAAAATATAGAAACTAATCCACTTATCGAGCGTCTTCCTGCGCATTTAAAGCAATACATTAAACCGCAGAATTACGACAATTATACCGCGATCAATCAGGCGGTATGGCGTTATGTGATGCGTAAAAACGTCGCCTACCTTAGTACCGTTGCGCATAAATCCTATTTAGATGGTCTCAAACAAACCGGGATTTCTATCAATCACATTCCCAATATGTACGGAATGAATCGCATTTTAAAAGAAATTGGCTGGGCAGCAGTCGCTGTTGACGGGTTTATTCCGCCGGCGGCGTTTATGGAGTTTCAGGCGTATAATGTTCTGGTGATCGCTTCAGACATCAGACAGCTAGAGCATCTTGAATATACGCCCGCGCCAGATATCATTCACGAGGGAGCCGGTCACGCGCCTATTATTGCCAATCCCGAGTACGCCGAATATCTTAGACGCTTTGGTGAAATTGGGTGTAAAGCGATTTCTTCAGCTAAAGATTATGAATTATATGAAGCCGTTCGTGAACTTTCGATCTTAAAAGAAGCGGAAGATACACCGCAAAGCGAAATTCAAAAGGTAGAACAACGCGTAGATTTTCTGCAAAATAATATGGGAACGCCAAGTGAAATGGCGCTTATAAGAAACCTGCATTGGTGGACTGTTGAATACGGACTCATAGGAACTCCGAAACAGCCTAAAATATACAGTGCCGGTTTGCTTTCTTCTATTGGAGAGAGCGCTTGGTGTATGACCGATAAAGTGAAAAAACTCCCATATGCTATCAACGCTGCCCAACAGGAATTTGACATCACAAAACCGCAACCTCAACTTTATGTGACACCTAATTTTGCCTTTTTAAGCGAAATCCTAGAGGAATTTGCCAACACCATGGCGTTGCGCACTGGCGGTCCCGAAGGTTTGCAAAAACTAATTGACAGTAAAAATCTGGGGACCATAGAACTCAGTACCGGTTTGCAAATCTCGGGAGTGTTTACAGAAATGATCCTGCATAAAAACCGGGTTTCTTATGTGCAAACTCAAGGTAAAAGTGCGCTGAGTTATCATGAGAAGGAATTGGTAGGTCACGGCACAATCAATCACCCTGATGGGTACGGAAGCGCCGTAGGTAGACTAAAAGGCATCAATCTCGCTATTGAAGATATGAGCCCCAAGGATTTACTGGCGTATAAAATCTCTGAAGGAAACCTAATAAATCTTGAGTTTGAAGGTGGCATCACGGTGAGTGGGGAGATCATTACCGGAACGCGTAATCTAAAAGGGAAAATCATTCTCATCAGTTTTAAAGAATGTACCGTAAGTCTGGGCGAACGTATTTTATTTAAACCCGAATGGGGAATTTACCATCTAGCAGTGGGCAAAAAGATCGCTTCAGCTTTTGCGGGACCGGCAGATTTTAATTCGTTTGATTTAATTCAGCATAAGATTTCTTCTACAGCCGCAAGGCCAAAAATGAGCGTGCAACGCCAAGAGTTGGAAGATCTATATCTTGCTGTTCGTAATTACAGAGAAGGAAAAGATACCAAGTTTTCGCCTCAGGCTGTTCTCGACATTCTGAAAAAAAGCCACCCCAAAGACTGGTTACTTTCGGTTGAATTGTACGAACTCGCTAAGGATGAGAACCATACCTCTTTTATGACTGAAATTCTTCAGCATTTAGAGCAAGTCAAAGCGCAAAATCCTAAGGTAAAACATCTAATTGAAGACGGACTAGAACTAGTCTAAAAGTGTTTTTAATTCTTGTGATGAATTGATAGGTGTTGTGTTGTATTGCAAGGTCCAACCCAATGTATTGGTCACTACGTAAATATTGGCAAGCTCGGCTAAAAGTCGGTTTTGGGCATTGCCGGGCAACTCTGAAGCTTCAACTTTTTTCTTAACCGAAGCCATCACGCGCTTTTTAATTTTGTTATAATCTGAAGCCTCAAACTGATTTAAATAATCTTGCGACACATCATAATATTCAATATCCGGATTGATATTGATCTCAGGAGCCGGAATTTTTTTGATCGTAATGACCTTATTTTCAGGATCAACTTCAGTCTCTAAGGCGCGTAAATCGTATGCGATAGTCACTTTAGCATTAATCACTACTAAAGCTTTTTTATTCGCCTCAACCAAATTAAAAATCTGCTTAGAATCTTTATAAGTAAAAACCTGCGCAAAGGAACCTTCGGTTACTACAAGTTTGCCTACGTTTTTAATTTCCTTTTCAATGAGCTGCGTCGCTTCAATTAATTGATCGCGTTTTTCATTTTTAGTCTCAAAATATTGATAGGTGAAATACCCGAGAACGAGAAGAAGAATTATAATTAAGACTTTCCGCATAATGAAAGATTAAAGAATACTTTCAATTTATCTATTAATTACGGAAAGAAAAAAGGAAGTTGTCAATCTTAACAGCATATTATATTATATTGTTTTGTCTGGCTTTTTCTACAGCTTCGATCTTGCTGTGCACCTGCAATTTCTTATAAATATTCTCGATATGCTTACGCACGGTACTTGGTGAGAGAAACAGATTTTCGGCAATTTTAGTATAGCTCAGACCTTTACTCAACTGTTCTAAAACTTCGATCTCTCTTGAAGATAACGAGATTTCTTCACGCTCTTGTAGATTACTTATTGACTCTGGATTGCGCAATAATTTGAGCGTACGCATCGCTATTGAAGGATTCATAGCAGCCCCGCCGGAGAGTGTTTCTCTAATTCCTTTTTCAAGAATGTCTGGAGATGTTTCTTTTAGTAAATACCCATCTGCCCCGGCTTTGATCGCATTAAAGATATGTTCATCATTATCAAAAACGGTAAGCATAATGATCTTGATCTGCGGATACTTTTGCTTGACTAAAGCAGTCGCTTCGATACCATTGAGCACCGGCATTTCAATATCCATCAATATCAAGTCTATATTGGAATTTTCATCAAGCTTGGTCAACAAGTCAGCACCGTGAGCCGCGATAAACTTCAGCTTAAAATCTTCAAAAAAGGAAAGCTTTTCAGCTACTGCTTTAGATAAAAAAATCTTGTCGTCAACGATGGCTATTCTTACAGACATAGAAAGCTAGATTAAAGCATTTGCTTTTTTTAAAATCACGAAGATTGTTAGAAAAAATCCGGAAAAGTCCCCTAACTCTTTTCCGGATGATATATTCAAAAACAGTATTGTAATTGATAGTGCTAAATTAGCTTCAACGGGTACAAGAAGCAATAAGGCATTTGCCCTATTTTATTCATTAGATCTCAAAATTGTAACCACTCTGCAAAAGCTCTTCATATTTTTCAGCATCAAAGCGATACAAAAAAGCACCTCGTTTAGATCCCGATTTATCTTTCTCATCAAGCTTTACAAGCACTTTAAGCGATAAAGCTTTCTTTCTAAAATTACGAGGATCCAATTCACGTTGATAGATTGCCTCATATAATTTCTGTAACTGCGGAATGGTAAATTTTTCAGGAAGCAACTCAAAACCAATTGGCTGATGTCGCGCTTTGCGTCTTAGTTTATCTAAAGCATCTTGAACCATCAAGTCGTGGTCTAGAGCCAACTTGGGTAATTCTTTTAACGTGTACCAATAAGCCCCGTGACTTTCTACAAGTTCCTTATCATAATCCTGAAGGCGTATCAACGCATAATGCGCCACAGATAAGCAACGATATCCTGGATCTCGATCTGCTTTACCATAGGTTTTTGACTGCTCTAAAAAGATTTGATCAAGTCCGGTAATTTCTTTTAAAACTCTTCGTGCAGCATCGTCTACATCTTCATCAAGTTGCACAAAGCTTCCAATAAGTGACCAAATCCCAGAGTCTGGCTCCACTCGTCTTTTAAAGATAAGCAACTTTAAATCTCCATCATCAAAACCAAAAACGATACAATCTGTCGCGACGTATAATTTCTCATTATCGGCATAAAAATCATTGTTTGAAGCGTGCGCAATACTGGCTGAGCTTGGAGTCATATAAACCTATTTTAAGCGTACAAAATACGTTTTTTTAAGCAATATTGGTAGTCTGCCTCAAATCACCAAGAAAAGCGTGTTTTTCAAGACTCCAATAAAACCTTTGTACCACCGGGTTGGTTTGAGCTAATCTCAATCTTTGCGTTTATATCCTGAGCACGTTTTTTCATATTTGCTAAGCCATTACCCAACGTGGCTTGTAACATATCAAAACCTTTACCATCATCCACGATAGACACGCGATATGTCGCAGAATCACGAGTGAACATACTTACATTTATATGTTGCGCTTCTGCATATTTTAAGGCATTATTAACCGCCTCTTGAATTATACGATAGATATTTACACCTTCAATCGCAGTAAATGCAAAATTATCAGGCCCTTCATTTTTATAGCTAAAACCAAACTGCACTTCATCTTTGCTGCTTTGCGCGCGCTCGATGAAATTAGAAATTCGCGTTTGTAGGTCTTCTACAGAAATTTTTTCTTTATTCATCGCCCAGATCGTATCCCGCAGCTCATTGATGGTTGTAGACGTAAAAGCGCTTATACTGCTCAATTTATCGAGTATGACTGAATCTGCATCTTTAAGACGATATTTTAAATTATCAATGCTCGAAATGATAAATGTAAGCTGCGAACCAATATTATCATGCAGATCTCTTGAGATGCGCAAGCGCTGCTCCTGAAGTCGGTTTTGAGTCTCGATCTTGGCTAAAGCGACTTGAAGTTCGTGCTCTTTTTGCAACTGACTGTTTTTTAATTTTTGTCTGCTGTAGATCAAGTAGCCTAAAAGTCCCAATACAAAGGCTAAAGCCAGACTACCATAAATCAATGCATTTTTACGGCGTACTTCGAGGTCCTTTTCGGCAAGCTGGGCACGCTGCTCGAGGATTTGGTTCTCTTTTTTCTCGGTTTCATAATTTAAATTCAGCTCTGCTATTTTCTTTTCAACTTCAAGTCCATTGATGCTATCTTTAAAAACACCATAGCGTTCCAAGTAAAATAATGCAGAATCTGTTTGCTTTAAATTCTTGTACGCCTGAGAAAGTTGTTGATAGTTGTACTGCTCTAAGAATCTATAATCTTGTTCGTGCGCTACGGGTACTGCCTTTTTAAAATAAGCAATGGCTTCTTGATTTTTACCTTCAGCTAAATATACTTCGCCAATTTGAGTGAAATTCTCAGCGATACCTTTTTGGTCTCCAATTTCTTCCCGAATCTGTTTTGCCTTTTCAAAATAGCTTCTGGCCAAATCATACTTCCCCTGTTGACCATAAACTCCTCCTAAATTACTGTAGCTATACGGGTAGCCTTCTTTAAAATCACGCTCTTTTACAATTTCCAATCCCTTTTCATAAAAATAAAGTGCACTATCAAGCTGGCTTTGTAATTCTTTAAGAACGCCATAATTATTGTAAATACGGTCAAGAACTTCCTTATAATTGCCATTTTCAGCAAGCTTCATACCTCGGTTCATATAAACCTCTGCTTTTGGCATATCGTCATATTTCATTTGATAGCCTATCTCAGCATTCAAATAAGCTTCTTCCATTTCTAGTTCATGCTGTTCAAAAACACGCAGTGCCTTAAAATTATATTCTAACCGAGCATCAAGATCACCTTCGTAGCCGTAAAGGGTTGCAATTTTTTGATATGCTTCACCAATTCCCTTTGGATAGTTAAGGCTTTGCGCATCCTCTAGATTTTGCTGAAAGATGACAAAAAGGCTATCTGTTTTTAAAGCGCTATTTTGAACTAAAATTCCGTTTATGGAGTCGATTTTTGCTTCTGAAGTTTGAGCCGAAAGGTTAGCAATAAGTAAAAAAGCAATTACAAGCAATCTGTATTTTAACTTCATAAGAATCTGAATGTTGGACAACTAAAATGTTAAATATAATTATTTTTTCATCTTAAAAAAGATCGATTTCAGGTTGAATGCAGAGCGCATCCTCTAAATTATATTGAAGCATTTTATAGCGATCTAAACCTTTATGACGGTACTTAATTTGATATTGCGCTAACGACAATTGTGCCTCTAGGCGTTTTACGCTTTGCTTGCTTCGCTCTTTATCCCTAGAATTTAATTTTAAAAAAATTAAAACCATTCCTGCGGTTAAAAGCGAAACCGCCAATAAAAACCCCAACACGTGAACACTTTCTAAAATCATAGGCTTAATGCATTACTTACTCGGTGAAAATTTTGAGTTGCTTTTTGACTTCTTCGGCAGAAACTTCAACGTTTTTTGAAGCATACCAATCTGCCATTTTATCTATAGAAGCCGAATTGTCTCGCAAACTCACCAGAAATAAATCAATCGCAAGTCTGATCACGATAAGCAAAACCGCTGCAATAAAACCGGCATCGAGATACACCAGAAAAAAGCCAGAAAGCACCACAACAAACTGCTGAATGAAAATGCGCAAATAGGGTTTGATCATCAACTCACTGGCTGTAAATTGTAAATAGCGCTTTTCGCCTAGAAAGTCGGTTATAAGAGAAAAGCAGTTATTGAGAATTATGCTCAAGAGCAAAAGCCACATTCCGTCTAATTGCAGCAGCGTCCAGTAATTCTTTAAAACTGAAATACCATCTGTAAAAAAGGTGCTTCCGCCTAACTCAAAAAATGTAAAGGCAAAAATGCTCTGTATCGTCACAAAAAAACCATAATGCACCAGAAAAAAGAGAATGATCCCAAATCCTTGTGTGCCCCCATTATTTCGTTTGTATCCAACACAAAAGGCCATTTTTAATGCATTTAAAATCCCGATAATAATAGTCTCAAGAAAATAAGCCATCACAATACTCCACGGAGTTACAAAACCTACTGCCAACAACATCAATAAAAACATCGCATTTAAATACAATGCGGCATTAGACTTGTCGGGTCTCGCAACTTTTAATAAAACAGCTGAATTGAACTTTTCCATCTAAAATGAATTTATAAGCTGAATACAACACCAAATTGTCACCAATGCCAGCAAGATTAAAACAAAGCGCTTGAAGTTTGATTTTAAGCTTAACTGCTTTGTTCTATAAAAACATAAGAATGCGGTAATCAAAGCAGGAATAGCGATATAAAACTGTAGAAAATAGAGGTGTAAAAAACTAGCAAGCAACGCAACAAGTGTATACACCACCGCAGCATAGTTGTAAAAAAAGGCAATTTTGGCTTTAGAAAAACGATAGCCAAATTGACGTTCTACCACTCTAAAAATCAAATACCCTAACGGGATACTTAAACCGACTATGATAAATAGGAGATGCATCTTTTAGCAATTAAGAATCCCGAAGTACTCGATAAGCACTTCGGGAGTTTTTTAGTTTAAATTATAGGCATAAATGGTTTTATTATCTGCTTTGTAATACAGCACACCACCGTAATCATCTACTTTATATTCCGGTTTTTTATCTTTCAAGATGATCTCTTTTTCAATTTCCCCATTGGCTTTACTTACTTTTGCAAGCCCTGTCCCATCATCAAGTTTTGTTAAGATGAACTGCGCATTTTCGGTTGCTGCTGAAGCTTTAAAACGTTTGTTTAGATATTCAAAAGAAGCATCTGCCATCCCGCCAAACATCTCTTGTGCACGTTTAGCCTCTCTTCCTTGTTCATTATAATTTCTTAGGTTATTTGTATTAACCGCGTGACCACGCATATTTGATCCGGCGGAGTATGCACTCGCCACCGTTAGTGCTGTCGTTGCAACCGCGGTAACACCCCCAACAATTTTACCAAAAGTACTGCGACCTGGAGATTTTAGATAGGTGTGATATTGTGTGTCACCATTAAAATCAAGCAAAACCATATTTTGATCGCTACCTAAGTAAATTCCGTTATCGCGAACGGTTAGTGTACTCGGGTATTCTTTTTCTTCAAACTTCACTTTTGCTAAGGTCGAAATCTCACTATTTTCTGCATCTATAGCAAATAGCTCATCGTCTGCATTGATCAAGTAGCGGTTGTTTTTCGCATCAAATGCTGAAGTCACGCTGTTAACGCTTTTGTATTTCAACGGCTTTTTCCAAACCTGATCCCCGGTTTTTAGGTCAACAATATTTGCATCTTCAGAAGTGATATAGATGAGTCCGTTGGGGGTTTCTGCCATTAACTTGATATCTTCTCCTGTTTTAAGCGGTTTCTTAAATAAGGGAGTTCCATCAAAAGAAACTTTATTGATTCCACCTTCATAAATACCAAATAACACACCGTCATCCATCACATAAAAATGCTGTACAAAACCTTTAGTTTTTGGTGCTTTATCCCACAAGTCTTCGCCGGTAGAAGCACTCAAAAAGTTGATCTTAGATTCTGAACGACCCGCTAAAATACTTTTTCCCGAAGTGTCCTTGTCACTTACCACGATAAGCCCTTGAGGTAGGATTTGAAAATTACTCA
>Ga0208449_1001860_pt1 | contig 10730 bp, 11 predicted proteins | sample MalvireepMed_s17_FD_184247 | JGI IMG/M metagenome (GOLD analysis project Ga0208449, IMG submission 184247) | Marine viral communities from the Global Malaspina Expedition - Malaspina viral metaG DeepMed_s17 (SPAdes) (version 2) | ecosystem: Environmental > Aquatic > Marine > Oceanic | place...
GTTTTGGCATTCAACTTTAAAGGTATTAATCTAAAAAAACGAAATTATGAGCTATTTAGAAACCACCAAAAATGTATATCGTGACGCTGCACTCACTCCAGATGTTGGACTTTGTTGCACCACAAATCCCATTTGGGAATTACCTGGATTGAAAATTCCTAAGATTATGCAAGAGATGAATTACGGCTGCGGAAGCACCGTAAATGCGCGTGATCTTACTAACGATCCGCGGGTGCTTTATGTGGGCGTAGGCGGCGGAATGGAGCTGTTACAGTTCGCTTATTTCTCGCGCCAAAAAAGCGGCGTAGTAGGCGTTGATGTGGTGGATGAGATGCTCGAAGCTTCGCGTAAAAACTTTGAGGAAGCTGAAGAGTTGAATCCTTGGTTCAAGAGTGAGTTTGTAGATCTTAAAAAGGGGGACGCGCTTCACTTACCTGTGGAAGACAACAGCATCGATGTAGCAGCTCAAAATTGTCTCTTCAATATTTTTAAAGCCGAAGAATTAAAAAAAGCGATTGATGAAATGTATCGCGTGTTGAAACCTCACGGCAGACTCGTAATGAGCGACCCTACTTGCGAGCAGGAAATGAATGAAACCTTGCGCAACGACGAGCGCCTACGTGCATTATGCCTAAGCGGAAGTTTACCCATAAAAGAATATGTAAAAGCCTTGACCGACGCCGGTTTTGGCACTATCGAAATCCGTGCGCGCAAGCCGTATCGCATTCTTGATCCTAAAAACTACCCGACAGACGAACTCATCTACATCGAATCGATTGAGGTGGCCGCGATCAAAGACCCTATGCCCGAGGATGGCCCGTGTATCTTCACCGGAAAAGCCGCCATCTACTACGGCGCAGAAGCTTATTTTGATGATAAAAAAGGCCACGTTTTATTGAAAAACCAACCCTTGGCCGTGTGCGATAAAACGGCCGGTGCGCTTGCTGCTTTAGGTCGTGCCGATCTATTTATCAGTGAAAGCACCTTTCACTATGACGGTGGTGGATGCTGCTAACCGCCGGCTTGCAGCCGGAGGCAAAATATAAAGCCCTGCTTTGCGGGGCTTTTTTAATTGTATTCTTTGGTCTTGCCTCAAGATGCTTTACTCTCAAAGAAGGGAGCTGAACCTTAAAATATAATCCCGGTTATCTGAAACCTGAATAAAACCAGAATGCGTATAGGTGCTTCTATAGTAGTACCATAGTTAAACCCTATTCAACCACAGTTTATGTGGTAAAGTGTGGTTACAGTGTGGTAGGACTGTGGTTTCACTGTGGTAGCATTAAGCTTTTGTTAAGAAGAAAAGCAGGTGATGCCCGGGAGTTTACGGGGCTGGTTTTGAGTTCAATCTACAAGTTTGATTCCCGGGTTTGTTATACCTAATGCGATCTATATGTTAGAGGAATTATGGGTATTCTTAGCTTCCCTGATTAGAACTGCTAATTTTCCAAAACTTGTTTACCGACCGGCATACATCTAAAGAGGGTATTCTATCTTCAAGAACCCTCAAGGTATTTAAGCATACATTGTCTAACGTTATTCAGCTTCTAAAAAAATTACAAGACCTTTAATAAAATCTATTTTATTAAAAATCAATAATTTAGGATTCGGTGTTGAAGAAAAATGTATTTTAGAGGTATGAAACCCATCGTTCAACTTTTGAATTTAAGTCATCGCAATGTGAACCAAATAGGTTTACAGTTTACCTATGACGATGGGCTCAAAGCCGTAATCAAACACGAACTCCAAGCGCAGTGGAGTCAAACCCATCGCCTATGGTATGTTTTAGATACACCAGAAAGCCTGAAGCGCATCTATTCCGTTTTAGCAGCGTTATGTACTATAGATACTTCTAATTATAAAGCACGGCAATCTTTAAATAATGCAATACCGCCGCTAACGGAAACGCAACGTAATGCTTTAAATGGATATTACCGGTATTTGAGAGGAAAGCGTTACAGCCAGAGCACGATTAAAACCTATCTCTTTTTTGTTTCAGAATTTGTAAAGTTTCAGCATAAGATCGCCTTTGAAGACTATACCAACCGCCACGTTGAACTTTTTATCGAGCAGGTTTTTATTCAGCGGAAGTATAGCATTAGCAGTCAGCGTCAATTTATAAGCGCACTCAAACTTTTTACTGCCTATTTTCCGCATACGCAAATCGCTGCATTACGCCTAACGCGACCCAAAAAGTCTAAAAAATTACCGGAAGTCATCTCGCAGGAGCAATTTCTTTCACTGGTACAGGCAGCAAAGAATCTCAAGCACCGTACGATTATTTGCGTGCTATATGGTAGTGGTTTGCGCATAAGCGAACTCTTAAACTTAGAACTGAAAGATCTGGACCCGGACCGAAATCAACTCTTTATACGAAATGCCAAAGGCAGAAAAGACCGCTATGCTCAATTGTCGGCTTACCTGAAGCCACTTTTGTTTAATTATCTAAACACCTACAAGCCTCAACGGTATTTTATAGAAGGACCTAACGGCAAACCATATAGTGCCAGTAGTGTACGAAAATTTCTGGTGGTATATGCTCAGAATGCAGGAATTGCGCAACGCATTACGCCGCACGTTCTGCGGCACAGCTATGCCACACACTTACTTGAACAAGGTGTAGGAATACGACATATACAAGAGCTTTTAGGCCATTCAAAACCTGAAACCACGATGATCTACACCCACGTAACGCAAAAAGACCTGAGCGCTATTAAAAGTCCGTTAGACTCGGTAATCGCCAAATTTAAACTGAATAAACAGGAACAAAAGTTCCTGTTATCCCGAAAATTATAAAGGGATAATAGGTATATTTATCCTGATATAACGAGTTGTGCGTAAGTTGCTCACTCAAATCTGAAAACCGAAAACGGAGAAAAAATTAACACTTAAATTAAAAATATGGCGAATTATTATTGTGAAAATTGCGGAACTAAAAACTCAAGCGTTTCAGGATTAACTTCTGGAAACTGTAAAAACCATCCGAATGGAACTTTTAAAGGAAAACATCAACTTTACGAAGGAAGTGAAAAATCTCAATACGTTTGTAAACTTTGTGGTACTAAAAATTCGAGTATTTCAGGTTTGACTTCTGGAAATTGTAAAAATCATCCAAATGGAACTTTCAAAGGAAAACATAAACCCGCAAATTAAATGACCAAAATAAAATCATCTGATTTCTATAAAATCTGGAAAAGCAAAGTTACGAATAGAAAACAGGAAATGTTAAGTGTTTGGAGAAACAACAAAGAATTGACATTGTTTGTAAAAGGTTCTGAAAATTCAATTATTGACCAAATCGCAAATCATTTTGGACTTCTATCCTATCCTCAAGATTACTATTCGATAGATGCAATTCTTTACGAAGAGAAAGATTTGACACCAAAAATAAAAGAAAATACATTTTGGTTTAGAGATATAAAAGTTGCATTTGAACACGAAAATAATTTTAAAAGTGGACTTTATCAAGAAGTTTCTCATTTGCTAATAACAAACTGCGAATTGAAAGTTTTGGTTGCATATCCAGATTATGAACCTGATGACGAACTTGAATATTTACACGAAATAATTAATGGAACAAGACATTCTAAAGAACTTTCGGAAAAAGAAAACTTTTTAATAATATTTGGTTACGAAAATGGATTTGAATGGGAAGGATATATTTACAAAGAAAACAAATGGCTAAAAATAACAGAATAAAAAAAACCTTTTTTTTAATACTAATCACAGCTTTACTTTTTAACTGTAAAAATGCAGTCGAAAAATCAAAAGAAAATTTTGAAAAGAATGTAGATAATGAATTAAATGCAAACATTAAGTTTTTTGCTTCGACAATAAACTTTCTATATTATGCAAATCCCGATAATTATTGGTATTCAGAAGAATACTCGTATAAAGATATATTGAATGATAAATTCAATATTGGCTATAAAGGGTTATCTGAATTGAAAGAACAAGCAATCAATATTTCAATGGCGACAGATGAAATGGAACTAATAAAAGCAAGTGAGTATTTAAGTGATGAAATCACATACGAATTGGAAGAAATTAAAGAAAAACAGAACTCTATGGAAACTGTAAACAGTTCAATGGGTTTTGGTTTTGGCGGAGTTTCTGGGTTATTAGATTTAGGGAATGCGTTAAGTTCTAAAAAAGAAAGAGAAGAATTTGATAGAAAAAACAGAGCATTTCCAGAAAGAATATTAATGGCATATTCAAGTTTAGCAGATATTTCTATAAGTCAAATGCACGAAATGGCTGAACAAATTAATAATGTGGAGAAAACTTTACACAAAGAATATTCACCGAACGAAAACGAAAAACTAATTATAAGAAATGATTTGCAACTATTTATTAACGGAAAAATTGAAAAAAAATACATTTCGAGTGACAAAGAAAGTTTTGAGAATATGCTGAAAATACTTTGGAATTATTACGAAGAAAAGTATGAAAAATAAAAACCTACGCACAACACCGTATAAAATTAATTGCTAGTTTTAGCCAGTTTACGAAAGTCCTCGCGGACTTTCTATCTGTGATTTATTTGCTAACTTTAGTGCTTTAAACACGCAACTAATCTTATACAACAACGTTGTGTTTCATACTACCAGCCGCATATTTTGCACTTTAGGTTTTTGCCAAAGCTAAATTCCAACGCATTAAAAAACGAAAAGAGCTAAAATTTCCCAACGCTCGAAAAATACAATCTGAATTTCTTGCTTTCCAAAATTTGACAAACTATATTTGACACTTATTGTCAAGTAATAATTTTCAAATGGAAACAATCGGACAAATTTTACGGAATAAAAGACAAGCTCTCGGACTTCTCTTAAGACAAGTTTCTGCTTATGTCGATATCGACCAAGCTATTTTGAGCAAAATCGAAAGAAACGAACGAAAACCTACAAAAGAAATGTTAGAAAAACTTGCGGAAATCCTAAAACTTGATAAAGACGAGCTTTTAGTACAATTTATAAGCGACAAAATTGCTTATGAAATAGTAGACGAAGATTGTGCAAGTAAAGTGCTAAAAGTTGCAGAGAAAAAAATCAAATATTTAAAATCACACCCAATTCAAAACTAACTATGCGAACATTAATAACAGATAAAGAAAATACTAGTGTAGTTGAAGAACCTCAATTGGCAGTAAAATTTTATTCAAAAACAAAATCTGAAAAGAAAGAACAAAAAGGGAAATCGACCTTAAATATGCTTTCTTTATTTTCTGGTTGTGGAGGAATGGATTTAGGGTTTGAAGGGGATTTTTCCGTTTTAAAATCTTCGGTAAACGAGGTTTTAAATCCAAACTTTATTTCTCAAGAACTTGACAATAACTTTGTGAAAGTATCGAAAACACGTTTTAAAACAGTTTTTGCAAACGATATTTTAAAAGACGCAAGAAATGCTTGGGTAAACTACTTTTCAAAAAGAGGTCATAACGCAGAAGATTACCAAACAGACAGTATAGTCGATTTAGTAAAACTACACCAAAACGGAACAAAGGTTTTCCCGAAAAATATAGACATTGTAACTGGTGGATTTCCTTGTCAAGATTTTAGTGTGGCTGGAAAAAGAAACGGACTTAATTCACATAAAAACCACAAAGGAGAACTAAATACAGAAACTTGCGCAACAGAAGAAACTCGTGGTCAGCTTTATATGTGGATGAAACAAGTTATCGAAATAACTCAACCAAAAATTTTCATTGCAGAAAATGTAAAAGGATTAGTAAATCTTTCAAACGTTAAGGACATTATTCAAAATGATTTCTCTTCTGCTGGAGATAATGGATATTTAGTTTTAAATCCTCGTGTTTTACACGCAGCAGATTATGGTGTTCCGCAATCTAGGGAGAGAGTTTTCTTTATTGGTATAAAAAAATCTGCATTAAAAAAATCCGCTCTTGAACAATTAGAAAAAGAAGACATTTCGGATAAATACAATCCGTATCCTAGACCAACTCACGCATACACAACAGACGGCGAAGATTTAAAACGTCACGTAGATTTAAAAGAACTTTTTGCGAATTTAGAAGAGCCTGAAAAGTCAAAAGATTTATCTCAACAGTTTTACTCAAAGGCAAAATTTATGGGTAAACATTGTCAAGGCCAAATAGAAATAAAACCAGATGGTATCAGCCCAACGATTAGAGCAGAACATCACGGAAACATAGAGTTTAGAAGATTATCGAAAAAAAACGGCGGAATTTTAACTGACGAACTTTCTAAAGGCTTAAAGGAAAGGCGTTTAACACCTAGAGAATGTGCACTAATACAAACTTTTCCACCTGATTATGAATTTGTAATACCAAACAAAAACGGTCGTAAAGGTTCCTATTTAGTAAGTCCATCAAAAGCATATAAAGTAATTGGCAATGCTGTTCCGCCACTACTCGCTTACAATTTAGCAAAGAGAATAGAAAATGTTTGGGATTTATATTTTAAAAAATAATGGTAGTATCAGTTAATTCAGAACCACATAAAAGTGAGTTCGACACTTTATTAAATTCTACAATTGAAGAATTAAATGCTCACGCAAAGAAATCGCCTAAAAAGATTGAGCAGCTAAAAGGAGCAAAACTTGAACCTTATGTTCGAGATGTGATGACTGATTTAGCTGTAGGTACACAATTTGAAAATTCAATTGAATTAATTGGAGGACAAAAATTTCCAGACATTGTTGCGAAAAAATTTTATGGAATAGAAGTTAAAACTACGACTCAAAACCATTGGAAAACAACAGGAAATAGTGTTTTAGAATCTACAAGAGTAGATGATGTCGAGCGCATATTTATGCTTTTCGGCAAACTTGGAAAACCTATTGAATTTAGGTGTCGAGCTTATGAAGAATGTTTATCGGAAGTCGTTGTTACGCATTCGCCAAGGTATTTAATCGATATGAATTTGGAAAAGGGAAAAACCATTTTTGACAAAATCAATACACCTTACGATACATTGCGTCAAAAGAAAAATCCGATTAAACCAATAACGGACTACTACAAAAGCAAGTTGAAACCTGGCCAAGATTTGTGGTGGATTCAAGACACAGAACAAGCAAGTAATCTTGTTATAAATATTTGGAACAACTTAAGCTTAAAAGAAAAGCAAAAGATTAAAAACAGAGCAATGGTTTATTTTCCAGAAGTTTTTAGTAATCGTGGAGATAAATTTGCTCGACTTGCAATTTGGCTTGTAACACGAGAAGCTGTTGTTTGTCCGAATGTAAGAGATTTATTTACTGCTGGCGGAAAAGCAGATTATTTAATTAAAAACAAAACGTATAAAAACATTCCAAGAGTATTTATAAAATTGTTTGATAATATAGATTCTGTTTTGGAAATTTTGATTAATACTTCAGCAATTGAACTAACGGAATATTGGAATGAAAAAACGACCGAAAAGAAAAAAATTATGGATTGGATTGAGTTGGTTGGAATGAACTCAAAGTCAGTTCAAGGAGCAAAACATTTAGACATAAAACAAATGTTAACTGAATTAATACTCTGACAGATTTGCCAACGCTAAAAGCCATACACATTTGCAATTCGCTACAGCCAACACACAAGCCAAAATTGCAAAAGAGTATGTCTTTGCCAACGCTAGCAAGTTTGCGGAAAAAAGTACGAAAACACAACAATGTATAAAAATAATAGCGGTTTAATCGCTAAAACGAAAGTAAGTAAATATAAAAAAAGGTCTGTGTTTAACCGAAAAGTTAGTGTGTAAATATCCGCTACTATTCTTATACTAGACCGTTGTAAGGCATTTAACAAAACACCCGAAACAGGAATGGAATATAGAAAAATCATAGACATTTTTACTATAATTTGGAAAGGAAAACAAAAAGTAGGATTCAAATTAGAGAATATAGACAAACCTCTATTTGTTAGTCCAAAATTTGTATACAATAATACTGGAGTTGAAATAAATGAAGTTGAAATTTTAATTGATTCTTACTTTCAGCCTATTTTTTTTCAAGTAGGTGACAAATTGTTCAGTGGGAAAATTTTTCAAAAAGGAGAATCCAAAATAGTTAAGTCATTTAATATTATTATGGATGGATCCATTAATGAATTGAGAATAAAAAATACTAAACACTTAAAAAATTTTAAGGAAATTAAAAAGATTTTTCAATTTACTAGAAACAATAGAACAACTATTGGATTTGACATAGGAGAAGAAAAAGCTACATTTATTTCGGCAAATTGGTTGAAAGGTTTGACGACCTTAGACTTAGATGAAATTCATATTTTAGAAGGCTCATTCATATTACCTGAATATTTTGAAGTTGGCGAAAATATTTATGAGGGAATGGATAAAACACCTGAATTTTGCAGAAAAAGTGGTGTAATATTAAAAGATTTAAAAATTCGGTTTTATGGAAAGATTGATGAAATGCACGAAAGATTCGAGAACTCAGAACCCGAATATGTTACAACTTATGAAAATAATGAATCTGACTATGGTTATGATTCGAGTAATTGGTTAGAAGATTTAGCTGGAACTGATGACCCAGAAGTTATGAGAGATGTATATTGGAACATAGATTAAAAACGCCTTACAACAATGTATAACAACAATTGCGGCTTTGTGTCCTGCGGACACAACCGCGCAAGCATAAAAGTCGGTAATTTTAGCTATCTTAGTTTTTAACCAACCCGCAACTGATTGTTATACAAGACCGTTGGGCATAATATAAAAAATCAACTATGAACTCAGATTTAAACTACGAAATCAAATATTTAAACTCTGATGTTGATAAAGAAATTATTCAAAAATATTGGAAAATTGATTCTTCGAAAATTAAATGGAAATATAATATTGATGAAGTAGCAAAGATGAAAGGTTTTAAAATGAGACAACTTTCTAATTACATAAAAAATAATAGTGAGTTATTTCTAAAATGTGCTGAATGTAATAAACTAATTGGAGTTTATACTCAAAAATCTCAAATTCAAATGATTGAATTCGTTGAAAAAGAGGGTTTTATTTGTAATCAATGTTATGAAAAAAGTAATAAAACAAAAATTATTAAAGAATATATTGTTAAAGAAGTTGAACCAAAATACTCAAAAGAAGATAAATTGAATTTTGCGTTTAAAACTAAGCAGTGGAAAGATTTAAATCAAACCGAATTAGAGGTTTTAATAAAAATTGCTGAATCAACTTCAAAAAATGAAATGTATTCAAAGATTTTCCCTAATGGTAATATAAATAACAAGTTTTATTGGAGTATCTTAAAACGATTGGAAAATCAAAATTTAATTTGGGTTGATAGAGAAGGAAAGAAAGTAATTTACATTCACAAACACGGAGACTTATACAAACAACTGCTAAAAGAATATCCACACCTAATAATAGAAAGAAATGATATTATTCCTCCTAAAAAATATAGTTTTACATTAGAAAAATTTGATAAAAAGAAAGAAAATCAACCGAATTTTACTGGGAAAATTAAATTGTCAAGTAATATAGAACTCAAGAAAAATACTGTCTATGATTGTTCAGCTTGGATTAATAAAAAAGACAATTTATATATTAGAATAAACGAGGAATAAATACTATGCCCAACAACGTATATAGCTCATAGCTAATTAGTTGATTAATTCAAAGTTAAGGTATATTTGCAAGTCCGCCAAATTTTTTAATTTGGCTTATTGAGAAAAAATAATAAGAAAATTAAAAAATTCGGCTCGTGCTCAACCGAAAAATAATCGCTATTTTGCACGCTACGAGCCATATACGCAAACCGTTGTAAGTAATGCCGAAAAACCCAGAAACCGAGTGAATAAAACGATATTTGAAATTACCAAAATGGACTGTCCTTCCGAGGAAAATCTAATCCGAATGAAATTGGACGGAATTTCAAGTATTGCGAATTTGGACTTTGACATTCCGAATAGAAAACTGACCGTTTTTCACAGCAGAGAAACCGACCAAATCGAAAAGTCTGTTATCGAACTGAATTTAGGTGGAAAAAAAATCTCGACCGAACAGACCGACCAAACGGAATTTAAAGAAAACGCAAACCAAAAAAAGCTACTTTGGTCTGTACTTGCAATCAATTTTGCCTTTTTCATTATCGAAATGACAACGGGAATAATCTCAAAATCAATGGGACTTGTTGCCGACAGTTTGGATATGCTTGCGGACAGTTTCGTTTACGGAATTAGCTTGTTTGCGGTTGGCGGAACGCTGATTAAGAAGAAGCGGATTGCAAAAATTGCTGGATATTTTCAAATAACACTCGCGATTATTGGATTTGTGGAAGTTTTAAGGAGATTTTTCGGAGACGAGAAACTTCCCGATTTTTCAACAATGATTATTGTTTCGATTTTTGCACTCATCGCAAACGGAATTTGTCTTTACATTTTGCAAAAGTCAAAGAGTAAAGAAGAAGCTCATATGAAAGCGAGTATGATTTTTACTTCAAATGATGTGATTATCAATTTAGGAGTAATTATTGCGGGAATTTTGGTAAATTGGTTAAGTTCGAGTAAACCTGATTTGATTATTGGAACAATCGTTTTTATTTTGGTAATTCAAGGAGCGTTTCGGATTTTGAAATTAAGTAAGTGAGTAGAAAAAGCACTACTTACAACAACGGTAACCGTTGCACAAGACTGTAAAAGGTAACATTACGAACATAAATAAGCCTCCCGAAGCTTCGGTATAAGCGGTTTTTCTTTTTTTTGGATATCTGGATTTAGACGAAATTCAGAACTCTTAAAA
>Ga0208449_1001864_pt1 | contig 10715 bp, 19 predicted proteins | sample MalvireepMed_s17_FD_184247 | JGI IMG/M metagenome (GOLD analysis project Ga0208449, IMG submission 184247) | Marine viral communities from the Global Malaspina Expedition - Malaspina viral metaG DeepMed_s17 (SPAdes) (version 2) | ecosystem: Environmental > Aquatic > Marine > Oceanic | place...
GCATTAGTTGAATACAAGCATCATCGAGGAGAATCATCACTGAACCTTGAAGATTCAAACTATCAAGCATTAATGGACATGGCAGATCGTGCTGATTTGCCTTTTTTTATATCGTTTTATCATCCGGAAACGTGGAACTACATCGTCTATCCTGGAAACATGAGTTCCTATAAATGGATCAAAACCAAAACGGAAATGAATGAATACGACTATGTTCGATTCCTTTACAAGATCAGATATATAAATATAAAACAAGACATATTGGACAAACTATGAATCTCACTAACACAGCCGGAGAACGGATCATCGAAGTCGTTGATGAAGGTGACGGCAAGGCAAAAATAAATTTATATAAACCGGAAAAGATGAATATGATAGTATGGCAAAAGCACATCGTTGAATTCCAAAAGTTTATGAATGAATTGAAAATAAAGTCACGGAGAAGAAATTAGATGGAAAGTTATAAACATTTTATTTCTAAACATTTATTGGCAGGTTGGATAAGACAAACTGTTCAGAATTGTTATAGTAAAAATGAACAATGGGCAAATTGGGCAGGAATTGAATTTAGACCAAATAGAGATGAACCCAGTTATGGAGTTTATACAGAATATCCTATGGCTATGTTAGGAAAGAATGAAGATCAATTATACGAATTGTGGGATGAGCGAGAAGATGATCCTAATTATAAGTGGAAATTTACACCTCCATCCTATCAAGAGTTGTCTAATTGGGGATATAAAATAATCTGCATTTTTGATATCGCTATAACCCACAAAGGCGGAATTAGACACGTGATTGAATTAGTACATACGAGCGGAATTACCAATAGAAAAATAGATTTCTGTAATAAATATGATATACAATTAATTATAATCAATTGTGATGAGATATTGGATCAATGTATTCCATTGATCTGTAATCCTGATGGGACATTATTGAAAAATAATACATCAATGCTTGAATTAGCACATCATGGGTAGATCAACAGAGTTCATTTCGTTTATCAATTCTACAAACACAAACAAAGAAAAAGACTTATACAATTATATAACTGTAGAAAAAAATTATGAGATAAAGAATGCTCGGAAATTATACAGGAAAAATATTAAGCATTTGGATGCAATAGACGGATTCCAGAGAATGTTGAAAGAGATTGAATCAATCTTTAAATATTTAAAAGTATCAGACCTGCTCTCGTACAAAATAGCAAAGAAGGAGGATATTAATGGCTAAAAGAAGAATGATTGCTCAAAGTATGTGGACAAACAGGAGATTCATACGATTAAACAATAAGCAAAGATTATTATTTATCGGATTAGTAACTATTGCAGATGATGAAGGTCGGCTCTGGAATGATGAGTTGAGTATCAAGGCGAAAATACTACCAGTAGATAATGTAAAAACTAAAGAGATCACTGACAGCCTGGAAAGAATGGCTGAGATCGGCTTAATCGCTAAAAGTGATGAATCCATCCAACTCACCGGATGGAAAGAACACCAAACAATCCGTGAAGATCGTATTATATCGTCAGTAATTCCACAAGTGACAGACAGATGTCAGACAGATGTCAGACAGGTGTCAGACAAGTGTCAACGTAATATAATAGAAGATAACATAATACAAGATAACATAAGTGAAGATAATACTCTTGTTCAAAATTCTAACGAATTGTTGAACGATTTTGATGAGTTTTGGGAATTGTATAATAAAAAAGTCAATCGTGCTAAATGCGAAAAGAAGTGGAAACGTCTTAAAAAGTCTGAAAAGGAAGACATATTTAATACATTACCTGCTTACATCTACACAACACAGGATGTTCAGTACCGCAAAAATCCGCTGACCTATCTCAACAATCGAAGCTGGGAAGATGCTTTGATCGAAAGAAAAAGTAAAACAAGGTCAAATATGGAACGAATAATGTCAACTGAATTATCGTGAATCCTGGACAATTCAAGGAATCAATGTCTACACTGTCCGCTTGTTATCCGGCAGCGGATATTGGCAAGGAAACATTGGAAATATATTGGATAAAGTTCAGAAATACTGATTACGGTAAGTTTAAAAAAGCCTGTAACAAGGCGATCGAGCAAAGTGATTACTTCCCATCTATTCATCGCATAATAGAGAATATGGGGAATAATATATCATTTGGCGAAGTGATGGATGGACTGTACAAGGTTATTGCTATACCTGTTGGTAAATCATTCAGTAAGCGTGACCTGAATCCAATAATCGTGAATATCCTGGATGAACTTGGTGGAAAGCAAAGGATCAGTATGCTTTCAGATGAGAAATTACAGAAGCAAGCCCGTATGAAATATAAATATGCGGTTGAAGATGAGATTCTCAGAATACCTGAAAGAGAAAAGTCTGTTGAATTACCAAGATTAATGTGATCATCCTGAAGAAGAAGAATGATGAATGGATCGACACAAAAACACAATTACGATACACCGGATTCCAGAACGCATTGGATCATATAATGCCAAGATATAATTCCAGGAAGGTATTCATTGATGAGGAAAAAGGTACGGTGGTCCTGGTTGAAAGCGTGGATGATGAGGTTGGGGAAGTCTATGAAGGTGGTCATTAGTTATTTAATAATCCATTGTGTTGGATGTTGAATATCCGGCGGTTGGCGTTGGATCACCTTCAAGAATTAAGATGCTTGACCTGTTCTCAGGTATTGGCGGATTCGCTTTGGCTGCAAAGTGGACATGGGGCGATTTACTGGACATCGTTGGATTCTGTGAGATAGAAAAATATGCTCAGAAAGTATTACAGAAGAATTTTCCTGGTGTACCGATTTACGATGATATCACAAAACTAAATGGAAACGACTTCAAAGACATCGATCTCCTCACAGGCGGATTTCCGTGCCAGGACATCTCCATCGCAGGAAAAGGAGAAGGCATCACCGGAAAGAGGTCTGGTCTTTGGACAGAGATGCACCGCATTATTAGCGAAGTACGACCGAGATACGCACTCATTGAGAACGTACCAATGCTCATTCATCGAGGACTTGAACGTGTTCTCTCAGACCTTACCGAGATCGGCTATGATACGGAATGGCAGATTGTGGGAGCAGACGATGTTGGTGCGTGGCACAGGAGAAAACGGATCTGGATTGTGGCTTACTCCGGGGACAGTACAAATACAACCATCGAAAGACAGGAGAAAAAAGAGAACAGAATATCGAAAGAGTATAGGCAGAAAAGACGTTCCGGGATGTCTGCAAGAACAAGTATCAACGGAGAAGTTCCATCCGAAGATGTGGCATACTCCAACGGCACAAGGAGCGAATCCAAGTTACGAGAAACGATATCCTGGAAACAAAACAAGAAAATATCCAATTCCAAATCTGGCGGCAAAAGTACAGGAAGGAATTCCATATTCAGTGAGTTCAAAGATGAGAAATATGTTCCCGACACCGACAGGAAGCGATCACAAAGGATGGAGTCCGAATCACAAGAGAGCCAACGATCCAACAAACAGACTGGATTTCAGAGTAGAACCAGAAAAAGGAATTGGTGGGCAATTGAACCCGAACTGGGTAGAGTGGCTAATGGGATTCCCAGTCGGGTGGACAGACTTAAAGGACTCGGAAACGCCATAGTGCCACAAGTGGCTCAGTTAATAATGGAAAGAATAAAATATTTAATATGACTGATAATAAATTCGACTGGCGAAAGGTTCAGAACTGGAAATTTCCATTTAAAAACGGAATAAGAAGTGAAGCATACAAAAAGTCCCGTGATGAATTCTTTGAAGGACATAACGGCTGGTGGTGGGGAGATGGTTGGTGGAACGGTAAACACGAATCATCAATGGAACGGCAACGAAGATATCGTGAAAGGAATGCATGGTAAACATACGTAACAAAGGAAAGCGTGGTGAGTTGGAAGTGGCGAAGATCATCAACCGTGCATTAGGAACAAATGTCAGGAGAACACCGAACTCTGGCGGTCTTTCAATAAAAGGCGACATCATAGATATCAACATTGATTCCGTGATCCACGATTGTCACTTTGAAATAAAGAATCACAAGAACCTGGTATTCGGTAAATGGTGGGAACAGGCGGAAGGTGATTGTCCTCTTGGTAAACTGCCGGTATTAGTATTCAAACACAAAGGTCGCTGGATGGCTGTCCAGGAACTGCATGATTGGCTGGGGAAAATAGATGGATAAAAATGGGTATGTATATTTTATTACGTCACCAGAATATTTAAAAGTTGGTTATAGTCAAAATCCCAAAAAACGATTTAGTGCAATTAAAAATCAAGTTCCTTTTGAAACCAGATTATATGGTTTTATATCGGGGAATAGAAAATTGGAATATACTATATTGACACAATTAACCTTAAAAGGATTTAGAGCAATGGGGGAATGGTTCTACTTACATCAAGATGTAATGTCATATATAAATGATATTCTTGTTAATAAACCAATAGTATCAGACAGTCATCCATGGGATGATAGATATTTTTTATCAAGAGAAGTGAAATTTATTTATAAGAGATATAAAATGAATCTAATAGATCAAGTTGTGATAGAATCAGAACTAATGAAAGGTTTTTATAAAATGGGACAGCGACATTCTATTGAACAAATGAAGAACTCTATTAGAGATAGGAAGATAGATGCCAATAAGTAAACACAGAAAAAAGAAACGAAGTCACACTGAATGGCGAAGGAATCGCAATCGTAAACGTGCGGCTTGGAAAAGATTTATGTCAATAAAAAAGAAAAAGGAAAGTAATGAGTAAATACGAAACAGAAAAGCGTGGCGTGTTATTCGTCAACGATAAGGAAAACGATAAACAACCGGACTTCAGCGGGAACTGTGAGATCGAAGGAGTTGAATATAAAGTCGCCGGATGGAAGAAGCCGTACAAGAACGATCCGACAAAGGAACTGATATCACTGGCGTTCTCACTACCGGAAAAGAAGGAAAAAGAAATACCGTTTTAAGATGATCTGTCCATATTGCGGTTCAGGTTGGGGAGCGAAGAAAGGTTTAAGAAATAATCAACAGAGATGGATATGTTATACTTGCAATAAACAGTTCCAGTCACCTGTTGGAGAGGCACCTGATTCACTTCCACGCATTCTATTATTCGACATTGAAACATCGCTGATGAAGGTATATGTATGGGGATTATACAAACAGAGAATTCCACACGGTAATATCATTGATGACTGGTTTGTTATAAGCTGGGCGGCTAAATGGCTTTATGATAAGAAAGTAATAAACGATGTTGTCACGCCAGAAGAAGCAAAACAAAATGATGACAATCGAATACTAAAGTCAATATGGAAACTGCTTGACCAGGCGGACATCGTGATCGCACACAATGGTGACAGGTTCGACATCAGGAAGCTGAACTGGAGATTCGTATCGAAGAAGATGAAACCGCCGTCACCGTTCAAAAGCATCGACACGCTGAAGGTCGCCAGGAGTCAGTTCGCAGCACCGTCATACAAGCAGGACTATCTCACAAAGTATTTCAAATTAGAAGAAAAAATAAAAACAGAATTCAGTTTATGGACGAAAGCAATGAAAGGAGATCAGCTTTCGCTGAAACAAATGGCACGATATAACCGACATGATGTGATGGGCCTGGAAGAAGTATATTTGAAACTAAGACCATATATCAAGAACCATCCGAATCTCGGTGTGTTGATGGATGACGATGTATGTACAAACTGCGGACATTATCAAATGGAAGAAACGGAATCAGTATATCTGACATCAGCTAATAAATTTCCAGTGTATAGATGTTTAAGTTGCAAGACACCATACATCCGGGGAAAGAAAAGTGTCGGCAGGACAAAAACAAATATGAGACCAGTGGCAAGATGAGGTCTGGAAGAATTCAAGCAGCCGAAGAAGTTCTGAAAGAATTACATCTGAGAATACAAAAAGCTGAAAAGTTACTCGGAGATATAAAGAACACCGGCAGTCATCATCAAATAAATAAAAAGATCGATGAATACTTCACAGAGTTAGATGATGCTAAACGATCTCCCGGATAACGGATACGAATACGCTGAAGAGGTAGAACAACACGAAAAAGCGGAAGAACGCCTATTGTGGATGAAGAGAGGTTTCGCATGGTGTTATGAGATGACGGATAAGCAGAGAGAAGTGGCGTATTATAAATTATTCACAGATCAAACAGATAAATCTATTGCAAAATTACTAAATCTGGAAAGATCATCAGTAACATATAGATGGGGCAATGCCAAGAAAAGAGGCAAAAACATCACATTTTAACCTATAAGGTGAAGGCTGTCGTTGCCTCCACCGCTAAAACTTAGTCAATACCGGGCGGTAAAAGAAAAGCGATAAAGCGACTTAGCCGGTTATTTCGTGAACGATGAAGAAAACAAAGGCGTTGCATTAAGTGCTGAACTTGTGGGAATTAAGAATCTCAAGATGACACATTGCTGGAGATTGGAATTCGATGTGTATGAGAATGATTCACATAAGGTGAAAGAACTATTTGACTACATAGAAACACCTGTATCTCTTGGTATTGTGGGCGATGAGTGAACAGACGGCAAACAGGCGGAAAAATGGGCAGTTCGGAAATGGGAATAATATTGGAAAACAATTCAAACCTGGACAATCCGGAAACCTAAACGGAAGAAGAAACTCAGCAAAAGATATATTAAATGAACTCCTGGACACATCAAAGAAAGACAAGACACGCCGTGAAAATATAATGGATAAACTATTAATGATGGCGGAGCATGGTAATCTGAATGCGATCAAGGAAGTATTGGACAGGACTGATGGGAAGTCACGGGAATACATTGAACAACGGATCACACGGGATGAAGTCATCATTGAATGAAGTTCAAGATCAAGCAAGACAAGATGCTATCTCATCAACTCCGATGGTGGAATTTACCAAACCGGTATCGTCTCATGGTGGGCGGATACGGTTCAGGCAAAACATACATCGGGGCGTTAAGAAGCATATTCTTAAGCTATATAAACAAACCACTTCCGGGGATGTACGTAAGTCCAACGCACGGACTGGCACAGAAGACGATCATCCTGACGTTAAAGGAGATATTCAGAAGAAGTGACATCGACTTTACATTCAATCAGAACAAAGGCGAGTTCCGTATCCATAACTGGGATGGTCTTATCTGGATTGGCTCTGGCGACAAGCCTGATAGTTTACGTGGTCCTAATCTTGCCTGGGCTGGTATTGATGAGCCTTTCATCCAGAAGCGTGAAGTATTTGAACAGATGACTGCAAGAGTCCGACATCCTGATGCAACACAGTCTGAGATATTTTTAACAGGCACACCGGAGGAACTTGGATGGGGATACGTACTGTCACAGTCAAACAAGATAGACATCGGCACGGTGACCGCATCCACACTGGACAATCCATATCTTCCGCAGGACTACAAGGATTCATTATTAGCTGCATACTCACAGGAACAGATCGATGCGTATGTTCACGGCAAGTTCGTCAACCTCACACAAGGCAGAGTATATAAAGACTTCAACCGGGATAAGCACGTGATGAAGCGTGAAACGGAAGGATGGGAGATCGCAGCAGGACAAGATTACAACGTAGATGCGAATACAGTTTGTGTCTTTGCATACACTTCAAAAGAAATAGCGGTGTTCGATGAAATAAGACTGAAGAACTCAGGCACGTATGACATGGCAGAAGCACTGAAGGAGAAGTATCCAGGCATCAAGGTCATGCCGGACAGTACAGGATCAGCACGGAAGACATCATCATCACAATCAGATCACGACATCATGCGACAGTCAGGATTCCAGGTATTAGCACCAAGAAAGAATCCACCAGTCCGTGATCGTGTGAACGCAGTCAATCGTCTATTACGTGAAGAACGAATCACATTCCACAACTGTCCGAATCTTATTATGGACATGGAAAGAAACGTATGGCGAAACGGTGATATTGATAAGCGTGATCCGGAACAGACACACGCTTCAGATGCAATGGGATATGCAATCAACTGGTTGTTTCCGATCCATGAACGTATCGCAACGGTGAAACAATGGTGAACAATTACTTCGGTGAATCAGTGAACAAGGTTGTATTACCGGAATACGGCAAGGATGCAGTATTAAAGTCTTTCAAGAGGTCTGATTATTTAAAAGAAGATAATGAGATAGCAGAACGGAACACTGCACTGGACTTCTATTACAACCGCAACCTGGACACGCATATTGATGAATGGTTCAGCGGATCAAAACATCTAAGACAGGTTCCGGCATTTCCACAAAGCATCGTTCCACGATTTGCACGGGCAAGAATGTTATTATACAAGAATCCACCACTGAGACTTCTGGACGGTGAGGAGTCAGATGATTATAAAGCAATAGCATATCACCTGAACACAAAGACTCGTGAGATGGCAGAACTGACGTGGCTCATGGGCGATTCTTCCATGCGTACGAAGTGGAACACCAACAAAGAACGTCTGGAGTATGATATTCTTCCGAACGTGAAGAAGTATTATGTCAACGGTGAATCAGAACCGTTTGCAGTATCATATGAGATCGGACGGGCCATGAACAGTGACAGGCAATTTGTATTCTGGTCAGAGTCAAGAGATGGTGAGATGGGACAACACTTCATGTTCTCACAAAACGGAAAGATCAAAGCAGTACCAGGCAATCCGGAAATGGTGAATCCATATGGTATCATTCCAATATCACACGCCTGTTATCAGTCCAACGCTTTAGATGTGGTTCGTGCAGCAGTTCAAATATCGGTAGCCATGACGGAAACGGCATTAGCTATCAGATATAATCTTGGTCAGCCTATCGCCAAAGGTATCACAGACCAGGACACTATTGAAGCAGGAATTGACAAACTGATATTATTAAGTGATCCGGCTTCATCGTTTGAATATGTATCTCCTAATTCAGATATACGTGGCAACCTTGAATCCATTAAGCTGATGATCAACCAGGTGGCACAGAATCATTCATTAGCTATACGTTGGGGCGAAGGTGGAACACCTCCAAGTGGTGAGGCACTTCGTATTATGAGTGCTGAAAATACAGAGGTTAGAGAATCAGATATTCCATTATGGCGTGAGTGGGAACACGGTCGATATGAGATTGATCGAATTGTATATGAAACTCACACTGCCAAGTCTTTGCCTGAGAATCTCACACTTGATTTCACAGAATCATCTTATCCAAGATCGTGGCAGGAAGAAAGAGACAGACTGCAGTTTATGATGGACAACAATCTTATGAGTCGGAAAGAACTTATCAGATATTTCAATAATGATATTTCTGATGAAGAATTAAAAATGAAGATGGGAGAACTGGAAGAAGAGAAGATCGCAGAAGCACCGCCTCCTGTTGAAGCACCAGTTCCACTAACCACAACACCTTTACTTGACATTCTACAAGCATAATGGCAGCATTTGATCCACAGAAATTCGGAGATGCCTGGAGTAAGGTGCAGGATCATTTCTCCACATTATACGGAAAACTTCAAGAGTCCGGTGCGAGTCGTAATCGTATCGTTAGAGAATTAACTGATATTGATATTGAACATCTGGTGATGGTTGAATTCAAACTGAACGGCGAATTGGAAGCAGTGATGACAGGATATTTACAGGAATTAAAGAAGATGGATGCGTTTGCAGACATCAGTGAAGATGTGATCCGCAGTCTTATGACAACTGATAGCTTCCTGGTCAAATCAAAACTGATCGAAGCCGGGAATACTATCAAGTCCACTATGCTTCAAAGTGTTATAGGCGGATTGAGTGAAGAAGCATTTGCATTAAGACTGGAACGTATTGGATTCCAGCCACATCAGGCGAACGCATTAGTGAATGAGAACCTCAGAAGATTCTCCAGGAGTGTGACAAACGAAATGGCAAACAACGCACCGACTGATACACTATACATCTGGGAAGGTCCGATTGATGAAAGAACAAGTGGCGAATGTCTTGAACTTATGGGACTTGGACCAATGACTCAGGCAGAATTTGAATCAGTATTACCAGGTGCTTTTATAAACGGAACACATTTCAACTGCCGACATCAGGCACAAAGATTTTTATCAAAAGAACAATATAAAGGTTCAGCAATCAAGGAACAGATGGCAAATGCCTAAACCATTAAACGCAGAAAGGATCGTGGATATTCCACTTAATACGTGGTCAGATATTGGTGACTTTATCGGTAATGAAGTTCGCCGTCGTGTCCGTGATAAAAAAGTCTTAGGTGGAAGTTACAATCCACAATATGCAGAATTAAAGAAGAGCAGAAGTGCCGCACCAAGAGGAGTTCCACAGGCATCAACATCAACAAAACCTGATCTCACATTAACCGGGAAGATGCTTGATGATCTACGGCGTGAGAAGGTATCAAAGGATCAGGTATCACTTGGGATGTTGAGATATAACATTGAAAAGATGAAAGGCAACATCAAACGTGGATGGGATATGCTTGATAATACAAAAGTTTTAAAGCCGATAACGGAAAGAGTGAATAAACGAATTGGAAAACAGTTCGACAAGAATATCAGCAAATGGTCAAGAGATGACATTGTGATCAACATCGGCAAATGAATTTCTTACTCAAATCAAAGAGGTTAAAATGAGCGAACAGCAAACAGTCGAAGTCCAGGACGTAAAACAGGACACCACTTCAACTGCAAGTGAAGAAAAGCAGTCCGTCAA
>Ga0208449_1001871_pt1 | contig 10699 bp, 12 predicted proteins | sample MalvireepMed_s17_FD_184247 | JGI IMG/M metagenome (GOLD analysis project Ga0208449, IMG submission 184247) | Marine viral communities from the Global Malaspina Expedition - Malaspina viral metaG DeepMed_s17 (SPAdes) (version 2) | ecosystem: Environmental > Aquatic > Marine > Oceanic | place...
TGGACATATGGACTGTATGGAAAAAGCTTTTGAAATATTAGGAAGAGCAATGGTGGGAGATGAAGAAAAAAAGCCAAAGGCCAAGAGAGCGAAGAAGAGCTAACTTGGCCAAAACTTGAGAAGATAGCATTCGGACAATTGGGAATGAATGTTGATGATTTTTATGACATGTTACCAAGAGAGTTTTGGAACAAGGTTGATGGGTTTTATGAGTTGGAGAATATGAGGCAAAGAAGTGATTGGGAAAGAACGAGATGGAGCACTTGTTTATTATTAAACATCCAGCTTTCAAAAGGTAAGAGTTTAAAGCCTCAGGATTTAGGTAAATTTGAATGGGAGAAAGATACAACGAAAATTGATTTTGAAGATTTGAAAAATAAAGCAGAATTATATAAAAAAAGAATAGAACATGGCAAGTAAAGCAATTGGTTTTTTAAATTTCAAATTTGGTGCAGACTTAAAAGGGTTTGACCGAGCAATGAAAAAAGCTCAGAAGAATCTCAAAAAGTTTGGGAAGAATGTTCAAAGAACTGGGCAGAATTTAACTACTGGATTAACACTTCCAATTGCTGGACTTGCAGCAGTTTCATTGAAAACATTTGCAGACTTTGAACAGGGAATGCTTAAAGTAAAAGCAATTTCAGGTGCTACTGATGCGGAATTTAAAGCTTTAACTGAATCTGCAAAACTTTTAGGTTCTACCACCATGTTTACAGCGGCACAAGTTGCAGAACTTCAACTTAATCTTTCAAAGTTAGGTTTAACTCCAACACAAATAAATCAATCAACTGAATCAATATTGAATTTAGCTCAAGCAACTGATTCTGATTTAGCTCAAGCTGCAACTGTTACTGCAAAAATTATGAATGCTTTTGGAATGGAAGCAACTGACATGCAAAGAATAACAGACGTTATGGCTGATTCTTTTAGTTCCACAGCTTTAGACATGACTAAATTTGAAACTGCAATGGCTTCTGTTGCTCCTGTTGCAAAAATGGCTGGAGCTGATATTGAAAAAACAACTGCAATTTTAGGGGTTTTAGTCAATAATGGAGTTGAGGCTTCAACAGCTGGAACAGCTTTGAGAAATATATTTTTAGACTTAGCCAAAAGCGGTAAAACATGGGACCAGGCTATGAATGAAATAAATTCATCAACAGAACCTTTGGCAGTTGCAATGGATATGTTTGGGAAACGAGGAGCTAATGTTGCAACTATTCTTGCACAAAGTGGAGTTGAAATTCAAAACTTGACTTCAGACTTCAGGGATTCAACTGGAGAGGCTCAAAAAATGGCAGAAATTATGGATTCAGGGGTTGCTGGTTCATTACGAAAAATGCGTTCTCAACTTGAGGGAGCAGCAATACAACTTGGAGAAATACTTGTTCCAGTTTTTCAGGCGGTTATAAATAAAATATCAAAACTGGTTTCATGGTTTTCAGGTCTTTCATCTGAAACACAAAAGAGCATTGTAAAATGGGCGTTATTTATTGCTACTCTAGGACCTTTTTTAATAATTGTTGGAAAAATATCTCTCGGAATATCAAGTTTAATAGGTATTTTTGTGACTTTAAGAAATACTATTCTTGTTGCTTCTGCTTCATTTAAAATTTTTATGGCTTCAATGGTTAGAATGACCGCTGCGGGATGGGCGGCAAATGGAATGCTTGGTGCAATGACTGGAGCATTTAGAGTTTTAAAAACAGCAATAATGACCAATCCAATTGGAATCTTGATTGGAACACTTGCTCTAGCTGCGGGAGCTTTTTTATCTTATACTCAATCTACAATTGATGCAACTGTTGCAAATGATGAGTTTGAAGGCAGTGTTGAATCAACAGAAGAAAAAATAAAAAGACTTTCCAAATCTATTGGAGATATGGGAAAAGATTCTTTTCAATTACAAATAGAAGAGATTGAGGCATTAATAAAACAGATAAGAGGATTTGAAATAAAACCAAGTCAATTCACAAAAGGAGTTGCTTTAAGTGATGAGCAGACAAAACAAATTCAAGATTTAAACATGCTTCTTTTTAAATTGAAACAAAAACAATTGGAGGCAAAGCAAGAAGCTGATGAGTTGGCAAAAAGTATAGAGAATGTTGGAGAAGTAACTACTACAAATACAAAGGATGTTGATGAAAATAAAAAAGTATATAAAGCTTTAAATATAGAGTTGGCACATACTAAAAAAATTAATGAATCATTAATACCAAAAAAGACTATAAAAAGTGCTGAAGAATTGACCACAGTTTTCAGAGACCTTTCATTAGAACAAAAATTATTTAATTCAGGAATGGGAATGTTTGGAGATATATTAACCAGTTCATTGGATAGTGCTTTAACTTCACAAGAAAATTTCTTTGATGTGTTTGTTGCAAACATTAAAAAAGCAATACAAAGTTTATTAATTCAATTAGCAGTGATGACTTTAATAAAGTCACTAATGGGGGGAGGAACCGCTGCTTTTAGTATATTAAGCATAAAAGAAAATTTAGGAAGTATAATGGGATTTGCTGATGGTGGTTTGGTTACTGGTCCAACAGTAGGATTAATTGGAGAGGGAATTGGAACAACTGCATCAAATCCTGAAGTTATTGCTCCATTAGATAAATTGAAAAACTTTATCGGTGGGGGATCTCAGAATGTAATAGTTGAGGGAGTTATAAAAGGTAATGATATATTTTTAAGTAATAGAAACACAGGAACTAACAGACAAAGAAGCGTTTAATGGCATACGGAAAAAAATATGAAATTGACTACAAGTCAATGGCAAATGAGGGTTACACTTTAGAGTTTTGGGTTGATGGTTGGGCTGGTGCATCAACAGAAATCAATCTTGGAGGAAGTGGTCCTGAAATACAATACGAAACAGATAGTCAAGAAAAATTCACTTACATCTTAGCAAGTTCTTTAGATATCCCTTTCATTGTAGAAAACATTGGGATGGAAGATTTCATAACAGACTTAAGAGATGGAACTTTTGAAGAGCAGGATGTTTACGTTCATTTATTTAACTCTAGAGATACAACAAGGCCCGTTTGGAGTGGATTTATTATAATGGATTTGGCAGCAAAAGAAGATGTTTCCTTCCCTTATGAAGTAAAGTTAACAGCAATTGATGGATTGTCTTTATTAAAGGAAAGGCCGTTTGTTAGAGATACAAATACAGATACAGGAGCTGCAGTTGAATTTCCTTATAATTCAGGAGATGTTTATTGGAATGTTTATGATGATATAGTTGATTGGATTGAAATAATTTTATTGAAGACAGGTTCAGCTCAAACAGCTCAAGGACTTTCAACTAACTATACTTTTAAAACATCAGTAAATTGGTATAATGCATCAATGCCAACAGCAGGCCAAGCTGACGATCCTTTAAGGTGGACACAATGCAAAATGAATTCTTTATATTCAAAAAATGAAGATGGAATTTTCACTCCAAAATCAACTTATGAAGTTTTAGAGGCATTATGTAAAAGCTGGGGCATGAGATGTGTTTATTGGCATCACACTTTCCATTTTGTTCAAATATCTCAATATCAAATAAATGAATCGGGAACAACAGCTGCTCCCATTAACATACCAACTAGAGAATATTATTATAATGGTGGAGTCAGGTTAGATCAAGCTTATATTGGAACTACTCAACTTGGAAGATATGATTTGCAATTTGAGAATGTTACCAATGTAAACAATGCTGGACTTCAAAAATTAGCTGGGACTCAATATGATTATTATCCAACTGTGAAAAAAGTGATTGGAAACTTTAGTGTTTTTGAAGATGGAAATAATTTTAACGGATTCCCTGCATTAGACCAAACAACAGGAACAGGAATAATAATAAAATCAACTCCAATAGACACTTTTAAGGATGCAGCAAATGGGGATGGATGGTTTTGCCAGATTCCACTTAATTTTTCAAATATTTCCTCCATCAAATTAGGATTGTTAGATGTTCAAGTTGGTTTTTCATCTCCAAGAGTTTTGGATATGACAGTTGTTTTTTCAATTAGAGCAAAACAAACAGGAGCTGCTAGTTGGGATAAAATGTTGGTTGATATTGGGGGAACTTTATCTTGGATTACCTATGATGTTTCAGTAACTACTTTTCCATGGATAACAAATACACAGCCAAATATTCCTGTGGGAACAAGTCAAAGAATAATATTTGATTCTTCTCAGTATGCGGGGGGAGTTATTCCAGTAGATGCGGCTTTCACAGGAGATTGGGATTTTGAATTTTTTACTGTTACAAAGGGGATTAACTCAAACAGAACACATTATCATGGAACACTAACAAATCCAAACAACTCAGTTTTTCCAAACATAGCAAGAGCGGGAACTACAAATACCAATTTTGGATATAGTAATGTCTTTAATAGTTTTAACCAATACACTGGTATATTTGCTGAAGTGGCTGCTGGTGTAATTGGGGCAACCTCTATACAAAACCAAATAACAACTAATACAACGGATTCTTATTCTATAGAATTAAATGATTTATATTGGGGAGATAGTGCATTAACAGACATTCAATCAACTTTAAGGGTTTGGAATGGCTCTGCTTTTGTAAAGACTTCTGATGCTGGAGAGTGGGGATTGGGAACAGTTTCAGGAACAGAGGATTTTATTGTTTTATTAGCAAAAGAAGTAATGGCAAATCAAAGTTTTTCTTCTTTAAGAATGAATGTTTCTTCTGCATTAAGTGAAACAGATAAAGAAAATTCTGGTAAATTAAAGATGGTTAATCCTGTGGGAAGATTGAAAGATGTAAATTCAGAAAAATATGTATTTTTAAGCGGAACATTTTCAACCTTGAGAGATGAATGGAGTGGGGTTTGGTTTCAACAAACATATAATTTACCAACAGTAAACACTTTATCAGATGAAGAACTTGGGCCAATTTCAGGGCCTACACAGGGGGGAAGTGCACAGGGAAATATTTTTGGGATGGGAGCTCAGTCTATGATGCAGCCATGGGCCGCAACTACTATATCAACACAAATAACTGCTGGAAGTATAACATCACTCCCAATTGATGAACTTGGAACAGCAATTTTTGTAACAGGAGACAGAATTTTTGTAGATGATAGAGAAGGAAGTGGACAAAGAATTGCTTTTGAAATTAATGCTGATCAATCAGCGGGGGATACTACTTTAACTGTTGTAGCAAAAACTATAGATTTTGATTTAAGAGTTGGAGCTATTATTGGAATAGACAATGAAAATCTCATACAACAATACCAGAGGAAAACCGAAGGAACAATTGCTGGAATGCCAGTTACAGCTGATTCTATTGGTAAATATGAGTATAAGGGAGGAGTTTATTCTATTGTGGGAGTAGATCCAATATATGTAAAAGTTCTTCCATCTGATTTCATGACAAATGATGATGCATCAAGTCCCGATATAACTCCAGCTATTTTTAATGATGGAACAAATACAGGGGTTTCAGTTGAAAACACTTCTCAAGAATTAATTGCAACAGTAAATATTCCTTATGGAACAACAGCTACAGAAGTTGCAGTTTGGGGGAGTAACACATCAAAATCTGTTGAAATTTATGAGGCTAACATAGCTTCAAACGGAATAGGTTCAGCAATAGGAACAGGGACAACAAATGGTTCAGCAATTAGCATTGGAACAATTGCGGCAACTACTGTAAATTATTTAGTAATAAAGGTTTTAGTATCTTCCACAAACCACAGAATTTGGGGAGGGAAAGTAACATTAACACAAAATTAAAAATGAACGAAAAAACAAAAGATGTTCTAGAATTAACAGTTGCAAATGGAGGAGCTGTTGGATTAAGTTTGGCAGAAGTAAATGAAGTATTGCTTACTATTTCTATAATATTGGCAATATCTATTTCTCTAGTGAAACTTGTAAAAAAGAAAAAATAAACAATCAAATGTTAAAAAACAAAGACAAAATAATTATAATCTTTTAAACTTTATTTTATTTTTGACAATAACACAAATAATAAATTATGAAAATAATCTGTAAAATTTTATACTACATTTCATTCAAAACCATTTGCTTAGGTCACTGTAAAAAAAAGTAATGAAATATTTTAAAATAAAAGAATTTGATTCTCCTGACGTCAAGGGTTCGGGAAAAAACATGGACATCAAATTTTTAAGGTTCATTGATGAATTGAGAAAACGCTGTAAATTCCCCTTTATTGTAACAAGTGGATATAGAACACCTGAACACAATAAAAAAGTTGGAGGAATTGAAAACTCTGCACACTTAAAAGGATTAGCTTGTGATATAGCAATGACTGATTCTAAAAAAAGAGCTCGCTTTGTTTATGAAGCAATGAATCTTTGCAGTGAATTAAGTTTACCTTTTAGAGTGGGATTGGCTGGAAAATCACAAGGCAATTTTGCGCATATTGATATAGATGAAAAACAACATCCAAAAATATGGATATACTAACAAAAATATTTGGGGGATCTGACTTAGTTAAAGAAGTAGGAAAAATAGCTGATGACCTTATAACTTCAAAAGAAGAAAAATTAATTTTAAAACAACAGATTGAAGAAAAGATTCTTGAACATGAATCAAACATGCAGAATCAAATCTCAGAAAGATGGAAATCTGATATGCTTTCAGATAGTTGGCTTTCTAAAAACATCCGACCATTAACATTAGCTTTTTTACTTTTTGTATTAACTATTTTCACATTGATTGATTTCAGTTTTGTGGGGTTGGAAATACAAGAGGCATGGATTAATCTTTGGCAAATGTTGGCAATAACAGCTTTTGGAGCTTATTTTGGTGGTCGTTCTTGGGAGAAAATAAAACGTAAAAATGAAAAATAAATACTTTGAGTTTAAAGAAGAAATTCTTGAACACTTTGAAAATGGTGTTGGTTATGCAGAAATATCAAGGCATTTAATTGATAAATATTTGCTTGATGTTTCTCCTGACTATTTAAGAAAACAAATTTCATTGGTTGTTTCATATTTAGTTTCAGACAAAGAAATAGTTGAGGAAAATGTTAAACTAGCAAAACAGAAACAAAGAGCTCAGGATTTAAACAGGATAGCAAACAAATCCTTTAGAGAATACGCAAGAGAGGAAAACGCGCTTGTGGAATACAACAAGGAATTAGTAAAAGTTTTAAAAGAAAATTCTTTGGATGTTAAACTTACAAAACATAAAAGAAAAAAGGGTTCTGTTGTTTTGGTTCAGATAGCTGATACACACTTCAATGAATTGGTTGATATGGAATCCAATCAATATGATTTTAAAATTGCTTCCAAGAGATTACAAAAATTTGCTTACTATGTTAAGGAATATGCAAAACTCCACAAAGCAACTTCTTTTCTTATTGGAATAACTGGAGATTTGATTAACAGCGACCGCCGGCTTGATGAAAAATTGTCAATGGCGACAAATCGCGCAAAAAGCACATTTCTCGGAGTTCATCTCTTAAAACACTTTATATTGGATTTACAGGTATTTGCAGATGTTAAAGTTTGCTGTGTTACTGGAAATGAATCAAGAGTGAATCAAGAGCTTGGTTGGGTTGATTTGGTTGCTTCTGATAACTATGATTTTACCATTTTTGAAATGTTGAGGTTGTTACTTCCACAAATTGAGTTCTTGAGGGGAGATAATGCCTTGGAAATGGTAGTTGAAATTAATGGAAATAATGTTTTGGTTATTCATGGACATCAGTTGGGGAAAATGGATTCCAATCAAGTTGGAAAAGTGGTTTCAAAATACGCTCATAAAGGAATAATAATTGACTTCATTATTTGTGGACATTTACACGAAACTATGATCAGAGATTCTATAGCAAGAAGTGCTTCCTTAGTGGGATCTAACGCTTATTCAGAAAAAGCCTTAAATTTAAGTGGAAAAGCTGCACAGAACATTTATATCTTTACAAATGATGGTAGACAAGACGTTAGAATAGACTTACAGGAAACAGATGGATGGGATGGTTACAATATAGATGAGGAATTGTTTTCCTATAATACAAAGAGTTTATCAAAAACCTATAAAAAAGATACTATATTTAAAATAATTATATAGATTTGCATTGTTTTAGTAATAAAAAAGGTTGTGAGGAGAGTCGGATTTAAAGGGGTTCGGCTTTCTTTTTGCTTAAAATTCACTAAAAGTTGATGAAAATTGATGAAATGCTAAGGTTTTTAACAGCTAAAAATTTAAAATTTACATAAAAAAATGATAAAAAAACACCTATTTACTAGGTTAGAAAAAAATATTTAAAAAAATATTAAAAAAGTTTGTTATTGTTAAAAAAGTTCTTATATTTGTATCATAATTAAACGAATTAAAAACAACAAAAAATAACAATTATGGAAAATTTACTAAAAGAAACAATCAATCAAATCGATGAATTAAGAGAAAACCTAGAATTACTAAAAGACAATTCAATAATAAGTGACTTTACTTACGAAAATGAATATGAAAAATTATGTGAATTAGAATCAACATTGGAAAGAAAAATTAGACAACAAGAAAAAAACAAATAATTAAACGAATTAAAAACTAAAAATTAAAATTATGTATAAAATTACAAACAAGGAAACAGGATTTATTCAATACAGAAACTCAGAAGATTGTGCAAACTTCGTTCAAATAACAATGGATAAGGGAAATGTATTTCATGATAAATATAAACTTGAGAAAGTGAATGAGATTGATGGAGATGAAATCCAAGAGATTGTTTATGCGGTTATCGGTGCAATTTGTCTTATAGTATTAATATGTATTTTCTTTACACCAAACTTTTAGACTATGAAAAAAAATGAAATATTAAGGGTTTTGTATAAAGACAACTCTTTAACAAAAGAAGATGTTTATACAGACAAAAGAGGATTTACCATTATAACACGTTCAGGAATTGAACAAATCCAATGGAACAACAAGATTGATGTAAAGTTTGATATTATAAGTTCAGAACTTGGGAATATTATAATTAAAGCAACATCATTTCAAGATGGAGAGAGAAAATGTGAAACGTATGGTTCAGCATCAAAAGAAAATTGTTTCCAAAAGTTCCCTGTTGAGATTGCAGAAAAAAGGAGTTTGGCGCGTGTAATTATCAAAACAATGGGTTTAACGAATACTTTAGGAAAAGATGAGGTTGATTATCAAATTAATAAAAAAACTTCTGTATTATAATGAAAATAGTTAATAGTTTAAGTGGAGGTAAAACTTCAAGTTATATTGCTGCAAATTATCCAGCAGAGTATAATGTTTTTGCTTTAGTCAGAACAACAGACAAGAATTGTATGTTCCCAGATAAAAAAATAAGACAAATTGTTAGCGATAAAATAGGGAAAGATTTTATTGGAACTTTAGAAACAGATACAATAATTTACACTATGTTAGATTTAGAACAATTTATTGGTAGTAAAATTGATTGGGTTTCTGGAAAGCCATTTGATGAAATAATTAAAAGAAAATATAAAAATGGCACAGTAAAAACATATTTACCTAACTTAACAATGAGGTTTTGCACTACAGAAATGAAGTTGCAGCCGATATTTGATTGGTGGAAAAAAAATATAAACGAAGTAGCAGAGTTCAGAATAGGATTTAGAAAAAACGAGGGGAAAAGAGCAAGAAAAATGCTTGACAAGACAAATGAAAAGGGATATTCAGAATTTAAATCAATAATAGGTAGAAGTAAAACAGGAAACCAGAACAGATGGGGTATGGTTGAATGGCAAAAACCTGAGTTTCCCTTAATTACAGATGGAATATTTAAAGATAATATTGAAGAATTTTGGGAAGACAAACCAGTTAGATTTGCGAAATTCAATAATTGCGTTGGATGCTTCCATAGGAATCCAATATTACTTAAACATATGAGTAATCTTCAACCAAATAAATTTGATTGGTTTGTAGAACAAGATGAAAAGAGTAAAGTGGATTATGGAGGGAGGACTTGGTTAATGGGAACTACATATAAACAGATAAAAAATAGCTTTACTCAAATGGATTTATTTGATGATGATTTTAATGATTGTGATAGTGGATATTGTGGATTATAAAATAACTATAAAAGAAGTTCAAGATTATGCAGAATATTATTTTGCTATTAGAACTATATTAAAAGAAAAACCAATGAGTTTTAAAGAATGGAAAGAAAAACAAGATGAAATTAAAAATTAGTCAGTCAATGTTAAGGGATTTTTACAATCCTACCTATTGCAAAATCAAATGGGAAGAAACCTATTTAAACGGATTCAGAACGAGACCAACTGCATCAATGTTGGATGGTTTGGTATTTGAACAGAATGTGATTGGAATGAGTAGAGGAGGAGAGGTTTATGAGATCCCAAAAGGAAAGACTGGAAAACCATTAAAAAGAGAAACGGATCTTTTGGAATTAGCTGAAAAGTCTAAGGTTATGATGAAGGATTTGGAGATTGAATTGGTTGATGTTCAACCTGAATGGGAAACAGATGAACTAATTGGACATCCTGACGCTTTAATTAAGTATAAGGGAGAGTTAGCAATAATGGATTTGAAATATACAGCAATGAAAGAAGATGAGAATTGCAAGTGGAATCCTTATGGTTGGGGAAACATTGTGGATGAAAACACTGGAGAAATTTATAAAGACTTTACTCAAGCTATTCATTATATTGAAATGTATTTTCAAGAACATGGAGTTTATTTACCATTTTTTTACTTAATCTTTGGT
>Ga0208449_1001874_pt1 | contig 10680 bp, 5 predicted proteins | sample MalvireepMed_s17_FD_184247 | JGI IMG/M metagenome (GOLD analysis project Ga0208449, IMG submission 184247) | Marine viral communities from the Global Malaspina Expedition - Malaspina viral metaG DeepMed_s17 (SPAdes) (version 2) | ecosystem: Environmental > Aquatic > Marine > Oceanic | place...
GTATTAGTACCTGCGGATCTATTTAAAATGGCATTGAGCTATATAGAAGATGCCTTACGTGATGCAGGTTCAGAACCATCAGAAGATGAAACGTATATGAAATTAAAGAACATCCTGACTGTTGCTGAAAGTGTATTCGATGACTAAAAAAATATTAGATAGACTTAACAACAAAACTTATTGTAGAGTTCAGCCTTCTGATATTGATGGTGTAGGGGTATTCGCAATTAAGGATATCCCTACGGGCGTAGCTCCATGGACTACCTTGAACCATAGAGAATTTGGTGGTGCTGTAGCAATAACAATAGATAAGTTATTAAATATAGATGAATCAGTACGCAAAGTGTTGCTTGATTACAATCTATTAGATGCTTATATGAAAGTTGAAGATAGAAGACCAAGTTTTAATACTAGACAATACGTTGGTGAGCATATATTTATACATCCGTATGAAATGGAAGTATTACATATATCACAGTTTCTTAATGCCTCAACAGATCCGAATCTTAAACTAGAGTCAGATGAACTAACTCCCTTTAGAACTATGAGAGAAATAAAGACTGGAGAAGAACTGACTGTAGATTATAAAAAAGATCTAAAGGAAACTAATTGTCGTTACAACTATAGATATTAAGGAGAATAATATGTTTTGTTTAGGAATGCTTATAGGATTCTTAGTTGGACTCGCCGCCTGTATATATTGGGTAGAGACTAGACCCAGGTGGAAAGACTATAATAACTTAGGAAGAGATAAGTTTAAATACGAATAAGATAGAGGGGCCTTGCGCCCCTTTATTTTTTTTTCTTCTTTCTCATTTTACCTAGCGTCTTAGCTAGGGATGCCTGTCGTTTCGTCCGTGTAGAGTATCTAGAGCCCTTTTTAAGCACTTTAGTGGCAAATGCACTAGTAGACATGCCTGCACGCTTTGCCTTCGCCTTAAAGGCACCTGGACGCCTTATTGCGCCTTTGATCCATTTCTTCTTTCTAGTCGCCATCTTCCTTACCCCCGACCACCATAAACATATTAGATCCCTTAACGCTCTCACCATCGTCTTCAAACTCTGGATAATAATACTTAGAGTAACCTGCTTCTTCGTAGAACTTGGCAGGCTTAAGCTTGTTAGTTTTAAGATAGTAGTCTATAACAAACTTAGATGCATCACTGCCCAAGGGAATGTTTTCTTTCTGGGCATGCTCAACAACCTCAGCAGGAGGCTTGTTCATGTATAGATCACGCTTAAAACCTATCTCACTGTTATCACTATTTTGAAAAATAGTATCAAGTATCATAGTATTCTTTCTCATAGTATCCTCTTTATTAAAGCTTCATTTATTAAATGATCTCCATAGAATGGAGCTAAATCATTCTTCTTAAGTATGCCCATGATCTTTTTAGGGGACATATCTTTAGTTACTAGCTTTTCTTTTTTAGCAATCTGTAATGCTGCTACAGCATAACTGATATCTCCACCTCCATATTGCTTTATAGCATTATCAATAATAAGATCTCTCATTATAGCTCCTCTCCTATCATTTCTCTACGTGCCTCTCTTATTTTCTCCCTGTCTATCCTGTACTTAATCTTACTTACAGGAATCCTAAAGAAGTTTTGCCAGAAGTTGTCTGGTCTTTCAGCAGTCTTCTTTGCACTGTAGTATAGTCTACCACCAGGATACATAGTATGTATAGTGTAGTTAGAAAACTTCTCCCAATCTCCTTGTACTAGCTCAACAAATGTTTGAGGGAATCTTGCTATAGGTGGTAATACCGCCTGTAATGGTGCGATAGGCCTAGGCAAGGTTCCATAGAAAGCCCTGTCACGTTCTTTCTTATCACCAAACATTAAGTCACCTGCATCTTGCATCCAATCCCAAGGTGGTGGTAAGGCTGTATCAAATACTGAATACATGAATGCACCACCTAATGCAAAACTAAATAGATCAGTTAAGAATAGATCTTTGAGTTTATTATACTCATCTGTGCCTTCTTTAAATCCATAAGACTTAGCTTGTTTATAGAATTCTCTACGAACCCTAACTGATTGGAATGCGAATAGCTTAAATCTTGTTAAGACTTTACCCATTGCAGTTGTCATAAATGCAGGTCGGAATGCTGAGTGATACAGGAACTGGGTAGTCTCAATACCCTTGAGGGCCATGTCGAATATGTAAGGATCATTCAAGTTGGTATGTATTCCTTCACTACCAAGTCTTTCCTTAGCCTTGAGGGCATGGGATATAAATGCATCTACCCTGTTCTTACGTTCAGAGACTTGCATAAACCAACCACCATATCTAAGCATGGCATCGCTAATGCCGTATCGCTTACTAAGCTGAAGGATTGTTTCATCCTCAGCTCCAGTCTTAATAGATCTTTTTAGATCTCTTACAAAGGCCTTGCCATCCTTACCAAGTTTGGCAATGGCTGTACCCATACCTGGGTTATAGTCTAGTTCATTCTGTATGTAACTGTCTATAACACCCTTTTCTTCAATCCACTTAATTAAATCTTTTCTAGTTTTAACAGACTTCCCGTTTTTAAAAGTAAGGGTATAATCACCATTAACGTCAATAAGTAATTTATTAACAACCTTACTATTCCTTTGCGAGTCTGCCCATGTCTTAAATCCCGCACTTCCCATAGTTGTAACTCCACCACCATAAAGATTAGTCATCATTGTACCAGTATTTGCTAGTAGAGTTAATAGGTTATATCTCGCTTCCATTGTTCCTAGATCATGTAAGCGTCTAACAAAGTAGTCCCTTCTCATTGCTTCATTCTCAGGAGCATTTCTCAGGAAGGGCATCTTGTTAAACTTCTTACTCTTGTAAAGCTTCTCCATTGCTCTGGTAACTGCATAGTCAGAAGTTAAGTAGTATGGATTATACTTTAGCTTCAATGGATCTGCTGTCTCCATTGACTTTACAATACGATCCGTAAGCAATGACGGATGACCTAGACTATTCTTTAAATAGACATATAAAAAATCACTCCACATATCAGCATTGTCTTTATACTTATGCCTTTCTTTATATTCCTCTCTCATTAGCCTAGCACCCTCATTTGAGCCACCCTCTTTGAGGAACTTTTTAGATAACTTGGTAGCTTCCTTATCAATTGCCTTATTATGTTTTACTAGATCTGTATTAACCTTTTTTAGGTTAGGGATCTCTTTCCCATACTTTAAAAGTCCTATCTGGCGATTACCATGTATGGCAGATATATTAGAAAAGTAACTACGAACAACTTGGTTCTTGTAGCGATGGAAGATTTCTGGACTGGTATCATAGCCATCAATAAAATCCTTGCCACGTTGTAATAGGTTTTGTGGTCTTGCCCCATATCCAACTGCATCGTAGTTGTCATTCAGAAATTGTTTCTCCAATCCCATGGATGGGTGATAGGAATCTTCTCGCAACATACCATGCTTTGCCATAACTCTTTTATAGGCTTCTTCTTTTGCACGGGGATCAGTCTCAGCGTCTGATGCGGCCTGAGCGGCTTTCTTTATTGAGGCTTCAAGCTTCTTTCTAGCCTTATTATTAAATCCATAGTTAGTTCTAGACCAGTATTGTTCTGGTTCTATGTACCCAAAGCCATACTCTTCTTCAAACTTATGTATACGCCTGTATTGTTCTCTTTGCTCTTTAGTGATTTTATCAATACCACCTGCTTTTTTAGCAAGGAATTTTTCCATTGACGCTTCCCACTGATATCTCATTAGAGATTCCATTCCTATCTTAGGAGATTGACCTACCTTCTCCATAGGATCAATAACCTTTTCCCTGAAATGCCTAAAATTAAACTTGGCAGTTTGGGGATCGTATCTAATGTATTCTGTAATCTTACCATACTTAGGATCGCCCGTTGCGGGAGAATCAATTAGATCTCTAAAGATAATTCTTTCGCCATCTTTGCCGTAAGTGAAAAGCCATTCCTTAGCAACCTTATCGTAAAACTCAGTAATCTTTTTATCATAAATATTAAGCCATTCTTTTCCTGTCTTTGTTTGTTTCGTTACAGGATTCTTTATTAAACGAGAAAGGAAATCTGTGTATTCCTTACCTGTTAATCTTTCTTCTTCTATATTTCTCCTGTTAGAAACAAGCTCAGTTAAAATTCTTTTATCATTCTGTTCCATCCATTTGGTGTAACCTAATTCATTTAGAACTTCCTTTCTAATAGGATCTGTCTCTGCGTTCTGCTGAACCTGACTCTTTCTAAACATCTCTCTCATACGACCTAGGGGTGTCATGAAAGTACTGGCCTTCTGATTTATAGTAACAGGCTTACCTGTTTTTCTATCCAGACTTCTTACGTCTTGTATATAGCTTTCATATCTATTAATCGTTTCATGTAACTGTCCTTGGTCAATATCTCTGGGATCTAAAAGCCAGTTCCTTCTCAACATTATATCTTTTAGAGAAAACTTACTTACATCTCTAAAGTGACTATTCAATGCTCTAACATCATCCATACTCATTAATGTTAGATCTCTGGGGTTGCCTCTCCTCGTTGTAAAATCAATAAAAAACTCATTAAAGGAATCATTGATCTGTGGATGTTTCAACAGAGTATCTCTAAGGTCTATAATCTCTTTTGCTTCAGCATCGCTTGCAGCAAGACGTTCTAGATTCCACATATCATCAGTCTTAAGCTTCTTATCCTTAACCTTATCAGCAACCTTCTCCGTAGTAGCATGTGCTTTATCAGCAAAAGAAATAAGATCCGCATAATCAGGAGTCTCAGTAATGCGTTCTATTTTACCCAACTGAGCTTCCTGCATTCTTTGGGATAGTGCAACTAGTTCACTTACAGGCTTGTCTGGAGCTTCTTCTAATAAACTCACTCTATTCTTTTCAATATCCTTCAACTTTGCTGAGCTAGTTAATATTTTTGGCAGCTCTGATGTTTGAGTTATTTGTCCAGAATAATAATAATGAATATCATTATTTTGATCTCTAATTTTTACAAAATTATCATATTTAATAGAGTTAAAATTTGGTGCAATATTCTCACCTATATATTCAGATAATGCTGGTTCCCCTTCCATTTCAGCCCTTAATATATGTTCGGGAATTTTTATTTTACCCATATCATATAGGATATCAATATCTTTTCCCTTACCCTTTTCTGCAACACTTCCAATTACATAGATATCTTTAATATTCTCTGTATTTTGTTTCAGATCTTTTGCATAGTCTATTAGTTCGGTTCTCAAGTTAGGTTCTATTTTAGATAGTTTTTTAGATATTTTAGGTTCAACCTCTGGTGCTTTTTCAAAATCATAACTGCGGTTGAAAATCTCTGACATCTTCTTGAGAACCAGAGCTTTAGAGTTCTGGGATATAGCTTCTGATCCCCAGACAACAGTATCCTGTCTAAAGAATCCTGACTGTCCTAACTCTTTAGGTGTTAGTAATGACAGTTCATAAAAATCCATTAACGGTCTTACGTTGATACTATTTTCTTTAGCTTTGGCCATGATAAGCTTTTGGTAATCTTTTACCATAAAATCAAAGGCTTCTGATCTTTGCATTTCTTGTTCTTTATATTTATATGGCTTATGCCTATCTACTGCTTTTACCTTGGTAAGAACCTCTAAGTGCTCCTGAGCTTTCTCGTAAGCATTTTTCAAAATGGTATTTATAATCTTGGAATTTGCGTTAGGTGAATCTTGTTTTGCCTTTGAAAAGCTTCTCAATACCTGTAATCCTTTCTCGGTTAAAAGCTCATAAGATGCACCTTTATTTAAATTAACACTTAGATCTTCATTTATTGCATCTAATGTTGTTTTCCAGGTTCTACCAAATCTATCAACCCGTGGTTCTAATTTTTGACTTTGGGGATTGAGAATTATTCTCCATTCAGGTAAAAACTTAGAAACAAAATCATGTTCTTTATTCTTTTGTTTTTTTACTGCAGCTGTGTCTTTATCATGTATTATAATAAAATTCTCTGCACTATTCTTTATCTGATTTGAGTAATCTTTAAGCATTGCCTCATCTTGGAAGACACGCATAGTATCAATTATTTTTTCATCAAGTAATCTTGAAAATTGTCTTCCTGATGCACTGGAATATTTATCAGCACTATGTCCATATTTATCTCCAAGAGTTAAAAAAGAGTTTAAACTTTTTGATTCTTCGTTATAAACACTTGTTTTGAACTCTGCAAAGAATGCTGCATCCATTTTAAAACGACTCAAATCTTTCTTGTGATATTTTGTATGTTCATAAAATTCTGATGCATTCATTTTGCTGGATTTACCATCGGGATGACCTACTCTAACTTCAAAGATAGAATCAAATAATCTATTACGAACCATTTCCATGGTTGGTATATAAGAATATTTTGTACTATCGTTAGCAATATTTATACTTCCATATATGTTATTTAAAAACTTTTTATAATTCCCTTTTCCTGGTCTTAATACTATTTCATAAGAAGTAACTTGTTTACTTTTAGGATCAGTATAATTAAACTTATATTTTTCTCCAGACTTTAATCTTCCAGCTAAGTCAAGAAAGTAATCACGGGCAGCAATAACAGGGCCTCTAGTGCCAGCACCCTGTAAACCTACTTCATGTGCTTGCCTTCTATAGACAGGACTAAACTTTGTAGCTGCTCTCCTATCGGGATCTTTAGCTCCAAGATCTTTTATTAACTGATTTTCGTCCAGCTTTTCGCGATCAAACTTATGTTTTTCTAATATCTTTCTATGTTCTCTTGATCCGTTCTGAATAATAAATGCAGAGTCTATATCTTTATCAGCACCTCCAAGATATTTATCTTGTAGCTCTGTAGTAACAATTCCAGTTCCCTTGTCTTTTGTAAAGCCACCAAGTTTAACAGGAATAGTACCGCTAATAGAGTCAGCGGGAACACGTATGATAAGTAAATCAAGTGCGTTCTCTAATCCCTCTTTAGAAGTATTTGATACCTGCTGCCGTGCATTTTTATGTAAATGCCATAATGTGCCAAGTGTTGTATTGCCGTTATCTTCTATCTTTTGTCCTTTCTTTAGGAACTTTCTAAGCTCTTTTATCTGTGCTTCTTCTAGGTTGAGTTTAGCATTCATTTTTTTGTGGGCTGTGCCTAATAAAATATATTCATTAGATTTAGCGAAACTCTCAGTAGTTATATCTGATCTCATATCTGCACCTAAAAACATATCTTTAGTTACAGGATCTAATGCTCCCTTTCCAGAATATTCCCAAAAAGGGGTAGTAATTCGCTTCATTACATGTTTTCTAAGTGAGTTTTGATAAGGCCTAGAAAGCTTTTCAAAAAAGTTTAATGGTGCAAAGCTACCATCCGTAAGTCTTCCTAATGATGTTATTGTAGAATGGTAATGATTCCACATGCTATCAGCATCAATTTGAAAAGATTCGATTTGATGGTCAAGACTAGCTGCGTCTTTTTGAAGTGCTCTTCTAAATACATTACTTTCTGGATTTGGATCAAGTAATCTTTCTGCTACAAATTCCAAAGGAAGCGCATCTAAATTCTTATAGTTATCTACCAACCAATCTTCTATTGGTTTAATATTCCCAGTCTTATTGTATTCTTCAACAAGCTTTCCACCTTTTATCGTACCAGAAAAAGCGTGTTCAGTATAATAGTCTGTAATAGGTTTTAAGAATTTTCCTACCTGTCCAAAGTTTAATGTACTAAGAAACTGCCTGGGTAGGTTTATTCCTTTAAAGTTCTTAGTAGCATCGTCTAGTGTACCAAGATTAATTCTTACAGCTTCTAATGGCAATGTATGTACTTCTAGATTTCCATCTATTTCATACTTCCCTGTGGTTTCATTAAAATTAAATTTAGTGGCTTCTGTATTACCTTTAATTTTATTTGATGATTCAAATGCAACAAAATGAATATCAGAGCCATCGAGAGCTTTGTATTTATCCATAATATCCTGCATCGCAGGACGACTATTGGCATTTACTCCATCACTTTTTAAGCCTATTATTCCCCCAACATTTACTCCGTTCCTTTCTAACAGTCTACCTACTGTCACGGGTTTAATCGTTGTTATAGCCGTATCAATACCCATTGCATTTCGGATACCTCTAAAGAAGTTCTTACCAAATAACAGGCCTCCATCTGCTCCAGACCCCCCTGGATTACCAGAAAGATTAAAGTCTCCATCTCTCAAGATTAGAAAATTCACTCGGTTGTTCTTGACATTACCATACTTAGGATCTTTAAAAGAGTTCTGGTTTAAGGGAACACCCGAAGACTCAGCAAACAACTGTTGTCTCTTATTAAAGTCAACCGCGTCTTTAAAGAACTTGGGGTCTGTTATTTCACTTAATCTATGAAGGCTTGGAGAACCATACTGATTCATTAATTCGTGAACCATATTAGAAACAAATTGTCGCTCATGCAGTTTCTTAGCATCAGGTTCCTTCATTACTCCTCTATCAGTATTTTCAATATAGGCGGCCTCTGAGTCTTTAAATACATCCAGCAGTTCCTTTCTGTTCTTTCCGCTTTCCCTGGCCATATCTTTTATTGTATAGTTTTCATAACCAAGTTGATCTCTAAGTCTTGCACTAGGTATCCGATCTTTAAAAGGAGCAACAATAATACTTTTGTTATCCTTTTTCCCAGCATACCAATAGTAACCATCGTTATAATTTTGAAGGGACTGCTCCATTTGTGTTCTTTGATTCATGTCTAAATCAAATGTATTCTCACCAGGAAGATACTTGTTAATATCTGAATACTTGTTATCACCTTCTTTTATATATTTAATAAACTCAAATCCTCTACCTGCACCGAAAGTATCTAAGATTGGTTGATTGTATAATTTTTCACCGCCTATGGTTTGTATTTCTTTACCATTAGGCTTCGTCATAACTATAGTATCTCCACCCCTTACTACCTTAATACCCATAAGATCACCAGTAAGGTCTAAGGCTAACCTATCTACATAAGGTTTATCCTGATGGAAGTATTGTCTTAAATTTGTTATGCCCTCCTTGGGATTTTCTTCTAGATATCTTTTACCAAATTCAGTTCCACTTATTTCGGTTATAAATCCCTCAACATCAGCCGAGCTACGCTGATTACCATCTACATCCTTGGAATATCTTTTTGATATTTCATCAAGCTCAATAGCTATCTCTTCTGGGTTCTTACCCGTATAAGGTTTTCTCTTTGAATTTCCCTCTGCGTCCTTTTCACTTCTACTTGCATGTCTATTCACTAGTGTATCATGAATCTTCTGAGCCATTACATTTCTAGTAAATTCTGGTACATCAAAGGGATCAAAAGGATCGACTCTATCGTCAGCAACTGGCTCACCTTGAGCCTTGATAACTGCTTCTTGAAAAGCAGTTCTTATATATAGATCCTCAGCTAGACTTCTTGTCTCAGCTTCTACAACATCTAGGTCTTTACCCTTAGGATTATTTTTTAATCTGGCACTTAACATATCTTGCCAGTTCTCTATATTATGACCTAACCACTTTTCAGAATTTTCCGTAGCTCTATCCATTACATATTTCTGTGCCTTCTTAGATAAGCCTCCTCGACCTGCTGGGTCTGTAGGTACAGCTTCTGGATGAAAACCTGGTACTTGTTCTGGTCTAAAGGAAAGGGTCGGTCTATCAGTAGGAAGTGATTGATAGAATTGCCCGCCAGCAACCTCATGTGCTGGTCTTGACTGATACCCAAAGAACCCACCTAATAGATATTCATACATTTGCATTTCTATTGGCTCTCTTCTAAGTGTAGAAGGGACACCCATAAAAGCAGAACCTACTGCTGCCTTCAATGCACTTTCTACTCCCTTGCGTTGGGTTTCAGTTTTAGCAGCTCCTAATCTATTGCCAAGTGCTCGCCAGTTACCAATACCTCCAAAGACACCGCCAGCTAATGCACCTCCAAGAAATACATTCATGTAGTCATCTGGGCCAGACCATATATCAGATATAACAGATGCGGTTCCCAATCCAACTGCTTCCTCGGCTATAGCCCTACTTACCCCACCAGCTTTCATATAATCTAGAGTGTCAAGTTCTAGCTTGGTAATAGCATGACCCATCTTACCCTTGATATATCTAGATCCAATCATAGGTAAAGATAGCTTATCTAGAACTCCAACAGCTTTATCGCCATAAAATGATCCTCTTTTTAGTTTAGTTTCTAAAGCTTCTTTAGTAGCCTTACGTCCTAATGCACCAGCAACCCCTTTAGCTGCTATAGTAGCACCACGTAATGGGAGACTTAATATAGATGGAGCAAAGCCTGCAAGGTGGCCTAAGCTTCTTGCTATTGCTTCGTATGTTGTTCTGGGTTGGTCATCAGGTGGAACCAGTGGTACTAAGCCACGTATAAACCCACCTGAGAAATTCTTTGCTAGAGAGCCAAGGGTTGTAGTATCCTTTATAGGCTTAAAGTTCACCCCCTGCTGGGATGCCATTTGCTCTAAAGTCTCTAGATGTTCTTCGTCAAATAAATTTGGGTTAGCTCTATATAGATTTATTAAAGAACGGACTTGATCTGATCCGTAGCCGTTGGCCATATTTTAAAACATAGATAGTTGCTGAGGAACTCTTGTTGCGGCTAAACCTGGTGGTCTATTTATAGTATTAAATAGATTTAATTGAGATCCCCATCCAGGCATTTGCCTTCCACTAGTAGGAGCGTACTCTAAAAATATC
>Ga0208449_1001876_pt1 | contig 10674 bp, 17 predicted proteins | sample MalvireepMed_s17_FD_184247 | JGI IMG/M metagenome (GOLD analysis project Ga0208449, IMG submission 184247) | Marine viral communities from the Global Malaspina Expedition - Malaspina viral metaG DeepMed_s17 (SPAdes) (version 2) | ecosystem: Environmental > Aquatic > Marine > Oceanic | place...
GAAGGAGACTTACCTGGAGGACTAACTGTCATGTTGTGAGAGTAACCGTTATGGATCTCTTTAACAATAATACAGAAGACTTCCAGAAGGATTGGTACGACTGTACCTGGACTATCTCCTGCAAAGAAGATGGCAACATCTGGATTGATGCATGAAGCGACGCTGCAATATCTGTCTGCAGTCAAAGGACCATCTTAAGACTACCAAGTACAATAGCGAAGTAACTGTGTGTTTTAGTTGTCAAAAGATAATAACCATGATAAACAAAGAGAACTGGATCACTACACCTAATGCCCCGACGCTTTAGACGTTGTATAAGTTGCAAAAAGCATTTTTCCGCAAACACCAATGTGAATGCAAAATGCAAACATTGCCGAAACAAAACATTTTAGACGCGTACTAGGAGAAAGGGGTGAAAACTATGCTATTCTATCAAAATCCATTAAAGAGAAGAGAAGGACTAGAGGATGAGGTGGGGTAGCATAGGGTATAAAAGGCGAGTTTGGGCCGCTAACGGGGCGCTAACAGGGCATTTTGGGGCGTTGCAGGGGCTAGTCAAACCCGAACTTGCCGTGTACCACCTTCGTAGCTTCCGTCTTATCCTGGTTTTGTGCTGCTTTAGAAATAACTGGGATCAACTTGGACGCTGCTGCTTGAACATACCAGGGTTGATCCTTTAATTCTTCAGTCATACTATGCAACAAAGAGAGTTGAGATCCTTCCTCCGTATCGCCAAGTTTCTGGGCAGCATTCCCCATAGCACCGTTCCAAAAATCTATCGCTGCCTTTCTACCTTGAGGAATCATGAACTCCTCGAAATCGACCAGGGCTTGCTCTCGGATCTTGTTAGTGATAACTCCCAGGCTAGCTAACAGAGTTTCGTCTGACTCTTCTGACATCAGCCAGTGCTCTATTTTTTTTTGCGTTTTTAGCGGAATCCAATAGGTATAAATTAATAAGTAAAGCCCAAAGCTCAAAATCCAAATGGCGGCAAACGTGGCGTCGGTCATTATTTACCAATTCCAAATACCTTATCTAATCCAGTTACGGTTAAAATTGTAGCAATCAAAATATCCAGGGCGTCGGTATCTTCTGTAGTTTTACCAGTTGCTAATAATTCATCAACATCAGTACCAAACACTGTACCTAAAGCCGCATCACCTACTACAAAAAATGAACCTAATATTACACCAGGGGGAAGGTTTAGATCATCTACAACAAAATTAGGTATAGTTTCTGCAGTAGTAATCGCATATGACAGAGCTTTGGCTGTACTATTAACTTTTGTGAATAATACCCATCCTATAGCTGTTATTAATGGCGCAAAAGCCTGAATAACGTTGCCAAGAGCAATAAGTGATCCCCTAGGTAACTGTTCGCCAGGCTTTCTAAAATGTTTAACCAGGGCAACTATACCAAAAGCAAATATGTACGGAAAGAATTTTCTTAATGTGTCTAAAGTTTTCTTAATAGTTTCCGGATCTAGTTCCTCTGGTTCTGGCCCAGGAGGTTTAGGATCCAACTCATCCAGGTCTGGCCAATCAAAAGAAGTTATCCACGCCATTAACCAATGTACCTGATTCCTTCTAGAACTGCTACTGCAGCCAGGAGAAAACGCATTAGCATTTGCTCCAGGTTATAATCCTCGTACATTAGCCTCTAATGATTTCACCAGTCATTATACAAGCCATATCTCTATCAGTGGTCGATGAGATATTAGAACAGGCTACTCGTACCTCAGTATATGGGGGGATCACAATTGTATGATAGTTAAAATTAATTGTATTCCCTTCTTTTGAAGTGTCTAAGTATCGTGCAGATATTAAACCACCATTAAGGAAAACTCCAAAAGTCATATCATCTGTAATATTAGATTGTGCACAGTATCCCGTGTAAACTCGTCCAGTAAAGGTATAGTTACCAGTTGTAAAACTTAACATGGTAACATCACCTGCACCAACTCCTACAGCACCAGAATAAGCATAACCCAGATCTCCAATTATTTCAAGAGCTTGAGCTGGGCCAGTAAAGCTTCCGCCTACTGGGTTCCCTGCACCGCCTACACCGCCGCCTAATAGAGCCATAAGGATCCTATGGGGCGTATGTTATTGATACTGCTACGTCTACTGTTTCTGCTGTTGTACAACTTACCGAGAAGTCTATCTGGTTACCAGCTATGATATCAAAGATACCTGCAGAGTTCTCAACTACAACGGGCATTCCGTTGTTTCCGGTGAGTGGTCCTGCTGCCTGGTTACTCCAGGAAGGTCCTGCCATTATCTGTTGTACTGATACACCATCTCCTGCAAACTTGAAAACACTGCAGCCATCTGTAGCTGCTGTGTGATCAGGTGCACAAGACATGCTGATACGTACGACTTTGGTCATCCCTTCTGGGTTGGTCGTGCTTTGCGAACTCCCAAGCAATTGCGAAATGCTGGTGAATGTACCAGCAGTTAACGAACTGCCTGCAAGAGTGTAGGTTCGTGTTTGTAGTCCTGACATTGTTTTTTATCTCCTTATATTTTGAAGTATAGTTTCGTTCCACCTAGTTTTACTGATGGAAAGAATTTCCTTGCTAGTCCACCTGCAGTAGCCAAAACTATTGCTGAGGATAAGACTGCTTTACCTTTTGTTGAGGTTGCCAAATCAACTGCATGAGTTGATAACGAGGAAAACGCATCACTTAAGTCGCCATCAAGTACATCCTTGATAACTCCTTTTCCTGGTGTTGGTGCTCCTCCCTGGTTTAGGTATTGTGCTACGCTTAGGCCTGCAGCCATTCCAGTAACGGAGGGATGCGGGATAGCCATTCTTCTTCGTGCCATATTCTTTCTCCTTGATCTTGTGCCAGTATAGGCTCTTCGTGCGGTTTTACGCCGCTGTCCTTTTCGGGTGGATCGCTTTCGTTTACGCGAGGCATCATAGGATTTCTTGCTGATGAGCTTGCCATCTCTAAAATACATCCGGCGACCATTGGCCCCTTTCCTGGTGTAAAGCCCTACTGGCATGATACTCAGATATGAGTAACACTATTAAAGCTAATTGGAACCATTAAGTAATACCTACTCATTTTTGGAGATAGTGGTAATCGTTTTATACTAGAACTGACTGGTTTACTGATGAGCTTGAAACAAAACAAGAAGTATAGCTTAGGCACACCATCTTTGATGCGTGGCCTTGATAAGGGTCAGGAATGCGAAGTAAAATTCCTTACTGATCCAAAGCCTGTGGAAACAGAGCACGGAAGTAAGTTTGACATACAAGTCCAATTACTTTCCCATCCTCATGAATCCTATTCCTCTCTTCCTAAAGAGGGAAGGAGACTTACCTGGAGAACTAACTGTCACGTGGTGAGAGTAACCGTTATGGATCTCTTTAACAATAATACAGAAGACTTCCAGAAGGATTGGTATGATTGCACCTGGACAATCTCCTGCAAAGAAGATGGTAACATCTGGATTGAGGCATAATGGAAATTACCTTAGACAAAGAGACTTCGAATATTCTAACCAGGGTAATTGAAAAGCGCTGTAGGGAATATGGACACAGCTACGAACTACTCCCTGATTGGTTGTTAAAAAAACATCCAGAGGATAAAGGCAAAGCGTTTTGCTCCAATTGTGGTAGGGAACAATGAAGCGACGGTGTAATCTTTGCTTACAGTCTAAGGATCACCTTAAGACAGATAAGTTTAGCAATGAAGTAACAGTATGTTATGAATGCCAGGGAATTCTAACCAAAATAATTAAGCAAAATTGGATTACCGTATGACGAAACATTGGTGCGAAACTTGTAAGAAATTACAAGTCTTTGGGTCCTTTTGTTTTAATTGTGGTAATGCTTTACAATCAAAATCCATTTAAGACATGAGAAGGACTAGAGGATGAGGTGGGGTAGCATAGGGTATAAAAGGCGAGTTTGGGCCGTGGAAAGCCGTGCCAGGGGCGTTATTTGGCGTTCCAGGGGCTAGTCAAACCCGAACTTGCCGTGTGCCAGTTTGGTAACTTTCTCTGTTGGTTTGTTTTCTGCAGCTTTTTTGATAACTGGGATCAGCTTACTGGCTGCCGCTTGTACATACCAGGGCTGATCTTTTAATTCTTCAGTCATACTATGCAACAAAGACAACTGCGAACCTTCCTCCGTCTCGCCCAGTTTCTGGGCAGCATTCCCCATAGCACCATTCCAAAAATCTATCGCTGCCTTTCTACCCTGAGGGATCATGAACTCCTCGAAGTCGACCAGGGCTTGCTCACGGATTTGGTTAGTGATTACCGAAAGGCTAGCTAACAAAGTCTCATTTGACTCTTCTGACATTAACCAGGTCTCAATCTTTTTTTGTGTTTTTAGCGGAATCCAGTAAGTATAGATCAGCAAGTAAAGCCCAAAGCTCAAAACCCAAACAAGTGCGAATATTTCGTCTGTCATGCAAGGGGACCATTACCGCCAAATAAACCTGTTTCTCTTAATCGTTTTTCCCACCAGGTCATTTCAGTCTTTTCCGTTATTGGTTCAAAAATATCCTCAATTTCTGTTTTTGCTTCATCTACTTGATCCTGAATAAACTGTTTAAGATCGCCAGGTAAATCACCCAGTGCCTGGGCTAGTTGATTTATCATATCTAAAGCTTCATCTGTTTTGTCATACATCGCAGCTAGGACAATTCCTCTAGGCAATCCCAAATCAATGCCTGGCACAATTTCAGCAACTGCAATTAAATTATTCATCGCACTGATCCTTTTGTCAATTTTAGATAGTGCTATCCAGGTAATACCCTGGATAAACGGAGTAAACGCTCTAACTATTTCTGGTGTAACAACTTCCCAGGGTATTTTATCAACAAAGTCAACTTTTGCTTTAACCAACTTGCCTAATTCCTTCTAGAACCATTACTGCAGCCAGGAGAAAACGCATCAGTAATTGCTCCAGGTTATAATCTTCGTACATTATTCCCTGGTTGACTTATAGATCCTTCCAGTTATTGAAGCCATCATCTCTCTTGCAGTAGAATCAGAAACATTTTGACCAGTAATCTTAACTTCAGTATATGACGGTATGATAAGATTTAATTGTGACCTGGAGTTACCGCGAATAGATCCTTCTGCAGTATATGATTCTACTTTTTGCCCATTCAAATATACAACCCAACGGAAATCTTCTCCGTACACAGACTCATAATAATAACCCTGCCATTCTCCCACTAACAAATAATTACCTGATGTATATTCAATTAATGTAGTTTCATTATTGTCAATGTCAATAATTCCACTGTAGGCAGCTGCGAAATCACCATAAATATCTATAGCCTGAGCTGGACCTGTAAAGCTTCCGCCTACTGGGTTCCCTGCACCGCCTACACCGCCGCCTAATAGAGCCATAAGGATCCTAAGGTGCGTAAGTGATTGATACTGCTACGTCTACTGTTTCTGCTGTTGTGCAACTTACCGAGAAGTCTATCTGGTTACCTGGTATGATATCAAAGATACCTGCAGAGTTCTCAACTACAACGGGCATTCCGTTGTTTCCGTCAAGTGGTCCTGCTGCCTGGTTAGACCAGGATGGGCCACTGAATATCTGCTGGACGCTGACCCCATCCCCTGCATATTTGAAGACACTAACACCATCTGTGGCGGAAGTGTGATCTGGGGAACAGCTCATTGCTATCCTTACGACTTTGGTCATCCCTTCTGGGTTGGTTGTGCTTTGCGAACTTCCGAGGAGCTGACTGATGCTAGTGAATGTCCCAGCGGTCAGTGAACTGCCTGCGAGAGTGTACGTACGAGTTTGTAGTCCTGACATGTGTATTTTTTCTCCTTATATTTTGAAGTATAGTTTCGTTCCACCTAGTTTTACACTAGGAAAAAATTTCCTTGCTAGTCCACCTGCAGTAGCCAATACTATTGCTGAGGATAGGACCGCTTTACCTGGTGCCGAGGTTGCTAGACTAACTGCATTCTTACTTAATTCAGAAAATGCAGGTTCTAAGTTACCTTTCAAAGTATCTGCAATTACTCCTCCAGTTGCTCTTCCAGTAGAAGCTCCCTGGTTCAGGTATTGTGCTACGCTTAGGCCTGCAGCCATTCCAGTTATAGATGGATGCGGTATTGCCATTCTTCTTCGTGCCATATTCTTTCTCCTATTGCCCGTGTAAGCTCTTCGAGCGGTCTTACGCCGCATACTTCTGGTTGATCGCTTACGTTTGCGGGATGTGTCATAAGATTTCTTGCTGATGAGCTTGCCATCTCTAAAGTACATCCGGCGACCATTGGCTCCTTTCCTGGTATAGAGTCCCACGGGCATATACTCACATATGAGTAACACTATTAAAGCTGATGGGAAGTGCATATGCACCGTTACTTATTTTTGGGTATAATGAGACTTCTTTTATACTAGAACTTACTGGTTTACTGATGAGCTTGAACAAAGACAAGAAATATAGCTTAGGCACACCATCTTTGATGCGTGGCCTTGATAAGGGTCAGGAATGCGAAGTAAAATTCCTTACTGATCCAAAGCCTGTGGAAACAGAGCACGGAAGTAAGTTTGACATACAAGTCCAATTACTTTCCCATCCTCATGAATCCTATTCCTCTCTTCCTAAAGAGGGAAGGAGACTTACCTGGAGAACTAACTGTCACGTGGTGAGAGTAACCGTTATGGATCTCTTTAACAATAATACAGAAGACTTCCAGAAGGATTGGTATGATTGCACCTGGACAATCTCCTGCAAAGAAGATGGTAACATCTGGATTGAGGCATAATGGAAATTACCTTAGACAAAGAGACTTCGAATATTCTAACCAGGGTAATTGAAAAGCGCTGTAGGGAATATGGACACAGCTACGAACTACTCCCTGATTGGTTGTTAAAAAAACATCCAGAGGATAAAGGCAAAGCGTTTTGCTCCAATTGTGGTAGGGAACAATGAAGCGACGGTGTAATCTTTGCTTACAGTCTAAGGATCACCTTAAGACAGATAAGTTTAGCAATGAAGTAACAGTATGTTATGAATGCCAGGGAATTCTAACCAAAATAATTAAGCAAAATTGGATTACCGTATGACGAAACATTGGTGCGAAACTTGTAAGAAATTACAAGTCTTTGGGTCCTTTTGTTTTAATTGTGGTAATGCTTTACAATCAAAATCCATTTAAGACATGAGAAGGACTAGAGGATGAGGTGGGGTAGCATAGGGTATAAAAGGCGAGTTTGGGCCGTGGAAAGCCGTGCCAGGGGCGTTATTTGGCGTTCCAGGGGCTAGTCAAACCCGAACTTGCCGTGTGCCAGTTTGGTAACTTTCTCTGTTGGTTTGTTTTCTGCAGCTTTTTTGATAACTGGGATCAGCTTACTGGCTGCCGCTTGTACATACCAGGGCTGATCTTTTAATTCTTCAGTCATACTATGCAACAAAGACAACTGCGAACCTTCCTCCGTCTCGCCCAGTTTCTGGGCAGCATTCCCCATAGCACCATTCCAAAAATCTATCGCTGCCTTTCTACCCTGAGGGATCATGAACTCCTCGAAGTCGACCAGGGCTTGCTCACGGATTTGGTTAGTGATTACCGAAAGGCTAGCTAACAAAGTCTCATTTGACTCTTCTGACATTAACCAGGTCTCAATCTTTTTTTGTGTTTTTAGCGGAATCCAGTAAGTATAGATCAGCAAGTAAAGCCCAAAGCTCAAAACCCAAACAAGTGCGAATATTTCGTCTGTCATGCAAGGGGACCATTACCGCCAAATAAACCTGTTTCTCTTAATCGTTTTTCCCACCAGGTCATTTCAGTCTTTTCCGTTATTGGTTCAAAAATATCCTCAATTTCTGTTTTTGCTTCATCTACTTGATCCTGAATAAACTGTTTAAGATCGCCAGGTAAATCACCCAGTGCCTGGGCTAGTTGATTTATCATATCTAAAGCTTCATCTGTTTTGTCATACATCGCAGCTAGGACAATTCCTCTAGGCAATCCCAAATCAATGCCTGGCACAATTTCAGCAACTGCAATTAAATTATTCATCGCACTGATCCTTTTGTCAATTTTAGATAGTGCTATCCAGGTAATACCCTGGATAAACGGAGTAAACGCTCTAACTATTTCTGGTGTAACAACTTCCCAGGGTATTTTATCAACAAAGTCAACTTTTGCTTTAACCAACTTGCCTAATTCCTTCTAGAACCATTACTGCAGCCAGGAGAAAACGCATCAGTAATTGCTCCAGGTTATAATCTTCGTACATTATTCCCTGGTTGACTTATAGATCCTTCCAGTTATTGAAGCCATCATCTCTCTTGCAGTAGAATCAGAAACATTTTGACCAGTAATCTTAACTTCAGTATATGACGGTATGATAAGATTTAATTGTGACCTGGAGTTACCGCGAATAGATCCTTCTGCAGTATATGATTCTACTTTTTGCCCATTCAAATATACAACCCAACGGAAATCTTCTCCGTACACAGACTCATAATAATAACCCTGCCATTCTCCCACTAACAAATAATTACCTGATGTATATTCAATTAATGTAGTTTCATTATTGTCAATGTCAATAATTCCACTGTAGGCAGCTGCGAAATCACCATAAATATCTATAGCCTGAGCTGGACCTGTAAAGCTTCCGCCTACTGGGTTCCCTGCACCGCCTACACCGCCGCCTAATAGAGCCATAAGGATCCTAAGGTGCGTAAGTGATTGATACTGCTACGTCTACTGTTTCTGCTGTTGTGCAACTTACCGAGAAGTCTATCTGGTTACCTGGTATGATATCAAAGATACCTGCAGAGTTCTCAACTACAACGGGCATTCCGTTGTTTCCGTCAAGCGGTCCTGCTGCCTGGTTAGACCATGCTGGTCCTCCAAATATCTGTTGTACTGAAACTCCATCTCCTGCAAACTTGAAAACACTAACACCATCGGTGGCGCTAGTATGATCAGGTGAACATGACATGCTAATCCTTACAACTCTGGTCATTCCTTCTGGATTGGTTGTGCTTTGCGAACTTCCGAGTAGTTGACTGATGCTAGTGAATGTACCAGCGGTCAGTGAACTTCCTGCGAGAGTGTACGTACGTGTTTGTAGTCCTGACATTGTTTTTTATCTCCTTTATATTTTGAAGTATAGTTTCGTTCCACCCAGTTTTACTGATGGAAACCATTTCCTTGCTATTCCACCCGCAGTCGCTAAAACGATTGCAGAGGATAGTACTGCCTTGCCTCCAGGGGAGGTGGCCAAGTCAACTGCGTTTTTGGATAGATCACTGAAAGCTGCGTTCAAGTTACCATCCAAAGTACTCTTGATTACCCCTTTCGATAATGTTGGTCCTGCTCCAACGCTAGTTCCCTGGTTAAGGTAGTTTGCTACTGCCAAGCCGCTAGCCATTCCAGTTATAGATGGGTGCGGTATTGCCATTCTTCTTCGTGCCATATTATTCTTTCTCCTTGGATTGCCCGTGTAAGCTCTGCGAGCGGTTTTTCGACGCTGACCTTTCTTGGTAGATCGCCGAGACTTAGACATATCATAAGATTTTTTGCTGATAAGCTTGCCATCTCTGAAATACATCCGGCGACCTTTGGCTCCTTTCCTGGTATAGAGTCCCACGGGCATATACTCAGATATGAGTAACAGTATTAAAGCTAATGGGACAAAATAGAATTTATGCTACTCATTTTTGGATATATAACAACGCATTTATACTACAACTTGCTGAGTCCAATGCTGATAAAATGAGTTTGCCAAAAGAAACTAAGTATAGCCTGGGCACGCCTTCGTTGATGCGTGGCCTTGAGAAAGGACAGGAGTGTGAAGTAAAATTCCTCACTGATCCTAAGCCTGTGGAAACAGAGCACGGTAGTAAGTTTGACATTCAGGTACTCCTACTATCCCATCCTCATCCTGATTACTCTTCTCTTGATAAGAAAGGAAAGAGACTTACCTGGAGGACTAATTGTCACGTTGTAAGAGTAACCGTTATGGATCTCTTTAACAATAATACAGAAGAGTTCCAGAAGGATTGGTATGATTGCACCTGGACCATTTCTTGTAAAGAAGATGGTAACATTTGGATTGATGCATGAACCGGTCAGATTGTAAACTGTGCCAGGTCATGCTTAAGAAATATCCTAATGATCCATTAACTAAAGAAGGCTTACTCAAACATGGAACTTGTGGTCTCTGCAAATATGATTGTGGATGCAAACAATGTATAGAAGATTCAAACCGTATGGCTCGCCATTTCCTTGCAGCATTAGGTATGGATCCTAACCAGGTGAAATAATGAAGCGACGCTGTAATATCTGTCTGCAGTCAAAGGACCATCTTAAGACAGACAAGTTCAACAATGAAGTCACCGTGTGTTACGAATGCCAGGGAATCCTAACCAAAATAATCAAGCAAAACTGGATTGCTATTTAGCTATACAATCAAAATCCATTAAAGAGACAAGAAGGACTAGAGGAGGTGGTGGGGTAGGATAGGGTATAAAAGGCGAGTTTGGGCCGTCACAGGGCGCTGCAGGGCCGAATATTGGCGTTTCTGAGGCTAGTCAAACCCAAACTTACCATGTACCAGTTTCGTAACTTTTGGTTTGTCCTGGTTATCTGCAGCTTTTTGTATAACTGGGATCAACTTGGACGCTGCAGCTTGAACATACCAAGGTTGATCCTTTAATTCTTCAGT
>Ga0208449_1001881_pt1 | contig 10666 bp, 14 predicted proteins | sample MalvireepMed_s17_FD_184247 | JGI IMG/M metagenome (GOLD analysis project Ga0208449, IMG submission 184247) | Marine viral communities from the Global Malaspina Expedition - Malaspina viral metaG DeepMed_s17 (SPAdes) (version 2) | ecosystem: Environmental > Aquatic > Marine > Oceanic | place...
TATTTGCTTCCTGACCAGCCACGGTTGTTTCGGCGTTACCAAAACGATCAGTCTTCGCCATTGAGCCACCAAGTATGGTACGAATGATTGCTTTGTCAGCATGATAAGCCAACTGTCTACCAATTTCTGTTGAATAAATTGAACGAACTTCGTAGTGGTTTTTCGCCTCGTCAATATCAGCAATGAATGCAGATGAGGTTAGAACACCATCAATAGAAATGATCTTCTCTGAGTGATTGATATTAGAAGCATAAGTATTAGTTGCTTCTGCTTCATCAGAAAAGATGCTATGTCCTGGTGTGTGGTATACGGCAGAAGCAACACCCGTAACAGGGAACTGCGCTGTCTTTCCACTTGAGATCGTTCTTACGCGGTGGAGAGGCATCATTACGTTATTTTCTTCAAACGTAGTAAGTACTTCTCCGCTGAAAACCTTGAGGAACAAATCCTCATTTCCTGCCGCACCCGTTGCGTCAAGTCCTAAACGGGACGGTTGAACTCCTTCATAAGCCATTTTTAGATTCCTTATAAAATGTTTTGGCTAGAGTCACATTTGATGGTGAGTCTAGGTAACTAAGGAATCTCAGTTATCCATCGCAACGGGCTGGGTTCTGTAACCTCAACTCGCCATCGCATAGTGCTACCGCCCACCGTGAGCCGCAGCAAATAGACGTAACCCCGAAGAACGGGATTAAGCCCTAATATTATCTTCCTAACATTGACTTAACACGGTCTGCCATCATCACTCCCATTCCCCATCCAACACAGAAAACCAGAAGTGTCCACCAAATAGTGCCTAGAAAATCATCCATTACAATGTTCCTTTTTGAGTTTAACTATACGGGCTTGACCGAGTGCCTTTATAGCCCATAACGTACTGACCACCCCCGATGCCACAATGATCGGAAGTGCAATAAAATGAAAATACTCTTGTAATAAAGCGTTAATAAAAATTAGCCCTACCCCTCCAAGGACAGGATACCAGCCTTTACGCCCCGCTGAAACACAGAGTAAAACGAAACCACCTAGTATTGAAATGCCTCCTACGAAACTCAGCATTGCCAAGCCTCCTCCAGCACTTTGGACTTCTCCGGCGATGGAAGACACTTTGTCAGTCATGGTTGGAGGGTTCCACATCCGATCTACTGTGGCACATCCTGCCAATAGGAAGATCGTAGCCATCAGTATGTATTTGTTATTCATTAGAGGATATTTGAATGCGAGAGTCGCGTCTCGATGTCCTTACGGTATGCAGGGTCTTTAATATACCGAGGGTCTTTCATAGCCGCAGTCAACTGAGCGACCGATTGGAACGCACCGCTGGCTCCTTGAGTACCTGTGTCTCCTTGGATCAAAGACCCCTGAGTAGACATCGGTTCTTCAGCAGTCCACCGACTAGCGAGGCTACGAATAGCAAACATCATCTGTTCTGGTGTTCCACTCATTACTGCTTCATTAAAGACTGCTTGATCGTTCTCTGAGAGGTTTCCCTTAGCCCACTCAACCATGGACGCATAGTTACCCTCTCCGCCTACCTCTGCGTAAACAGAGTTAAGATGGTTGCTCAATAGAGCCTGCTGGCCTTCAATATAGCCATCAATCATTTCTCTAGGGAGTCCCATTTTTACCAGTTCATCACGAGAAGCGTCAGAGATTTCTCCACTACTCCCAAACTCCTCGCTGTACTTATTAAAAGTCTCTAGAGTAAATTCAGTAGGCGTTGCAGCCTCTTCTTCTTCTCCGCCCTCCCCCTGCTTCTTCTTTGTATATTCTGTTTCTAAGTCAGAGTATGCTTTAGCCATCGCTTCGGGGGACTCAAACTTCTCAGGAAGCCACTCAGGACGTTCTTCAGCCGTAATCTGAGCCTCTCGTTGAGCCTCTTCTTCAAGTTTAGCCTGTTGAGCAGCCTCTTGATCTGCTGCTTCTTGTTCTAGACCTTGAAGGTCTGCTTCAGAAAAGGCAGCATCTCCAGCGTCTTCGTGAGTTTCCACTTTTTGATAATCAGCCATTTACGTTCTCCATTTGTTTCGACATTGCATTCACAGCGTTAGGTCCTAGAGATTCAGTCATTTGTGCCATCTGTTGCTGTTGCATGGCAGCAGCGATCTCTTGCTCTGATTTAACAAGACCATCAGTGTCTATTCCCAGTGCGTAGGCACGACGCGACATGTACTCTCTAATATCAATATATTGAGATAATACCTCAGGACCAAGAACTTGCGCTATGCCAGCCAAATAAATATCAAGGCGATTTAAGTCGTTCCCGCGTCCTAGTGCTTCTATTCCTGTGATTATTGTAGGAGTAATCTTATCCCTTGGGATTTTGGGGAGATTCTTGTCCTTCTGCATCCTATCCATAATTCTATTGACCAGAGGGAGTTGGAACTCCTGAGATAAGACGCTGTATATTCCGCCAAGTTGTCTCTCAATAGACTGTGTTACTAGCCTTACTTCTTCTGCGGTAACGCGATCCGCATTACGAATAGTTGATTCTGTAAGGAGGAATGCATATGATAAACGCTCTTGAATCTGCTGCATCGCATTGAGTGCGACACCGAAATCATTTGCCTTCTGAGTTTGCAATACACTGACATCTGCGGCCGATCCTTCCCTTATTGCGCCATTGGGACTCTCTGCAAGAGTCTTGGCTCGTGTAGTACCATTTGGATTCACTAGGAACAATACCTTAGAAGAAGCCGCTGCTCCTTCTACGATGGCCTTGGTTAGCCCCTCCAACGACGATAGGTCGCCAAAGTATTGTTCAACATAGCCTCTCCCGTAATCCTCCCCATCCACCCGCATCATTCTAAGAGCGATGAAGGGGGAGTGACCTTTAGGGAACTTTTGTATAGTCTCTTCGATGATCTTGCCTTGCACCTCTTGTACAACCTGGACTTTCCCGTCATCAAGGATTTCTTGTTTCGTGTAGATATCACAGTGATCTTCATACTCAGCCAGTTGAGATTCCACATACTGCCTAATACTGGGAGGAAGCATAGCCGGAGCCACCGTTTCTTTCAATATGATGCACCTAGCGTTACCCATAGGGTCTCTCTTAACAATAAAGCGATCAAGGTGGATCACTCGCATAGGACCCTTGTCTGGCAAGTATAAAAGGGCATTGCCTGTCACGACAAGGTGTCGCAGGGCCTCAAAGGTCGCTACGCGAATGTTATTTGCTTCAATTTCTCTAGAGACTGCACGTTCAATGTCAGCCAGAGATGTCTCTACCTCAGTCTTTATTTTTGGGTCTATGGATTCTAATTTCTTCATCTCTTTCTCATCGAGAACAAGTCTGAAGAATGGGGCATTTGGAGGCAGTAAACTCAGCAGAAGGGCTGAGGATAAATTATTAACTCCTCGCGCGCCCACACTTTGCCAAGGCGTAGGAAATTTTCTAGCCCCGTTCCCGTCATCAGGTAGAATCGTGGGGACTGTGAGTCTTGAGGAATCTCTCCCTCTCTCTAAGAATGACGATCTTTGGGATTCGCACTTAGAATATAGACTTGCTATAGAACCTTCACCATGCATTAGACATTAACCGAGCCTGTGGACCCGCCTCCTAGTGGTATTGTGTACTTCGCCTTGCCTGACTTAAACCCCGAAGCAGCCCTTCGCTTCTGTGCGGCGGTTTTAGCCCTCTTTTGAGGGTTCTTTTCGGGCGGCATCTGTGGTAATGAGGGAGGTGCGGACACCGTAACAGGAGCCGGGGGTGGAGGCGGTGGCACAGGAGCCGGAGGAGGCACTACCTGAGCCACAGGCGCACTAGGAAAACACATAGTAATTACTCCTTGTTGTCTAGGATATTATCATTCTGCTCGTTGAATATCTGATTCAAGAACCTAATAACTGATCGCTGCCCAGAAACAAACCAGACAGTCTTTTCGTCCCATTCAATATCGGGACATCTCTCAGGCCATCTTCTGTTTAGTTCTACCAATAATGCTTCCGATATTGCTGGAAATTGTAAATCTTTGTTTTTCATTCCGTATAGTCATCCTTATATTCGACCAAATAAACGTAAAGTGCTGTCAGCACACAATTAAGAGGGGTTCCACAACTTAACCTCTTCTTTTTTCATATCAAACTCCCCCCACCGAAGTATCCTAGCGACCCTAGCCTGAACCAGGGCATCCTCTTCCTCTATACCTGCTTTTCTATACGCCTCAACTACGGCTTCCCAACTAGGGGTATTGAGAATTTTAGCCCCTGTCTTAGGTCCAATTCCGGGGCATCCTGAGTAGCCATCTACTGCGTCTCCCATCAAAGCCTGTAGGAGATGGTTGTAGTCCGCTTCCTCATCGGTGATCTCCACAACCCCCTCAGTATCCCTGTTGGGATTGTAGTGAAACCCCGGAACAGTCTTTAGGTCTTTGTCTATAGTAACTATAACCTTCTGACCTTTAATTTTACCCAAACCCGGAGAGCCTGCCAGTAAACCCAGCACATCATCGGCCTCTAGCGTATTCACCTCAAATGAGCGATAGGTTCTCTTACAGTAGTCCTTAAGTTGAGGAAATATGAGAGGTTTTCTTTTTCTCTTTCTATTATGTTTATATGAGGGAAGAATAGTCTTCCTCCAGTTCTGCGGACTAGATAGTGCAACGATTACCTTATCGGCTTCTAATCTCTCTTTAGCATCCGCGATCCAGCAGTCGAATCTCTGTGTTGCTTCCCTGAGGTCTGAATGAAGCGTCCAGAAGTCGTCTCCCCAGTCTACGGCTACTTCACAGACATTGGTTACTTCATAAAGAGCAATATCACCATCAATTAGTAAAGTTCTCATCTTCAGTGCCTCCTGCTTGTATTGCTAATTTACCTAACTCAATAAGTCCTACACATGCGTGGTAAGAGCCTGAGAACGAGATGGTTAAGTCTTCGATCTGGCTAGTCCTCTTAGAAGCCGCTAGGAACACCATCTCATCAAACCGACCCTGAATCTCTCTGAGCATATCTTCAGTTGGAACAAAAGTAAGGTCCTTCACAGCGATGTTCTCTTGATGCTTCGCATCCGCTTCTTTATGGAGTCTCTCATAGCAGAATGAGGAGGATACTTGTATATCTTGGTTAATAACTCAGCCTGCTCTCCCTTATCCCTAAGGTACTCTTGTATGCTTTTGCTTATAGACACAGCAAGAGAGCCGCTTACTCTCCACCTAAAAACAGATCGTCCTTTACAGGTTTTTCTTTTCAGCATCCCACACGCACCCCCCAGTATCCTGTGAATCTCTTCAATAACAGATCGACAAGTTGAATCTACTGCTATGCGAGGACCATTGTCCACTGTAAAGCACCCCTCTCCGTCAATCAGCCCGGCTACCCACGCTGCATCAGTGGGTTTCAGCCCAGTTAGTTCCAATTTTGTACTCTCCATCGAGGGGGCAGCGGAATCCGAGGGCTTTCCCTGCTTCTTGTATTGCTTGCACTGCGACTTTTCCGACTTCATCTGCTAGTTCCATCCGTACCTGTAGTTGAATCTCGTCGTGTATATGTCCAACCTGCATGACATCTTCAGTTGTCCACCCTCTGGCTTTAAGGCTCCCGTGTAAAATACAAGTAGCCTCTTTCATTGCGATGGCTCCTGCTGATTGTAGCAGAGTATTAAACGCACTATGGGGTGATCTAATTTTTAATTTTCTACCATCTACTCCAGTCAGATACTCTTGGTGCTTAAGTCTATGTTGTATACCATTTTGTATCTTCTTAATAGCCGGGGTCTTCCTGAAGAATTTATTCTTTAATGCTCGTCCCTCGTTTCTACCGCCATCAATCAGTGTGCCTATTTTGGCATCTCCAGCACCATAGCAAATGGCGTATATCAGAGTTTTTGCCTCATCTCTAGAAGAGAGACCCGCCGCCTCTTGGTTCGCTGTGTGAATATCTCCGTGGAGTATTTCTTCGGTATACTTACCCTCATCAAAAGGGAAGGTGTAATGAGCCAAGCACCTCAGTTCCAAACCACTAGCATCCACGCCTACTAGAACGTATCCTTCAGGTGCTGTGAATAGACTGCGACACTCTTTGCCCCACATAGCACCAACTCTGGGAACCTGAGCCATATTTGGGTGACTATGAGTGCATCGAGATGTCACTGCGCCGCAGGAATTTACTCTCCCATGGATTCTTCCATCTACCTCTACCTTGAGCCATGCCCTCCTACCATCTGATATTTGACCCAGTCTCTTTACAAGAGTGAGATACCGAATCAATAACTTTGCCTCTGGATATTCAAGAACATCAAGAATAGATTCATCAACTTTTGGGCGACCTTCTCCTGTGAAACTAGAAGGCTTCCACCCATACTTACCCATCAACCCCTTAGCAATCTGGTCTCTAGAGGAGGGGTTAAAGGGTATCTTCTTCACACGTAACTCACCATTCAACAGCCTTGGTCGTATCTTCAGAGGAGCATCACCCTTTTTCCTATACCTCTCCTTGGAGATAGGGTCTTCGTAATATGCGGGAGTCTTCATCTTGATTGTCTGTGATGGAAATTCTTTTTGTAGTGTTCTTTGTAGTTCGTCTTTTTCTGCCAAGAGGACCGAGTGTAAATCCTTAGCGGCGTTTACGTCGAAAGCGAATCCGTTTCTCTCTTGTTGAGAGATTATTCCCGCGAATTCGTGTTCGACTTTCGTGGGGCGGACTGGGGGTCCCTCCTCTTGTATCTTATTCCATAGTGCCTGAGTCACCTTTACGTCTTGATTACAATACTTAGCCATTTCAGGAGTGAACACTTCCCAGTCAGTGTCTTCACCAAAGTCTCCTTTGTGGATGCCAAGACGAACACCCCAAGACTTTAGGGATTGTCTTCCAATGAGATGTCGTGGGAAGTGGGGAATTTGCCAGTCTTCATTTTGTACGTCAGGCCATAGCATCCTGCACATTATCAGTGTGTCTCTAACACAGCCCTCTGGTTTCCAGTCAGGGTAGAGACGCTGTATGGCTCTTATATCAAAATCTTGAATGTTATGTCCAACGATAACATCAGCAACCCGCAGCCTCTCCAGTGCCTCTTCAATTTCCACAATCTCCGGCTCACCATCTAGAGTCGCTATAGATATGCAATGAATAGTCTTCAGTCCTAGCAGTGTAGAGAAGTTGGAGATCGCGTTGGTTTCTATATCAAATATTAAAGTCGTCATAATCATCTTCTTTCAGTGTAAGGAACGCGGGTGTAAACTCCCCCACATAAGCACCAATCACGTTATATTCAAAAAACTCTTCTGCCTCATCGAGAGGCATGTCTCTAGCAAGAATCTTAATACACATCGCCCGATCATACACAGCAAACTCTTTATTAAACTGTTGAGCATGTCCAAGCAGGGCTTCTTCAAAACCATCAGCGTGTAGTATCATCTTCTATGTCTATTCCTTGCTCTATGAGCCAGTCTTTTATAACAGGGTCCTTTATGAGTAATCTTCGTAACTTTCGGAGCAGGCGATCATATGATCCTTGGATGGACTGACGGCAGACATTAGTACCCTGAGATTTGTTAATCTCACGAGTAATCTCTTCCCATGTCATCCTCTTTCGCATCATTCAATTCCATCAAGATCAATCAGATTGGGCGGCGTCCATTCGTTAAGTCTTCCAGTAGACTCGTCGTATTCTAGCGTTGTGGCTACGCCTGTGTTGCCTGCGTACCTATTTTTTAGCACACGTAGTGTCAGAAGGTTTGAGTCACTGTCGTCCTGCTGATTTCTCTCGCATCCAATAACCGCATCACTAAGTTGGGCTATTGCGTGGCTTCCCCTAAGTTGGGCTAGACTGGTAAAGCCGCCTTCTTCATGGCTCCTTCCATCGGGTCTCTTCAAGTGAGACACCAATACAAGGTGTACGCCTGTCTCCTCCACTAGAGATCGCAGTCTCGTCATAGTTGAATCAATCATACGCCTCTCGTCACCAGTTTCCAAAGCACTAACTACAATAGACAAGTGGTCGAGGAAGATGTAATCGCACTCCATAGCACGAGCCATATACCTCACTCTATTGAGCAGATTGGCGGGATCAATAGAACCCCAGTGATCGTACAGCACTAGGTTTCCTGTGCCAAGAGTATTATCAAAGGCGGACTTCTTCTGCCCCATATCCACATCCTGCGAATCCCACAAGTGTGTAGGCTTGTTCATCCAAAGACCCATGATATGCTCTGCGGTCTTCTGTACGCTCTCCTCTAGTGCAATATAGCCTACCTTCTGTCCAACATCCATAAGGTATAGAGCAAGTTCTCTAGCAACACTAGACTTGCCAATGCCAGTTCCTGCTGTCAGAGTGAGAAGTTCGCCGCCCCTCATTCCAAACAACTTATCATTTAGACCAGACCAAGGGTACGGAATAGACTTCTTCTTCTCAGTATTAGCAATCAACTCCCAAAGTTCTTGTCCGGGGATTACTCCATCAGGTCTAAAACTCTTGGCTCCATATACCGCATCAATAAGGTCCTTCACTCTACCTTGCTGAAGGCACTCGTTTGCATCCTTCTCTGGAAGGCTAGTTACAATCTTCACCTTACCAGGTGAGAGTTGTTGCGCAGATTCCAATGCTGCTTCTCTGCCTTGCTTGTCTTGGTCAAAGCACAGCACAACAGTTTCAAATGACTCCAACCAATCAAGGTGCTTTGCAATCATCTTCGGAGCAGACTTTGCTCCATTGGGAATAGAAACCACAGGCCACTTAAGATTAAACACCTGAGATACCGATAAAGCATCTACTTCTCCTTCGGTGATTGTAACCATTTTACCTGAGTCTCTCCATAAATGGCATCCGTAAAGTCCAACCTTCTTGGTATCTCCTAGCCAAGTGAATGTCTTATCAGAGAACCTCAGTTTCTGAGCAACAGGATTCCCTGCCTCATCAAAGTAGTTAGCCACTTGAACTGGTCGGCCCCTGTACTCACCCACTCCATATTTCCATTTTTTACAAGTTTCTTCGCTAATCCCTCTCTTATTTAGGGGAATAACTTCATATTCAATTAGTCCAGACATTTGTCGAGTCTCCTTATTCGATGTCTTTCCATCTGTATGTTCGTAATAATCACAGCCAAAGCAAAAAGCGTGTCCATCGTCGTACCTAGCGAGATTGTCTCTCGACTTGCAATTCGGGCAGGCTTCGTGTCTCAGGAATTCGCTCAATTTCTATTACCTCCAATCTAATTCCAGGTGAATCACCATATTCTTTAGTGGCACAAGTCCACACAATTTGATCGTCGTCTTTCCAAACAACTTCGTTCAATACATCTAACGACTTAAAGTAGTTATCAATGTCGCCTCTAGGGGCCATCCTCTTGGTCTTCTTAGGAGAAGGGATAATGAATGTGACTGTTACAGCCACAGGGTTCTCAAGAGGAAACTGAGGAGGAAGAGGAGCCTCTGTTAAGAGGATGTCCGCTTGCTTCCTAAAGTTCACATAACGAGCCGCATAGTATACCCTGCCTGTCCGAGCAAATCTTGGTCTCGATGCAGGCACAGGTACTATGGGTATGAATATGTACCAACTCTTAGAGTCAGTCTCAACTGTTACCTTAGAAGTCAAAGCCGTGTTCAGACTCTTCAGTAGTCTCTGGTACTGTCTTCTCACCGCTACTAACAAAACCCTTTTCGCTAGAGAAAGACCAAGAATCAAAGTTATCACCTTTTTGAAATTCAGTCAATTCAAGAACCTGCACAGCCCTCATGCGGAGTGTAATGCCTGCTCCTGCCATGTTGGTGTAATAAGGGACTATCTCAGCACCCACTTTGATTGTTGATCCACTTCCAATAGTCTCCGTTAGAGGCTTCCCAGTGGAATCGAATAGTGCGGGTCTTTGCTCCCATCGGTCTGCGCCATTCAGCCCTACAGCATTGAGTTTGAATTTGATATCTACTTCACCAGTAGGATTATTGTCTCCATCTACTACATCCTTAATAGGAAGTGCCGCAGGCTCAATCTTCTTCTTCGGGTTTTCCTTAGAAATGTTTTCGATATGAGTTTTTAACACAGCATTCATATCATCAATAAGACCTTCGGCATCCGTCTTAGGAAGCCTCAAGTTTACCGAGTAAGTTCCGTCTTTATTAAACTTCTTGTCGGGTTCGTTCAGTCGGGGCCATACAGCGGTCCCTGCCGGGGTTGTTATTCGTAGGTTTTTCTTTCGTGCCATGTGAATTCTCCTAATTAAAGTAATACTCAGAACGTCTAACATCGTTTATGTCAAGTGATCCCAACTCAGGGATACTTGGTAATGATATACCAGAAGGAAGCAGCAGTGTCAACTGTTCAGCAAAGTTTTCCAGTAGATTTACACTGAAAATATCAACTGTTGCTGACCGAACGCAGTAGTGCATGGTGTCTACCTCAGACGCAGTTACTTTCAGCGAATCGTGTACTTCCATAATTGACCTTATTCCAGCGGCTGATGCCCGATTCACAGTGCCTCCCAGAAGCCCTCCGAAGCCGTCAAGAGAGTGAACGTAGTTGGGGCAGATGCCATTGAGAGTCTTCCTTCTATTTGGGTCTCCATTTGGAATCCTAAGTCTGTGTTGACGAAGGACCCCTGAAACCAATGTTTTTATCGTGTACTTGTCCGTGTTCTCATAGTGCATTTTAACAGGAAAACCCAGTGGTGTCAACCACCTAGGGGTGACTCCATATTCCAGACACACAGTCGCGCACTGCTTCAGCCAATCC
>Ga0208449_1001882_pt1 | contig 10659 bp, 12 predicted proteins | sample MalvireepMed_s17_FD_184247 | JGI IMG/M metagenome (GOLD analysis project Ga0208449, IMG submission 184247) | Marine viral communities from the Global Malaspina Expedition - Malaspina viral metaG DeepMed_s17 (SPAdes) (version 2) | ecosystem: Environmental > Aquatic > Marine > Oceanic | place...
GGGTTTGGCTTTAATCCCTGTAGCAAAGGCGTTGTTGTCGGTTGGTGGCCTAGTTGCAGCAGGTATAGTCTTGTGGCGTAATTGGGATCATGTCACTAGTTTCTTGAGCAAAGTATTTGAAAGTAACTTCTTCTGGCTTGTCCCTGGTGGCCCACTAATCAAGGCTATCGTGTTTCTCGTGAAGAACTGGGACACGGCATGGGAGCATATCAAGAATATGTTCGTTGATGTAGTCAAGGAGATTTTATTTTGGTATGACACTTTAGCGAATGCATTCATTACTATTCGGAATTTTATAGTAAAAGAAGGCCAGAAAGCCCATATTGAAATGTTCGAAGGGTTTGCGATAATCCCAAAAATAAAGACCGACTTTAAGGAATTTTCTGCCACTGTAAAAAGTGGCTTTGAATCTATGGGTAAATCTGGCGAGGAACAGGGTGGGAAACTATGGGAGTCTTTCAAGGGTGGTATGGGAAGTACGTTCCAAGAGTTGCGAACTCTTCTTGGTGGGTGGCTAGATGATATGGGACTTGGCGTGGAAGACTTTGAAACGAAAATGGCCGAGGTCAACGAGGCTATAGACACCATGTTCGGAACCGATGCACCTGAGGCTATAGACAAGACCACGGATGCAATGAATAAAGCTACTAATGCAGTTAGATCATTCAATGATTTGGTTCTTGCTGGTCAATTCAAGTCCAGAGTTCGTGGCGGTACGCCAGAGGTAGTAACCTATGGGACAAGCGGGGCAACAGCGCAAAAATTACCTGGGCCACATCTTTTGGCAGTGGAGCAACTTTTGCTTGCCGTAGCTGGTGACCCAAGCCCTGGAAGCCGCAAGAAAAGATTACAGGATATGAGCGGATGGATTGCGCCACATGAGGACGCACTAACAAAGTCAGGCCTTCTTGCACATATTCGACAGGACAAAGTATTCACTCTTGAAGAGATGCTGGCATATGAGAAAACCTATAAAGCCATGATGCGGAAGCGTGAAGGGGATTTGAGGGCACAAGAAGGAACACCGTGGTCGGCTGCTGAAAAAGCAGCGTTCCCCTTTGCCCACGGTGGGATTGTTACCAGGCCCACGCTTGGATTACTTGGTGAAGCTGGGCCAGAGGCAGTTGTACCTCTCGGTGGAGGCCGTGGTTTGGCTCCTGTGTACAACATAACCATTAGCAACAACACTGTATTCGGTGAGATGGACTTCAAGAGGTTGGTAGTTAAGGCTGTAACCGACAGTCACAGAAGAGGAGGCTTACCGTTCTTAGGTAAGGCGTAAATTATGGCAAATGAATTTAAGCATAAGGCTGTTGGCACTGTATTAACTCAGGTGGAGTTTGAGGCTACGGACTCCCATGTATTTAATTCTCAGGCTACAGGGGACATCGTATATGCCTCCAGTTCCTCGCAGTTGAGCCGACTTGCAAAAGGAAGCGATAATAATATCCTTACGCTATCGTCAAATATCCCTGCATGGACTGCTACCCCAACGCTTACCACAGTTGATGCCAGCACTGATTTCACGGTTGGAACGACAGTCATAACAGATGATGTTATTACGTTCACTCCTACCACCAACGATACCGTGACGATGACGGCTGCGGCTAATGGAGCCTTCTCACTTGTGACGGTAGATACGGCTGCTGCCGCAGCCAATATCCAGATCACCGCAGATGGCACGGTGGATATAGATTCCGCAGGGGTTCTTACCCTGGACTCTGGCGCAGCGATAAATATCGAGCCAGCTGGAGGTTCGGCAATATTACTAGATGGCACGATAAGCGTAGATGGCGGTGTAGTTACTGGAGCAACCAGCATTACGTCTACATCTTTCGTGGGCGCATTAACTGGCAACGCATCTGGAACCGCAGCCACGGTTACAGGTGCAGCACAGGCTAATATAACCTCCCTCGGAACACTCACAGGATTGACCCTTGATGGAGATAAGTCGGTTACCCCTGGTGACGGTGCGATGATTCACTTGGACACCAGCACAATCACTGACAGCAATACTTCTGGTTCTGGTACGGCTGCACTCTACACGCATGCTAGGTTAGAGGCTCCAACGTTAGCAGCAACTAATTCATCGGTCACAACTACCAACGCAGCCACGCTATATATCAATGCTGCGGCAACCGCAGGAACTAACCAGACGATCACGAATAACTACGCCTTACTAGTAGCCGCAGGAGCATCAAAGTTTGCTTCCATTGTTGGAACAACGATTGATGCCAGTACAGACTTCACCATTGGCGATACGGTTATAACCGATGGAGTCATTACTGACTCCTCTGGTCTACAGATAGCAGCAGCCGTTGATCTGAACAATAACGCCCTCTCCAATGTTGGGGCAGCGGGAAACGATTGGACGCAAAACAAATTGTCTATCGCTGGTGGAACCGCCGATCAGAATCTGGAGGTCACTACTACAGGGTCGAGCAATTGGGTTCAGTGTACATTGGCACATCCTGCGTCTGGCACAGGAGGGGTTATTCTATTGTTTAAACAGGGAGACGGGGGTGGCTCTGCGAACAACATGTCGTATTACGTAGGTTACGATGGAGATGGCGGCTACTTAAAATGCCGATCCAGAGATACCGATGGTTCCAGCACCGATGCTGATATTTGGCGTATTTATGACGGTCAACTCAGCATAGATGCCAACACCACCTGGGATGCAAACGTGTTCGACGCCTACGATGACGTTGGCTTGATTCGTTCAGCCATAAGCCCAACCGCAGAGGCGTATGACTTTGGGCAGGGGGCATTGAAGCGAGGGCGTGATGTCCTGATAGAGATTGGGGTACTCAAGGAATACGAGGATGGGTTCATCGGCTACAACGATCAGCGCATGGCGGCTCTACTGGCTGGTGGAATCTACCAGACGAGAACAAAGGTAGATGAGTTAGAACAAAGACTACAGGCACTAGGAGGATAAGATGCCAGATATTGACGTAATTATCACGGCTCTCGACTCAGCCAAGCAGGGGCTTAATACTGCCAGACAAAACGCAGAGGAATGGAAAGCTGGTGCTGTAGCAGGAGTGGCGCACTCAAACGCTCAGACCACCGCTCTCAGCGCAGCTATAACCGTTGGCCTGAATACTGCAAAGACGAGCATTACAGCTACAGAGACTGAGCTTGCGGGTTAGCGGTCTATGAACATAGCGAACATAAAGCTACCTATAGCAGTCATTGGCGTTATTCTTGCCCAAGCATTTGGGCTAATCTGGTATATGGCACAGTTAGATAGCACAGTGGCGAGTAACACGGTGGCTATAGAGAGCGTGGAAGTGTTTGATGATGCCGAAATACTGGAGGCCATTGAGGATTTTGACAATAGGCTAGACGAGATTGAGAAGATGCAATCTGTCATAGAGAACGAGATGAGGACGATTATGTCTGACCATGAAAACATTGGGAAGGCATTAGATGACCTTGGCAAAGGTTCTTATTCAGATAATAGAGAGTATGGAAATTATTAGATGGAACCATTAGCAAAAGATACCAGCCAAATCCAGATAACCCCAGAGGATATATCTGAGTTATTAAGGGTTAATCCTTTAGCAGCGCAACAGATTACAGCCATAACCTGGCATAGGATTGCTTTGGAACTAGAAGCACAACTGGCAAAGTTATCTCACGTATCAGAATCCAAGGAGGCATAGCGTCTCATGGCAGTAGGAGTGTTCGTAACGCTTGAGGTTGATTGGGATAACGATGGCAATTTCCTCAATGCCAATTCCGATGTAACCGATGATGTGCTGATGCTAGATTGGAGTAGGGGTAGAGACTCTGCAAGCCAATTAACAGGACGCTCTATTGCTGGTGAACTCCAAGCCCAGATGAAGAACGAAAATGATCTATACAATTCCTTTAATAGTGACTCTGATCTTTCGGGAAAGATTCTCCCAGGGTTAGCAGTAAGGCTTCAGGTAAGCTCGGTATCTCCTGCATTTGACTACACTTTCCCGATTACGTTTCCCGAAGCCGAGCCAGCATGGCGAGGTTATCTTGATTCAGTTTCTCCGTCATACCTTAGAGTTGGTGGTAAGGAACTTGTATTGAGGGCTACTGGCCCGATGGCCCGCATCGCAGCCAGAGAAACTGCGGAAGTTGCTACCTCGACCTCTATACGAACAGGGGCAGCTATCACGCTCGTGATAAATGATGCCGATAGTACAATCCCTACGGATATTGACACAGGCGAGACTACTATGACTCGCTGGTGGACATCAGGGCAACCAGCCCTGGATGCTATTAGAGACATAGAAGAGAGTGAAGTCGGTTATGTGGGGGAGAGTCCCGATGGGGAGATAGTATTTGAGTCTCGGCAGCATCGGCTAAATGCTCCCCACATTACCTCGCAAGGCACATTCTCCGATGCAGCGGATGCCACGTTGACATATGGGAGCATAGAACAGATTGATCCAATTGCAGAACTTTACAATACAATGAACGCAAGCGTTCAACTCTACACAGTTGATAGCCTAGCCGTCCTCTGGACGCTAGCAGAGAGCGGGGCAAATAGCCCGCCCCTGGTGGTGGGTGCTTCAAAGACATTCGTTGCCAAATATCCAACGGCTGGGAGTGCGAGTAATGCAAAGCACGTAAACGCTTGGACAACAACCGCAGCAACTACCGACATGCTTGCTAATGCCGCTGCTGATGGAACTGGGACTAATCTCACTTCCGACATCGGGATCAGCGTTGCTAAGTATTCTGAAAGCATGAACATTACTTTGACGAACAACTCCACAACTGATGCCTTTATCACCAAGTTGCAAGCAAGAGGAACGCCAGTTACCGCTGACGATCCCTTGAAGATTGTCGAGGAAGATAGTACCAGCCAAACCTCATTTGGTAAAAGAACGTTCCCATTAACAGGGCCATTCATACCCGATGAACAGGAAGCACGAGACTTGATGGCGTTCCTGTTGAGCATCCACAAAGACCCGATGAGAACTATGGTGATAACATGGGATGGCAACAAGGATTCGACCCATTCAACCAAAGCGAGAACGCTTGATATCAGTGACCGAATAACAATTACCGCTAGCAACCGAGCAGGGCTTGGAGTTAATGACGATTTCTTCATTGAGTATATGCGACACAGTATGGATGCTGAAGGACGATATGCAGTAATGTATGAATGTTCAGAAGCTACCGCCTACGGAGGCTTCTGGGTGTTGGATGTGGGCCGACTTGGCTCTAGCACGAGGCTTGCCGTATAGATCAAGGAGTACATTATGGCGTGGACTGCACCGAGAACCTATGTGGTCGCAGAGCAGGTAACAGAGGCTATACTGGATACTGACCAGAAGGCTAACCTAGATGCGTTGAGTGGACACACACACAGCGGGGCAGCGGGGGATGGCTCGTCTAGCCTTGCCAATCTTGTTAAGGCCACGTTCACCGATGCAAGTGCGCCATCCGCTCCAGACACAGGGCTGACCAGTATCTACACGGTATCAGGAAGGCCGTTCTACAGGGCTGCGGGTGGTGCGAGTACCCAGCTTCTAATCCTTGCAGATGTACACGCAGAAGCCCACGATAGTTCTCACGAGCCAAGTGGTGCTGATACTATGGCAGTCGATCAAGGGGCAGGAGTAGGCAGTCTCAGAACGCTGGGAACTAACTCTACTCAAATCGCTGCAGGGAATCACACCCACTAAAGGAGTAACCAATGGGCTGGACAACGCCAAGGGACTACGTGACAAATGAAGTTCTAACTGCGGCTATTCTAAACGTAGACCATAGGGATAACCTAAACGTGCTTAGCACTCATGCACATTCAAACGCTGCTGGGAATGGTAGCAGTACGCTGGGGAACTTAGTGAAGACTACGTTTACTGATGCCTCTGCTCCTTCTGCTCCTGGGTCTGGACTGACAGCCTTATATACGGTATCAGGCCGTCCTCATTACCGTGCAGGGTCTAGTGGCTCAGACACTACGTTGGCTATCATTGGGGATGTACACGCTCAGACCCACGCATCTGCCCATCAACCTGGTGGAGGAGATGCGATGGCTGTGGACGCTTCTGCAGCTACAGGCAGCCTTAGAACACTTGGCACAGGCTCAACGCAGGGAGCGGCAGGCAACCATACTCACACAGCCGTAGATGACGTTGCTGCTACAACCGCAGTATCTACAAACGATAGCATAGCAATGGCAGTTACCAAGGGAGACGCTACTGGAGTCCTATCGCTTGGTAGCACGTTTACTATTGCCACGGAGACGATAACCCTTGGTGCGTCAGCGAGAATATGGGCGGCTGGCTTTGCGGTTATGGAGATGAACACTGCGGTAACAAACACGCCTAGATTGGAATTGCTTATAGATGGAACTATAATATCGGCTCAAAACTTTGCTACAGGAATCAACTCTGCGGATTCTGTAAAAGACTATTCCGCTGTCGTATCAGGTGTTGCGGACGAGGGGGCTGGTTCCAAAGTATGCCTCATAAGAATTAAAAACTATGCAAGCGGTGGAAGCAATGATGCTAGTTACGATGTCATTGGTGGCCTTGGATGCGGAGCGATGAAGGCATCATAATAGTCGAGAGGAGTAATCATGTTGAATAAGATCAGGCCCCAAATCCTGGCGGCATTGCTGTGCGGTACGGTCTTCAGTCTCTTTGGTGTATGGGTAGGATTGCAGATGGAAGCGGTAGAGGTGGTTACGGCTATAATTGGGGGCTTGTTCGGCTTCCTTGGAGGAGTTTCCCTCAAGGTGTTAGAATCGGAGTAAGATATGAAGAAAGCTAAACGATTGTTGAGTTTCCATACCGTTGCAGCTATGGCAATCACCGCACTGACTCTTGCCATGCTTAGAGTATTTCGCAAGACGTTTGGCTTGCTGGCTCTTGCCCTGGCAGTCCTGGGGTTCGGTGTCGTTGCGGTAAATCCGATTCAATGGGTAGCCCATCTTCTCCCGCTAAAGTTCTATACAGTATGGGGGGTTATCCATATATCCGAATCCTCCCTTCAAGGGTTATTAACTACCCTCTACGCAGACCAGATCGTTTACGCCTCTACGATAGGCGTGGCGTCGCTACTCGTTATCGCTGCGTGGACACTCTGGTTCAGGCACCCACTACGTGCAGTCGTGGACTTTGGACGTGGCATCAAAGCCTCTCCTATGGCTGCCTTGCGCTCTCCTGTCAACGCTTACAGGTCGATTATCAAGTTCCGCAATTGGTTCCTTGCAAAGGTTGAATACCTGCAAGGTGAGAGTGCCAAGTGGAAGACCACGTTTAACATATTGAAAAGTCCCTATAGCTTGCTACGCAGCATGGGCCTTAGTCCGCAGATGGCAGCTACTTTCCTTTTCGCTGGCAGTGCCGTTGGTGGTGGTGTTGTCGTCAATGAAACGATCCTTGCTGACAGGTCATTTGCTCGTGGAGATAGTGGCGTGTATGCAGCTAGTGTTCTTGGCGCAGACCTACCGCTCGATGTCCCAACAGAGTACGTCGAGGGAAGTAATACGTTACGTATAGACCTTGGGTCTACCCCAGTGCGAGAAATTATTATCGAGAACGTGTCGGTTGGCACGGTCTTTACTGGTTCGGCCCTGCCAAGCGGTCAGCAGAACGTCGTTCAAATATCAGGGAACGTAGTATCTGGTGGAACGAACACCAGGTTGGAAGTCGGGCATTTAATATTTGAGAAATCACGCTGCAAGAAATTAGAACTCACCGATATACAGGCACATACGATCATCATCAAAGGCAACGCCAGCGATGGGCAGTCCATTGCTCCTTCTCCTGGCACGAGTCGCATGAGGGCCATCGGTGGAGGCCATCAGCAAGCAGATGCGATGGTGACCAGCGGAGGTACTTACGACCGTATCTGGATTCAGGCTCCAACATCAGCCGTAAATGGAAAGGTAGATACGCTGAGACTGACGAACCTCTACACGAAAGGCGGTATTTGCCACCTGTCAAGGCTTACCGTAGGAACGCTGGAAATTTTGAAAAACGAGATCGGCGAAGGCAACGGCTTTGCTACGAAGGAGTTCACCGTAGCAACGACCGTTACTGGAGCCAACATCACCGTCGAGGACAATGTCGAGGTAACGATAGCTGAGCCAGCAACTACTTAATACCATCGGCACATTTATGGTATAGTTGGCGCAGGGTTGCTCTGCATTGCGATCCTCTCTCCTTTGGGGTGTCGTGTTTTCTCCACGACACCCCTTTCTTTTACCCTGATTCTCTAGCTGAAACAAACTAGTTTAATATTGGTTGTTGAAAACGCTTGACAAGTCTTTTCAAGTAGTATATAGTTAGCAATATAGAAACACGGTGGGCCACAGCACCAACCAAAAGAGAGTGGCAAAACCCCCCAAGTAGGCAGACACACTTGAAAGAGTGGCGGGAGGAAGACCCGCAGAGCCGCAAGGCCGATGAACCCCCAACACCGCAAGCAGCCTGAACCACAGGCAACCATGAGGGCAAGCGATCGGAGGATACCAGAAGGGGGATGCGGAGACAGAAGGGTAGCAGGAAACTTATCCTGCCTGATGAGAGTGAGACAGTAACTCACCGAAACCCACTAAGGAGAGAGAACAATGGAAAACACAAACACGGTCACCATAACGTTGACGAGGGATGAAGCCTCGGTACTCAAGAATCTGTTAATACAAGAATCGTCAAGGATATTTAATAGCCGCATGGGGGCGCTTGTTCATTATAAGTTTAACGACGAATCTCAGAGCAGGGACTATGCTAAGGCGGAAGTCCAAAAGGGACTCGACCAGCTAAGTCGTAAGATTAGCGCCCAGATTTAGTCAGCGGGGTCATACCCCGCATGGGCCACTCATTCCCTAGCCTGTACGTGGCGTGGCCTACAGAGACGCAACCTAGCGTCAACTGATGAGGGAATAACAAGGAGAGAGAGAAATGGAAAAAGATAGCAGGAAGGTAGAGATACTGAAAGAAGAGATTCAGAGATTGGAGGAAATGGTAAGCAGAGGATTAGCAAGGATTGAGAAGCTTGAAGTTGATCTGCACCATTGGGAATTATTAGGGGGAAACTATTATGCCCCATGGAAGGAAAGCCGAGAAACTTATCCCAACGTGTGGAACGCAATTTGTCAGATATGTGGTGGTGAGGGAGAGAGAGATGCTTAAGAAACGTTACTAGGTGAGGACAGGGGCTACGGCCCCTGTAAACCCCAGCCTCGGTTCCAAGGCCGAGGCAAATACAAAGGGTTTAAGGAGAGAGAGAATGGCTACGAAAATCAAAACCTTTTCAAAGAGACACCCACTTTACAGATGCTGCGACTGCGAGAGACTAACCAGATGCACAGATGAATGGTACAAAGACGCAGAGTTTAATCGAGTATGCAGCACTTGCTGGGATACAGGCACGCTAGAACTAGAACACGAGGATTGGAAATACAATCAAATGGAACACCCAAACCAAGCCGATTGTCCAGAATGTAAATAGGTGAGGGCTGCGGGGTTATACCCCGCAGGGCTACATTCCCCTACTTGCACGTAGTGTAGCCTGCCTACTGCCACGAGGGCAGTAGCAACAGGGGACAAGGAGAGAGAGAATGAAGTGTAACCAGTGCGGAACTCCAAGGGGACTCGACCACGGTTGCGAATAGGTGAGCCACCCCCACTACGGTGGGGGCGTAACCCCCAAGGCTGGTGGCAAGGCCAGCCCAAACATTCAGGGGGTTGAAAGAGAGAGAGAATCTATGCAGAGTGTACACGAGAGGAAGTTGAAACCAGTTCGGTGGTCATCAGTCCCGAAGGTGGGGTCAATTTACATTATGGGTCACCGAGGCCAAGGCAAGTCGGCCTTGGCGTGGCACATAGCAGACACCCATCGAAAGAAGGCGGGATATCCAAGGCGGGTTGCAGCTTATTGCTTCCCACCAGCGGCAGCAAGGGCATTGCCCAAGTGGATCACGCACATTGATACCATATCAGCGGTATCGGCACTCAAGAAACCCCATATCATCGTGATAGATGAGAGCGTCTTCCATGTCAATTCCAGGCGGTCACAGAGTTCCGACAACCTGGACTTTACCAAGCTGTTGGCAGTCATACGGCATAAGGGACATCTACTGGTGTTCATAAGCCAGACCAGCCGACAGGTGGATATCCAAGTCATTGAGGGCTTTGACCTAGTGCTGATGAAAGCCCCCAGCTTATTACAGGTCAGGTCGGCAAGGGCTGAACTGAGGCCAGAGATTGAGGAAGCCTATGGCCTGTTCTCGGAAATGCGTGGGGATACCCGAAAGAAGGTCTACATGTTCGATCCCCACAAAGGCGGTAGGGCGATGCTACCCGCATCAATGCCTTCTTGGTGGACACAGAAGGTAAGCAAGGCGTATTCGACAGTAGTGATATAAGCCATTAGTCAGGGGCGGGACATCCCCGCCCCTGGAAAGGAGAGAGAAGTTGAAAGTTTCCGAAGCAGAAAAGTTACTCATCATAGAGGTGCTGGAATACCAGATCAGGGCGAAGTCGGCAAGGTGGATTGTAAGTTTCCTAGATGACAATCAGGTTCCAATAGCTGAAGAGATAGTGCGAAAGCTAAAGGAATCATGAAGTCTAACATCAGGTACTTCATACCCAAATGGACTTGCCCACGCTGCGAGCAGGTGGTCACCCCGATCATGGGGGCCACGGTTATCAA
>Ga0208449_1001884_pt1 | contig 10652 bp, 22 predicted proteins | sample MalvireepMed_s17_FD_184247 | JGI IMG/M metagenome (GOLD analysis project Ga0208449, IMG submission 184247) | Marine viral communities from the Global Malaspina Expedition - Malaspina viral metaG DeepMed_s17 (SPAdes) (version 2) | ecosystem: Environmental > Aquatic > Marine > Oceanic | place...
GTGTCTAAACTACTAAACATCATTTTAAATCAGTGTCCCAACAGGCCGCGCACAGATTTTTTTCGTTTCTTTAATTTTGTCTCTGTTTTGGGTTTCCTTTTTTCATCAAGTATTAAATCTAATTGGTTAGAGTTTGATCTTTTATTTTTTATGGCTAAGTGTTTTAAAAAGTCGATATTTTCAATTGACAAATTAAAAGTAGATCTCATTTTTACCTTTCCATCTTGCCCCATTGTACAGACATTGCATTAGCAATTCCTTGAAATGTCCTACTTCTATCAGTAGCATTTCTTGGTGTATTATAATAGCCTCTTGTATATCTATATCCGTTAACAGTTGTAATGTATGTTACTTTAACAATTTTTGTCGGTTTTAATTTTGGTAAATTTTTTAACCATAAACATGTTTTCTTTGAATGGTCATGTCCATGCTCATAAGGTTGAATTATCTGATCATATTTTGGTAATCCTGCAGCCTTTGATGGTACAGGATTTTCTATACAAATTCTTTCAATGTCTGCATTAAGTAGTGACATAAATAAATTAATGTCAATCTTTTTGTTTTGAATCTTATTAAGTCTCGCTCTATTTCTACAAATAAATGTGCATACAGGATGTGCTATCATCATATCCCATCCTTCATCAAGGTGGTTTAATACGTCATCTTGGATGTGATACTCATTTTTGTTATTCTCGTCTGATTTTAAATCACAGGACCATGCATCATGACCGTTTTTCCTAAAAGCATCCCTAATTCTACCTGAACATTCACAAGCAATTAAAATTTTCATTTTAATTTACCTTGTTCCCATGATTTATAATTGTGTGTAATGTTAAATTTGTATTACCATTTAAAGAATCAACAAAATTACGATGACAATATTTGCAATTCATTTTTTATACATATTTCCTATATCTTTAACTAATTGCATACATTCTTGACATAAAAATTCTTTATTTGCAATTTGGTCGCTTATAACATCATTAAATTTATTATCTACAATTTGCAGTAATTTAGTATACTCGACTTTTTTTTCACATAAAAAACAATCAATAAATTTAATTTCAGGTATTTTATAATTAAACATTAGTCAAATTCACACTTTCTTTAACAAGATTTTGATAATATTTATTTGATAATTCATATCTTTCTTTTTGTTCTTCGCTTAATATATGCCCTCTTTCCATGTGATTATTAAAAATTTTTATCATTTCTTCAAGTTCTTTTTTTGTTCCATATTGTTTGACTAATAATAAAGCATTTTCAGTATGATAATTTATATTTTCGTTTTTCAAATATTCTTCCAATGTCAATCTTGGTCTTGTGCATTCTGGTAGATATTTATGCCAATTATATATATTATTAGTGCAGAACCACTTTTTCTTAATTCTTCCCATACGCATTGGCTTATTACACACTTTACACTTAGTCATTTTATAACCTCAAAATCATTATGTAATATTTGTAAAACTAGACTTAAATTTGATAAACCTAATAAAATTTGTTCTTTTTCCCATTGATCTAGTTTATCAGGATCAGAACAGTTTAACGAATAATTAGCATAAATAACAAATTCTTTTAAACCGTTTAATTGTGGTTCAGAAATTTTATAATATTTTTCTTTTTGTTTTGTTTTTGGGTTCATTGTGGTTGTACTACAGCATACCTATTATTAAGTATTATGAATAATTAATATTAATTAATAACTAAAATTTTTCTTTTTTCTCTTTTTTGGTAACTTTTTTCTCTTTTTTCTTTTGTTTACGTGGTTTATCTCTATATTTCATATTACAACAATTACAACGACTTAGAGAATTTTTTAATGAAAATTTCTGACAAGTTCTGCAATAAGCTGTCTTTTCTGTTCGTTTTTTTGGGAATTTATCACAAATTCCACGACACGCCATTAAAAACCACGATTAAACGCCATCATTTGACGTATATTAATCGATTTTTTATGTTCACGATCTTTTTTATCAAATTTTAAAAGGAAATTAGCTAAAATTTGTATAATTTGGGCTTGATTTTCAATGTCTTTTAATGTTCTATCTGTGGTTTTTATGCAATAATTACGCCAAAAATCAGAATCATCAAAAAAAGCAGGTAATTTTATAAAATTAGGATCTTTAACATAATTTAAAATGTTATTTTCTGTTTTTTTCTTGTATTTTTGGTTAAAATCCTTAATGGCTATACGTAAAGCGTGACCTTCAGATATGTTTTTAGTGTTTTTAATCTCTAAAAACTGTTTAAACTCGTTTTTGAAGTCGTTTGTTACATAAAAACTCTTAACATCTGCCAATAAAATAGATAATTAAATTAAAATAAAAACATATTTAGCTAATAAAGCTAATTAATAGCTCATAAATTTTATAAGTAGTTTTTAATGTATGTATAATGTATGTATTATATTGGTGTCAGTAAAAGATTTTCTAACCCAACTAAGCGAATTACGCATACTCGCAGACTATCAAAGCATGAAGTTGCTTATTACTATGATGAGAGCTTATCGTTTAAGTGCGAAAAAATCCCAAAATGGAAGTATTATTTGTATAAGTGGTTCAAAAAACCCTACAAAAAAACGAAATATTTTTGTGAACCTTGTCAAAAGCAGTTTGTCTATTTGGTTAAGAACAATAAAGAAAAAGTAATTTGTCCATATTGTGATAAATAAAGAAAGAAAGAAAAGTAAACAAAAGAAAGAAAGAAAAACAGCAATATATTTAACCATCTAATAGCTTTTTTTAAATAACAACATGGCTAAAACAAAAAAACAACGATTGGCAGAATTATCAAAACGCAAAATGCCGAGTATTAAAAAAATTGTTTATCCAATAGTTAAGTTTGGTTCAAGTCCAATTGCTTTTATTGATCAAATAAGTGCAAAAGACAGACAAATACTAGGATCTGCATACGATAACGCAGGAATGGTCCAAAAAGTCAAAATTTTATCAAACATAATTATGGGCAGGACTACTGGAATTAATCCATTTAGTTCTGAATACAAAGCTCAACAAACGATTAATCCATCAGGTGTCATTAACAAATGGACAAATGGTGGTGCAATAGGTTTGGTATATGGAATCTTAGGTAAAGCAATTAATAATAAACTTGGCATGGGTAATGTCGTTCCAGCTACAACAGAAATTAAAACCATTGGGAAATCACTAATAATCGGTGGTGCCTTAGGTGGCTTCTTTGATGATCAGGTTTCAAACCCTCATACATCAAGTTCAGTTGGAACAAGGCAATACAGCATGACTAATATGCCAACAAATACAAGAATGACTTCTACAAATACTAGTAAGAGTGCGTTCTAATGGTTACAAGTTTTGACGTAATTGTCCCAGCTAGCATCGGAACAGGTGTTGCAAAAGTTAGTCTAGGAACAATAACAAAACCAACCGAGAGTTCACAACTTATAGAATTTATTCCATATTGTGCGCCAACTGCCGCAATTACTGCTGGTGAAAGTTTCTTACTTGAAACTGCAATAGAATCAAATTCAATAAACTTACTACCAAAAAGAGTAATTAACCCACCAATAACTTCAGGATTAGGAACAGCACCATCTTGCATAATACCCATGCTTGAAGCATACGAGTGCTTCACGCCTTTAACACAGGGTGGAACTGAAATCATTGAAGCATTTGGTCAAGCACAAGTAGCAAATACAGCAGCAGGCGTAATGGGTGTAGATTTTCACTTTAGTGATGACGCACCATCAGAACCTGAACAGTTTTACATAAAACCTGACAATGAAACTGCAACTGGAACTGCTGCTACGACAATTGCAGGCAACTCAATAACTGTCAATGGTGGAACAATGCTAACAAAACTCTATCCTGTATTAACAGGTGGTGTAGTTACAGCAAGTCAATCTTATATCGGATCTATGCAATTCAATTCCAACGACTATACAAGTTCACAAGCACTTGAAGTCCCATGCCAACCAATTGGTACAGCACTAGGCAGTAACATTGGAACAGGTATGCCAAAAATGGCTTCATACAAAAACGTACAGATGGGAATGAAAAGTTCTGTAACCATAAACACTGTTTTGAGACTTTCCGAAGCTCTCACAGCAGCAGGATCGTTTATTGGAGCTATTGCGTATCAGAAATAGGTATGAAAATACTTTTATCCTTCTTTTTTTATTTTTAAATTATGGTCTTTAATGTTACAGACACACTCTGTAAACCAAATTATGACGTTGCAAATTATGGACAAGATATATCATTAAACTTAGGAACACAAACAGGTGCATTACAAGAAGTTACTATGGCAACTGCAAACTTTGAACAATCAGGCGATAATAATCATATGGATGCTTATTCCATTGTTATTTCTGATAATGCAACAGCAGGAATGGTCCATGAAGGAAATGATACAGCATACGATCAGACTTTTGAATTTTTAACTGATATGTCTGCCATGCTTTACAAGTATGATATTATTTGTGCAGTTGGTGTTAATGTTTCGTCTTTTTCAAGTGGTTCAATTAAATTAGACAGTGTTAGATTTACAGCATCAGAAAATTTGCAAGATGGAACAGAGGTTAGACAATTATTTGATAATTATGTTAATTGCAGTTTAAGTGCTTTGACTGGAACAGGTGCAAATGTGTTTATTGCTCATTTAGAAGGAATCGCCATGACAAAAATTGCAAACTCAAATGTAGTCAAATTAAGGATTAGAATTGATGAAACTGTTTCAGGAACAAATACTAGGCAAGTTGGTTTATTCCCTTTATTTCCATTTCAAAAAACAGCAACGATGAAACAATGGACTACATCTGTATTTGATTGGCACGTTCATCCCACATTGGATCATGCATTTCAGATCTTTAGAGATCAATCAGTTCAAAATCTTATTGATTATTCAGGCGTAACTATTCAAGGTCAAGCAAGAGGCATTTCAGTTTATGAACCAATGCAACAACAAGTTCAGCAGAGTGGAAATACAGGTGTCTTACTTGGTTGAGATTGTCGATATTTTACCTGTTTTTTATGTCTTAATACCATGTGTTTGCTTAGTGGCATTTTATAAAATTCGTACAAGTTTAACAATAGAAAAAAATAGACAAAAAAATAAAACAATAAAACATGAGCAAACTTTTGAAGGAACTATTGACAAATTAATTGACAATGCACCTGATAATTTAAGACAGATTGACAGCGAAATTGCAACATTACGAGCAAAAGGCTGCACGCCTGATCAATTAAAACGATTAGAACAGGAAAGATCATTGTTAGAATATGCCACTAAATACGGTGAAATTGTTAAACCTATTGCTAAACCTTTATCAAAAGTTTTTGGTAAATTTGTTAGTGGACTAGGTAATTAAATTGGCAGTTTCAGTTTCACAATTAAAAAAATTTGGTAGTATTGCTAATCCTAGTGCTTTAATAGCTAAAAGTGCATTATCAAATGTAAGTAGTATCTCTGAAAAAAAATTTGGATATGATTTTTCAGGACTTTTTATTAGACTAGGCATTTTTTATCTTATTGCTTTTGTATTTGCAAAAATTATGGAAGCAACAATCTTTTTTCGTGGTGGTTTTGTTGTTTTTGCAAATTTGTTTGGAATTAATATTCCAAAATCAGATCAATTACCTAGTCCATTAAAAAAATTATTTGATGGTGGTTATCAAGGCTTTAAATTTTGGGACATTATTAAAGTAATTGGTATTATCTTAGTTACTTATGAATATTTTCAATTTAGAAAAGAAACTAATGGTGAAGTTAATCCCATTACAACAGGCGTTTTTGTTTTAATAATTTTAATATTAGGCATAACAACAATTCCTGAATTATACAAAAGAATTAAGGAAACAGACTTTTCAGTAGATAAGTTAAGGTAAAATGGTTCAAAATTTCGCAGCAGTTAGAGAAGTTTTGGATATAGCCAAAAATAATGAAATTAATTCTTATCTTGATACAATGATATTTTATACTAAATTACCTAATGCACCTGAATTTGCAGGGTTAGGTTCATCAATTTATGAACAACGAAAAAAAATATTTGGATCACAAAAAGCGTTAGAACTTTGGGAACGAACATTAAATCAATATAATCAAGATTTAACAAACTATCAACAAGGCAAAACTAATCCATTATCAAATTCAAATATTGAAAATTTAATTGTTGGAAAAAAAAATCAAGATAAATTAAAATTAGATCGTGAACAGTTTTATCAAACTCTTAGAAATTGGAGAGATAATAAAATCTCTTTTAATCGTGCATTTTTAAAAAAATATACACCTAGTTCTAGAGGTATTCAAAGACCTTTTAAAAACGTTGGAACAAAACAACTGCAAAGCATTGAATCTATGTTTCAATTTGAAATTTCTGAATTTATTAACGATTCAAAAAATCCAAATTTTCAAAAACCAAAAGAAAATCAAATTGTTGAAACAGAGATTCAATTCATTAATTTGTACGTCAAAAAATTTGATAATGATAAAAAGCAATATTATTGGCAATTAACACACGAAAATCAACCATTTAAAACAAAAGATGTAATAGATTTACAAAATAATCCCAATTATAAAGTCGAATCAGGAACAGTATCACCAACTAAAACAAATCAATACATTTTAGATGATTCAAGTAGTGTTTTAAGTATGTCCTCTCTTTCAGCGTTTGCAAATGATAAATCAAAAATATCATCAAATGTTTTACCTTTTCAAATATATCAAGAAGAAGATTTTGCAATTATGCAGCAGACAGCAGGTGATCCTGATCCAAGAAGCAAAAAAGATACAATATGGAATAGATTATCACAAAAAACTAGAGATATTATTGATGGATTTGGCTATGAACAATTAGCACCTAATTGGTTTATAAATAATAATGTTAATTGGTTATTAAATGGTGAAATAACTGAACAAGAATTTTTAAACAGTTACCGTAATTTAGTTGATTCAGGCGTAATTATACCATTTCCAACTACACCAACACCAACACCAACACCAACACCAACACCAACACCAACACCAACACCACCAACAGATCCTGATCTTGTTACTTATCCAACAATAACTCAAAATATGGTTGATCAAGATTTTAATGATTTTCAAATGTTTAATAATAAAATAATTGGTTCAATTACTTACAAGGCAACCAAACATTTTAATCCTCATTATTTTTATGACTTTAAGTCAAATACAGGTGCAAAATTAACAGCATTATTGAAAGTTGAGGATGATAAACACGTTTCAATTTTAGAAAAACAAAATGATTTGCGTTTTTCTGATATTGAACGTGACGAATTAATTAATTTTGACATAACAATTCCTAATGACGTTAATTTTGTATATTTAAAAACCACTGTTTTTATTATTGATAATTTGCGGCCAATTACTGAAAATTCTCAATTTAGTAACCTTCAAGCAATTGAAGTAGGCGTAAATCAACCGTATTTTGAGAAAAAAAGAGATAATTTAATTGGTAGTGCAATTGGTGTTTTGTTAGGTTCATTAACGTTAACCTTATTAACGACTAGACGTTGAAATCATTATGGCTAGTAAACAACGAAGTTTAGGTATTTCTTCTCGCTCAGAACAACGTAAAGGTTTTACTATGCCAACATTAAAAAGGATTAAATCTGTTTTGAGAACAAGATCAAAAACATTTATTATTAATTTGTTTATGATGGCATTTAGCAAACTTTCGAAAACACAAAAAATATCTATGCTAATGAAAATTGAATCAGGAAAAATTAGTAAAGCAGTTAGAAAAGCAAAAAGAAAAACAAAAAAATTAAAAAGTAAAACAAAAAAATCGAAAAGTAAAACAAAAAAATCAAAAAGTAAACAAAGAGGCTTTCAAGGCAAACCAAAAGGCAGTAAAGCTGAAAAAAGAGCAATAGCAAAAGCAAGAAAAAATAGAAAAAGATAATGTCTAAATCTGTTGCATTAAATTCTGTATTGCCTCATTATAGACATTTACCACAATTAACAAAAGGTATGTTAACAACTGTTCAAGATACAATTATTACTTGTACTTTATGCCGTGGACAACGTTTAGTTGCAGTTAAATCACAGTGGCAAAACAGAATAACTTATAAAAAGTGTATGCAATGTAATGGTAGAGGAACAATGTCAAACAATCAAGGAAAATATGAGGCTAGAAAATGATAACAACAGAAGCATATTTAGAGTTAAAACTTAGGCAATATAATAACAAAATAGTATTTTATAACAAAATTTATAATAAAATTCCTGTTATTATAATACGAAATAAATTTTTATTACCTAAAATTCTTAAAATTATTGAAAAACGTGATGAAACATTCAGAAAATTGAGAATACTTTTAAGAAAAAAACATCCTGAAATGTTTATAGGTGGTTAAAATGAGTGGTGGCTCAAATAAAATTATTGGGACATTTCAATCTGTAAGTGGTAAAGCAGATAGTGTGCTTACAACTAAAGCCGATTTAGCTTCGTATAGCACTGAACGAGTGCGTTTTCCTGTTGGTGCAGATGGTAAAATAATTATTGCTGATTCAACTCAAAGTATAGGATTAAAGTATGCGTTATTTGATTCGTTATATCAAACTCATGATTTAATTTCAGTTGTATCTAAACAGCGTATGGTTGAATATTTTAGTGGTTCAGCTATAAACGCTGATAGATGGACCAGCACAAATATTACGGGTACGGGTTCTTTTGCTATGGATGATTCTATAAATGGTGGTTTTGTTATAACATCGGGTTCTAGTTCTGGAGATAGGCAACAAATTAATTTTAATGATAAAAGACAATACAACAACGAAGGTTCATCTATTATAGGAATAATTGAAAGAGTGGATAATGCTCAAGTAAAATTTGGTTTATTTAATCAGGGTACAACTGATAACAATATTAATAGAGCGTTTGTTGAGAATGGAGCTACACAAACTTATTATCGTTTGGGAACTGCTGACGGTTCAAGCCAAACTATGACAGATACAGACGTAGGTGTAGATACTACAAAAAGAATAATTAACATTGTTTTAACAGACGCAAACTGTAAACTTTACATTGACGGTACGTTAAAAGCCACAAGCACTTCCAATTTACCAGCAGACAAGTTACAACCAATTTTTCAAAATAGAGCTTTAACTAATGCAGCAGTTACAGGAAAAATTCAATATTGCGAGGTGCACAATACGTGAGAAGAAAATATACTGTAAACCTACCTTCGATAGCTAATGATGAATTATCTAATATTTTAGTACAAAAGTGTAAAAATGTTGTAGTTACATGGATATCAGAGCAAGAAGCAGTGATTTCATGTGAGGATTCAAAGTCAGATATGAAAGAAATATTTGATAAATTAGGTATAACACTTTCTAGTAAAACATATCCTTATAGACATAACGTTACTGATGATAAAGAAGAAAAGCACGAAGTTATTAATAAATGGTAAGATAAGCCTTAAATTTAACTTTTTTAAGCTAAAAATATGAAAGTAAAGCAAGAGAATAAAGTAAGAGGATCGATAGCAGTAGCAGTAGGTGTTATTGTTTATCTATTTTGCGAAAGTGGTGTCATAAATCATGTCTAATTTACGCGAAAAGTCTAATAAAATGTCTGCAAGAGAGCAATCAAAACGTATTAGTCAAGGTAAAGATGAAGCACATCATATAGGCAAGAAAAATAATGCAGTAGTTCAAGCAGAATTTTTTGCTTTATTAAACTTAGCAGAGATAAAACGAGATAAAAAATGGTTTGAAAAATGGTATGAATGTAAAAAAGAGTGTGTTAAGCGTGCTATTTACTATGACTTATGTTCTAAATATGGCAATTTAAACCACAAAATACCTAAATGAACGATTTATTTCAAAGTCCATTATTTTATTTAGCCTTAGAAGGTCTTTTAATTCCATGTGTATATTATATTTTTAGAAACTTAAACAAAAATAGCCATGATATAGCAGTGATTAAGAATGATCTTACATGGATTAAGAATAAATTAGATCATTGATTCTTAATATGTTGCTTTAATTTGATAATTTGTGGATTCATAGCCAAAATTAAATTTAGAAAAATTTCTTCTGTAAGAATCCCATGAATTTTTTTATTATAGGTCATTATTCTAGTTGATTTCCAAAAAATAAGCATACTTGGCTTAGGGTTTGGATATTTTGATTTAATGCCATTTAGATTAAATGTAATTCTTTTAGGAATAAAATAAAACTCTATGTTTGGTTTTATTATTTGTTTTTTATCTTTATTTGTATAAAAAAAACATTCATGGAAAACTTTAGTATCTGTTATGACATTGAATAAGCCAACAATATTTAAATCATGTTTAATATTTTGTTCAGTTGCTTTTTTAATAAATTTGCTTGCTTGATTATATGGTGGATTTAAGAAAATTCCTTCAAATTTTCCTTTATTTGAATCATAATAATGATCTATTTTCCAATCTTTAAGTAATGAATTATCTTTTTTTGTGAAATAGTTTTTACATAAAGTATTTTGTTTAGTTGCACAAACATCAAGATCAAACTTTAAATTAAAATATTTTTGAGCAAAATTAAATATTTTTTTTGGTGTTTCAAAATTTTGATTAGTCATCATAATACCTATTGCAGTTTAAACAAAAAAATTTAGTTTTAAAATACTTTGAAAAATTATTTTTATAATGAGGTGTAAACTC
>Ga0208449_1001906_pt1 | contig 10555 bp, 17 predicted proteins | sample MalvireepMed_s17_FD_184247 | JGI IMG/M metagenome (GOLD analysis project Ga0208449, IMG submission 184247) | Marine viral communities from the Global Malaspina Expedition - Malaspina viral metaG DeepMed_s17 (SPAdes) (version 2) | ecosystem: Environmental > Aquatic > Marine > Oceanic | place...
CGTTATGTCGGCTTGCGCCGACTTTTCCTGATTCCATTTTGTCGCTCCGCCGGACCTATAGAATCCGGTTTCCTGTCGTTGCAGCCGTTACCATAACCTCACATAACGTATCTTGTCCACAGTTATACCCCCGGATATGTAAGGTTTATTACAGTTTTAATAGAAAAGGGCCAGGATTTCTCCCGGCCCTAGTCGCGTGTTTAAAGAGGCGGTGGGTTGCAACGACAACGCAACGGGAACACGCGTTATAATTTTAACATATACCGACGTATAACGTAGTTTACATAATCGCACGAGATACGAACGGTTTTCCCTCTCGTACTGAATTCGTCGGCCGGCCAGACGAAAAGTAACTATTGCAAAGTCGTATAAGGACCGGCGTATTCTTAAGAGGGCCGGGAGCGGCCTTTGTGGGGATAGTGCGGGGCCGTGACTAGGCGGTGGGACTCCCGGCCCTTATTGAGGATTTAAATGGCAGTACCAAGTGGCGCTAAAAAGATGGACCATGGCAGACGGGTATATTCTCAGACCGCCAACGCCATCAGGTTACGGAAATTAAAAGGGTTGGGCGAGTTCGCAGACACCGCAGCGGCAGATAATCTCCAACCCCCCATCACCGTGGAAACTCCCCCGGAGTCAGTCTCCTCTCCGGGGGAGTTATCCACTGAGTCGATCGGCGTGGTCACTACGGTTACGGTCCCGGAAGAACCTCTAGCCCCTCATATTAAAGATGCGCCCAATTACTTCTGTGAGAATTGCAAAGGTAGCGTAACCCTGGGGGATACCCAATGCGAGACTTGTGAAGAATCCCTTAACTGGAGCGGCCTTACATGACCATGCAGAACCCCTTGGACCTCACGCAGACCGATCTCCGGGGATTAATGGAAGGCGTCCAGACCGTGGCCAACATTCCGGGCGTTGGCGGTGGATCGTCCCCCCTGGGCGGCGTTAGTGAGCTGCTAGACACTGCAGAGCGTTTCTTTAATCTGTTCGATCGGTTCAATGTTGGCGTAAACCAGTTCACCACCACCATGACCAAACTCCGGGGAGCTGAAGCCCTGGGGATAGACCAACCCGCCCAGGGCAGCTTCTTTCCAGCCGGTCCGGTGATCGACGCGGACCCGGTTTACCGGCCGCCGGTCACTACCCCAATCCCGGAACCGCAACCGGAACCGGAACCAGCGCCCACGCCCACCGTCGAGCCGATAAAGATATATGCCAAGGCTTTAGGGTGGTTGGCTTCCCTTCCGGGCGAAATGACCATGAAAGAGGCTCTTGAGCTGGCGCGGGAGAATAAGGGTCTGATCCTGGGGGCTATCGAGAACGAACTACCCAACCTATTGGGCGTAGACGATGGACCTGGGCAGTAAAGGCTGGGCCGTATTCGGGTTACGCGGTTCCGGTAAATCTTGGTTCGTTAAGAGCGTTTTAGAGAGTACCCCGGACCACCTTATATATGATCCGCTGAAAGAGCACAAAGGCTATAACAAGTACACGCCCACCGATCGGACGAGCATTGACGAGCTATCCCAGGTGATCGAAGGGCCGGTGATCAAGGGCGTCAAGGTCACCGAGGAAAACAAGCATATGTTTCCCACCCGGCGCGTGGGGGAGACTTGGAAACCAGAATTATTCGTAATAGATGAGGCCAACCGCTACATCTACCCCAAGCCCACCAGACTTCCGAAACCCGTCGCGGACCTGGTGGACTACGGTAGACACTGGAACGTTAGTTTCGGAGTAGTGGCGCGGCGGCCAGTGCAATTCCATACGGACCTGATCGAGTTAGCAGACGTTGTATTTTTCTTTCAACTTCCGGGCAAGAATGATCACGCGTACCTTGAAAGTTTGCACGTTGGCTTGGGCGATACAATTCGGGGTCTCGCGCCGTATCATTTCGTTGCTTTTAGCCATGGTTCGGAGATTACCGTTCATGCGCCTATAAAAGCCCCCATGCACCCTACAGAGACATAGTTGCAAAGTCGCACGCTGATTACCTAGAATGAGACCAACGGGGGGCCATATCTCCCCGGATCATTAGGCCTGTGCAGGGAACCGGACGCGAAAGATCGTCTGCACAGGCCTTTTTTTATTGTCCGATTTCCTGCACAGGCCTTCCAAATTTCGGAGGGATTATGGCAGCAGAAATCGGCGTCCCCACCATGCGCGGAGTCCAGAACGGGGTCATGGACTACGGAGCTGGATTGGTCGCGGGGTTGGTCTATAACACCGTGGCCACCTTCACCGGGTCCGGCCTGATCGGCGGGGCCATCTCCGCGGGGCTAGCTTCCGCAGTCGCCCGCGGAAATCTGGCAACCGCCATCGCGGCCACAGCAGGATTTAGGACCGGGTCCGTAGGTATGCGCGGGCTGGGCCTGGGGCAGATCGGCGGCGCGGCCAGAAACGGCGGCGGCAACGGCGGCCCGAAAATCAATCTTATCTAAGGAAGTCCAACTATGACCATGCAAGTTGCACCACGTCAATTGCGTTCGTATAACGCATCAGTAACCGTCGTCGACGGTGACGCGGCCTATGATACTTCTGCCGAGGTTGCTGCGTTGGTCCAGGCCGGATCGGCTGGATTGAACTTCAGTCTCATATGGGAAAAGACCGTCCCAGCTCAGCAAGTAATTTACTGGGGCTACGGCGATCCCAACCAGCAGCGGAACCAGTCTTTTAACTGGTTCGCGGCGATCGACGCAGGGACAGGTTTCGAGGATGGCATCCTCCGGCTCAGCGTGACCAACGCGACCCGGACAAACAGCGTTGTGGTGGCAGAGTTCAACACCGCCAACATGCACACGGTGACGGCCACCAGTCTGACAACGGCCCAGCCAACTGACATAAATGCCAAGGTCCCGCTTCCCCTACAGACTGCCATAGCAGCCGGGGAAGATAGCTATATCCAGCTCCATTTCAAGACCCAGAGTGCGACCACCACTGTAGACCAGTGCAACTTCTCCCTGGGGATCACCGTCGTTCAATAAAGTTAGTAATACAGGGGGCCGGAGGGTCCTGGCCCCCTGTCAAGGAATCTCATGCCTCTTACTACCGTAGACCTACGGCGGCAGAGGGCGTTAACCGTTCTCCGGGACGGCAGCCCGAATTTTTACATGACCCTGGGCGCGATCACCGCCGGGAGTTTTCAATATGTCTTAGTGGAGGACCAATTCCCGAAGGCCCGCAAATACCAGCCAATGATGAACATCACCATCACCAACAATAGCGGCGAGAACGTCGATCTACAGGTAAACGGCCAGGACTACGCGAGCCTTCCAGCGGGAGTTATCTGGGCCGATAGTGAATCCCCGGTATGGAGCTTCAAGATCACCAACAACGACGCTACTAACGTGGCGTCCGGAGAGATCAGCGTTAACCTATCTAGCCCACCGATGAGCCAGAGTGAGTACACGCGCTATAGGACCCTTTACGATTAATGGCCCAGGATGATTACACGCCGTGGCTTATCGGAGCTGGCGCGTTGCTAATCCTGGCTAAATGGGGGTTCGGTAATATCCCTAATCCCCTACCCGCCGTCGGACGAGCTGCAGCCAAGACCGCTGACCAGCTGACCGGGGGGCTACAGAAGGACCGGGACGAGGGCGTCACCCAGTATCTGTTTGAATTTGATGTCCCATTCTCTGACAAACGCCTCCCGATCGCGCCGGGGTTAGTACGGGACCGGGGGGCCGTGTATACCACCGAGGGGCCGGGTCCGGCCGGACAGATGGCCGATGTACCGTGGATGGCTATGGACATTGTTGAACCTGATCAGCCGTGGGGCAGTTACTTCTTCGAGATCGATCTGCCAGGGGTCCCTGCCTATGATGTCAGGGACGCGCCAGCAGACTTATACAGCAGCACGATAGGACGGGTATTAAGATGAACCAGAATATGCTTTTGATCGCTTTGGTAGTCGGGGCGTTGTTCTTCATGAGACGCCCACCTGGGCGGGGGCGGTGGATCTTCCCCGGAGCGCAGGCGGCCCAGCCGATGCCCTGGACCGGCGGGGCCGGGACCGGATACGGAGTCGATCGATGGGGAGACGAGGGCTAATGCCTACCAACAATACGTTTATCATGATGGGCCTGGGAATGGCCGCGCTATGGTTCATGAATAACCGGGGCGGTTCCGAGGATGACCAGGTGGACCAGCTCGCCGGGGCCGCTATGATGGCGTCCGGGGAAGGGACGGCCCCCAACGCGCCGTTCCAGCAGTGGAGCTCACCAGGGAACCCGTCGTTCTTCTTTAATGAGGGCGGTCAGATGACCAAAGTACCGGGGGCGCCTATCCCGTTTGATGCGACCAGCGGGGAGGATATCGGGAGCTACCCTGGTGGCCGCGACCAGCCGGAGTTAGAATTTGAGGTGGCGCGATCTAACCCACCGACCGGGACAACCGACCCATCTCCCACCACCCCGGAGTGGGAGGGGTTCGGAGACGATTACTTTATTACGTCCACGATGTGGGACGATCAGGCAGCGATAGCAGCAGCCAACGCTATGCCCTTACTGGCGGTTCAAACTGAGGGCGGGAAGATCGCCGTTCTGGGGTCTAATGTGGACATATCGACGCTTTCGTCTGACGAGGGATTCCGGGCCATAAATGTCGGCACCGGTGACGTTTTCACCTCAGACCGTGCGACGGTGGCAGAAGCTATCCTTCAGGGCTACTTCACCCCGCCCACCAAAAAGGCAGCAGCGGCCAGCGACGAAGATATAGGCGGATACCCAGGCGGTGGCGATCCCCCAGAGTTAGAGTTTACGGTAGAGCAAACTAACGCCGCCGCAGGGACTTTTGACATCTCCCTGACTACCCCACAATTCGCCGGGACAGCGGCCGTAAACATTACTCCGGCTACGATATGGGACACGGGACCGCTCGAAAATTTCTTTACCGGTGAAGGGGGCTCGTTTGGTCCCTCTGCTGGGGAAACCCTCCAGCCCAGAGGTTTTGAAACGATTAAGTCGACGGTACCCCCTGTGTTGGCTCCCTCTGCGTTCCAGGGGATAGTTGCCACCGCCATCCCCGCGTGGGCCGGGGGCGATAACTGGTGGGAAGAGGGCTAATGGGTATCAACGTTACGCCAATCCCCCGACTTATCGACCTGGCCACCCCAGCGTTCACGCTAGGGGTGACAAATACGGCCGGGGCGGCTTCTACGGCCGTCTCTAGTAATTCGACGCTTCTAGCTTTCGATACAACAGTTCCGACAACGATCGCCTATTCCGACTCAGCGGCCACCGGATCGGCGGTGGTTTCCAGCCGTCGAGATCATACCCACGGGATGGCCGCATCCGGCGCAACGACGGAAGCCACGAAGGCCCAAGTGGAAGCCCAGACAGCGGCGGCGGTATATGTCCCGCCAGACCTCTTGATTAATTCACCGGGCGTCAGTGTAGCCTGGGCGAAGGTTGCCGCTGATGGGTCGGACACATATTTGCAACATAATGTCTCAGGGTTGGCTAAAACATCTACGGGGAATTACACCATCACCTTTGATGTGGACATGTCCGACAATGGGTACGCCGTGGTCCTATCGTGTTCAAATACGGCGACTGCTTTCTTCACTTCAACCCATGTGGCAGTCGTGGGAAGCGTTAAGGCTACTATACAAAATTCGAGCGAAACCGACACGGATCAACAATTCGGATTGATCGTGATGGGTGATTTATAGTGGATTCAAAAGTGTATATCGCTAATAACGAGGCCGGGGGGGTTTCGATCATTCGGATATTGGACGATAGAAACGAAGCCTACGCATTAAATAAAATGCTTTTCGAGCTATCGCGCACCACTGATCTTGAGAGCCATTTCGATCCGGAGGTCCATACGCTTGAGCGGATAGCGTCTACCCTGATTGACGGCCATCGCCCTGTGAGGTTGCTGGGTGATTGTCTCCAGTCAGAGCTACCGGATGAAACCTTCCGCAACGCGTGGGAATGGAAATAATGCCGATAGTGATCAATATGGACAAGGCCAGGGCGATCCATATGGACTCGATCAGGGTCGTCAGAAATGCGCAGCTGGAAGCATTAGATGTACCATTCATGAGGGCACTGGAGTCGGGCGACCAACGCGAAATAGCGCGTATTACCGGACTGAAACAGACTCTGCGGGATATCCCTCAAACATTCGATATCAAGACCGGTATCACGACCGCAGCCAAATTGAAGTCAACGTGGCCGGAGGTATTGGACCGAGCTTAACAAAATGGGAGGAAATGTAAGGTTATAATAAGGTCGCGGTGGGAATCCTTGACTGACAAAAGAGGACTACCATGACCCAAACCCTACAAAACTCCAAGGAAACTGTAAGGGCGAAACTACCCCATTACCTGGAACCCCGCGAGATCGACATCCTGATTGACTACGCCGCAACTGATTCTAAGATTGCGGCAAATTTTTTGCTTACCATGTGGCGGGCTGGTCTAAGGGTAAGCGAGGCCATAAACCTTGAGGCGCGGGACCTGAGGTTCAAGACCGACCATCCTCAACTTCACATAAGAAACGCGAAGGGACATAAAGAAAGATTCGTCCCGGCGCACCCGGAGCTCCGGAAGACCTTAACCGAGCATTGCCAATATGTCCACGCCAAAGGGCGGATGCCTTTATTCATCGTCGAGAGATCGGGGCAGAAGGCGTCCCGGCAGACCGGGTATGAATGGGTGACCAGGTCGTTAGTTAAGGCGATCAGGGACCGGGCGTTACCCATCGGGACCGTGGTGTCCCCGCATACGTTCCGACATTCAGCAGCTCGCCACTGGCTCGCCCAGGGCGTCCAGATCAACACGGTGCAGCTCTGGCTAGGCCATGCCAACCTGGACACCACCCTGATTTACCTGCAGCTTGTACCTGATCCGTATTCTTCTATGGAAAAGATCGCATGACGTGGTAAAATAACCTAGTCCGGCCCCATGTACCTGGTGCTAGATAAGAGAACCCCCTGGCGGTACACCAGGGGGTTCTTTGTATTCTTAGACGGCCTTAAATCAAGCCTCAGACACGGTTATCAGTGGATTTCAGTCACTCCCAGCGATTCTGGCGTAACTGGTCCGTTCGAAGACCGGAGAACGCGTGCCACCGCTTTCTTCGCGTCCCTTTTTTCTTTCGCCTTTATCCTCGCCTTCTCATGTCCGATCGGGTCCGCGAGTTTCTTCGCGTCCCTTTGTTCCTTTGCCTTTACCCGTGTGGCTTCAAGTTTCCCAAGATGTTCTAACCGCTGTTTGAGTATCACTTTAAAATCGTCTTTCGAGACAATTCCGCTAGGCGTCCCTTCCCAAATTCCTAAATTGCCACACGTCGGATGACCGCACTCGCACCGGCCCTTTCTGGCGTTTTGATGATTCTCCCGGGGATGGTAAAAGTTGAGTTCTGGATAGTAAGGGTTAATCTCATAGCAATATCGTTTTTCAACGACGATCATGTCGGGGTCCCATCGCCAACGCTCCCCGGATATATAGATAATTGACGTGACGGGGCGATATCTCATTTCATAATTGGAATCCCTTCCAAACAAAATATGTACATCGTGTAATGGCGCAGGCGGTGGTCCTAACGTGATTATTCTCTCAGCATCAATCATTCGTACCACTTCCCCTGGTGCTTCCGGTTCCGTTCTTTCGATCGGCTGTAGTGCGTGGGGATGTTCCTGGGCCTGCCGGTTCTGGTTTCCTCTTTAATGGGGATTTCCGTGCTGATCCGGGCCGGAGCTGCGCTTTCCGGGTCCGTGCCGTAAAGGCGCGTACCGCAAGCCCGGCAAACCCATTCATAATCATAGGCGGTATCGGAATCGTCCAGGACCATCATGCCGGGATGAAGGCGGGGGCAGGGGGGTATGAAGTCAGCTAACATAATCACCGGACCCACTTACACGGTAGGCGATGACTAAAATCCGGACATCCACAAGCTGGCAGCATTTTCGGTTTTTCGTGTAGCTTGGGGTCGACATAATTTTTAATAGCGTCCACCCGCCGCAGGCGATCTTCCCCGGTGGGAACGTTGTCCCCCTTCAGTATCTTCTCGCACCTACTCCGGAAATAACCGCCGAGATTCCCCGGTATGAATTTCTCATGGACGATCTTTACCTTCATCAACGCGATAGCTTTATTCACAATATCCGGACCGTACCGCTTAAGGGCGTCTGAGGATTCTTCGAATAAGAAATGATGCCGGATATGGTCCGCGATCGCGGCCGGATAACGATGTTCGGTGAAAAGATCGCAATCGTCCAGGGGACAATGGTTATGGTTAATGGATTGGTGGTTATCTAAAACAACATCATTTGTATATGAAGTTTCAGGGTGACCACCACCACCATGGTGGGGGGTCTGGGGGGTTTTTGAGCCTGGGGACGGGTTATTTCCGGGCGTAGTTCTAGCGTTATGTCGGCTTGCGCCGACTTTTCCTGATTCCATTTTGTCGCTCCGCCGGACCTATAGAATCCGGTTTCCTGTCTTTGCAGCCGTTACCATAACCTCACATAACGTATCTTGTCCACAGTTATACCCCCCGATTTGTAGGGTTTATTACAGTTTTAATAGAAAAGGGCCGGGATTTCTCCCGGCCCTGGTCGCGTGTTTAAAGAGGCGGTGGGTTGCAAAGACAACGCAACGGGAACACGCGTTATAACTTTAACATATACCTACGTATAACGTAATTAACATAATCGTACGAGATACGAACGGTTTTCCTGCTCGTAGTGGTTTCGTCGGCCGGCCAGACGAAAAGTGCCTATTGTAAAGTCCCGCCATCGGTTCGTATTCTTTAGAGGGCCGGGAGCGGCCTTTGTGGGGATAGTGCGGGGCCGTGACTAGGCGGTGGGACTCCCGGCCCTTATTGAGGATTTAATGGCAGTACCAAGCGGCCCTAAAAAGATGGACCATGGCAGGCGGGTATATTCTCAGACCGCCAACGCCATCAGGTTGCGGAAATTAAAAGGGTTGGGCGAGTTCGCAGAAGACGCAGCAGCTGACAATCTCCAACCCCCCATCACCGTGGAAACTCCCCAGGAGCCAGTCTCCTCTCCTGGGGAGTTATCCACCGAGGCCATCGGCGTGGTAACCACCGTTACGGTCCCGGAAGAACCCCTAGCCCCTCATATCGAAGAAGCACCCAATTACCACTGTGAGAATTGCAAGGGCAGCGTCACCCTGGGGGATACCCAATGCGCCACCTGTGAAGAATCCCTGGACTGGAGTGGTCTTACATAATGCCTAAAACATGGGCGCGCACAAATTACTTGATCCGAGAAATACGGCGGCTTTCGCTTACGTCACCTATGGCCAGAGCAAAATCAGCGAAACGCTTAGAAGCGTTACGCGATGAATTATCCGGTCCCTATGGAAAATTAGTTAAGGAACGGGTTGAGAAGCGCAAAATTCAACAACGTGCAGCGTCCAAACGATACCGGGCGAAACAAAAGGCCAACAAATGACCATGCAAAACCCCCTGGACCTCACGCAAACCGATCTCCGGGGATTAATGGAAGGCGTACAGACCGTGGCCAACATTCCGGGCGTGGGCGGCGGATCGTCCCCCCTGGGCGGCGTCAGTGAGCTGCTAGACACTGCAGAGCGTTTCTTTAATCTGTTCGATCGGTTCAACGTTGGCGTAAACCAGTTCACCACCACCATGACCAAACTCCGGGGAGCTGAAGCCCTGGGGATAGACCAACCCGCCCAGGGCAGCTTCTTTCCGGCTGGCCAGGTGATCGACGCGGACCCGGTTTACCGGCCACCCGTCACCACCCCAACCCCGGAACCACAACCGGAACCAGAGCCGGAGCTGCCCCCCAAACCCACCATCGCGCCGATTCGGATATACGCAAAGGCTTTAGGTTGGCTTGCGGAGCTGCCGGGGGATATGACCATGAAAGAAGCCTTGGAACTGGCGCGATCCAACAAAGGGATGATCCTGGGGGCCATCGAGAACGAATTACCCAACCTCTTGGGCGTAGACGATGGACCTGGGGAGTAAAGGTTGGGCCGTATTCGGGTTGCGCGGTTCGGGTAAATCTTGGTTCGTTAAGAGCGTTTTAGAGAGTACCCCGGACCACCTTATATACGATCCCCTTAAAGAGCATAACGGGTACAACAAATACACCCCCACGGACCGGACAAGCATTGACGAGCTGGCCCAGGTGATCGAGGGGCCGGTGATAAAGGGCGTAAAGGTCACCGAGGACAACAAAGGGATGTTTCCCACGCGGCGCGTGGGGGAGACTTGGAAACCAGAACTATTCGTCATAGATGAGGCCAACCGCTACATCTACCCCAAACCCACCAGACTACCGAAACCCGTCGCGGACCTGGTGGACTACGGCAGACACTGGAACGTTAGTTTTGGCGTAGTGGCGCGGAGGCCAGTCCAATTCCATACGGACCTGATCGAGTTGGCAGACGTTGTATTTTTCTTTCAACTTCCGGGCAAGAATGATCACGCGTACTTGGAAAGTTTGCACGTTGGCTTGGGCGATACAATTCGGGGTCTCGCGCCGTATCATTTCGTTGCTTTTAGCCATGGTTCGGAGATTACCGTTCATGCGCCTATAAAAG
>Ga0208449_1001912_pt1 | contig 10548 bp, 17 predicted proteins | sample MalvireepMed_s17_FD_184247 | JGI IMG/M metagenome (GOLD analysis project Ga0208449, IMG submission 184247) | Marine viral communities from the Global Malaspina Expedition - Malaspina viral metaG DeepMed_s17 (SPAdes) (version 2) | ecosystem: Environmental > Aquatic > Marine > Oceanic | place...
TAAATTGTGTGATGACAATTTGGACTCTTTTTTTCAACACTTCATCAATAATTTTATTGTTTTTTTGGATTGTAGCTTCTTCAGGAAAATCAAAGTCCATACTTTAATTAGCATATAGCTTTTGTTTAAATGCCATAGTGCTGGCTAAATAAAAACATGCTGTTGCTAAAATAATTCCAGAAATTACATCAACTATATAATGCTGTTTCAGTACCAAAGTAGAAATTGAAATTAATATTGCCCAAATTAAATAAGTTGGGCCTAGCCATTTCCACTTTTTCGCATAATCGGATTTCATCAAAAAAAGTGCCAGCAACCAGGAAAAAGTCACATGCCCAGATGGAAATGTATTATTTGCATTATCAATTAGCCTTGTTAGTTCTACCATGTAACTTGAAACTGAAGAGTCAGTAATTAATTGACGAGGATAAAAAGAAGGAAGAAAAATATAAAATATACTTAAAATGATTGTTGCAATAATATATCCGTTTAGCGTCGAAAAAAACAATTTTCGATTTTTAATTAAAACTATTGCGGATATGCCGATAATTGGGATTAATGTGTGATATATCCAAATAAATTCCGGGATGAAAGGGATGGCAGTATCCAAGCTCGTGAGAAAACTATATTCATTGATAGTAATGAAATATTGAATTAGGGAATAGGCGAGAAAGTTTAAGATGATGAATAATATTACATACTTAGCTTTCACCACCACTGACATTCGGGCGCACTCCTCCAGCTTGATTGCTTGAAATCATTAAATTACACGATATTGTGGGAACGGTGCGAAAAAATATTCGCGCCTATTAATACATATGATCGACTTTTATAAAAAGACGATTTTATTGAACTTTTTTGCTATTTAAAGATTCTTTCTTTTGCCGTGTCAAAAAGTTTACGCATAAAAGACTTTTTAAGGCTCAGTAATCGTTCAAATTTTACTTTTTCTCGTATGTTTGTGTATATGATTGAAGGGCTTCTTACCTGCCCGTCGATCATGTGTTCATCAAATTTATAAAATTTTGATTTTACTGGTGGCTTTGCTAACACAGCAAAAGACATCAACATTGTTAATAATATAATAAGTTTTTTCATTTCTAAATTAATCCTTGCGCCTTGGCAAATAATATACTCTTGTATTCATGAGTAAGTCCATGAGATCTGTGGTCACACCCCAATTCGCATCTTGGTTCGTGCCCATGTGATGGTCATGGTGCCATGGCATTTTTTTTCTGCCCCATTCGATATTCAAATGAGATTTTCTGTGCATATAAAAATATCTTATTGCACATAAAACTAAAGTTAGGTAAAATATTTTGGAGACATACCATAATGGAATGTGGATAATTGTAAGTAAAAGTAAACTAATAATTTCTTTTTTTACCGGCGGAGCGCCTGGAAATTTATAATTTATATCAGAATTTTTATTCTTTCTACAAGTTTTGTGATGAGAGTGCCAATGAAATGCCCAATAAGACTTTTTATTTTTACCTAATCCGTGTAAAATATACTTGTGAAGTAACCACTCTAAAAGGGTGGCGTATAAAAAGCCAAACACTATAGCGAACGCGTACCACATTATTTTTTGGCTCTTGATATGCGAATTTTAATCTTCTTTGATTCTCGAATCATGGAGAGCACCGTGTCCACATCTTCTGCGTCTTTTTTTTCTGCTTGTGTTTTCAGATCCAATTCCATTTGTTTTGCTTTTTCTTCGTCGGAAGGCCAATACTCTCTTTCTCTTTCTAAGTCTGGGGCTGGGATTTTTCTTAATCCTTTTAACTTCGAAATCACCACATCGTATATTTCTTGCCAGTGCTCATCGTATTCTAAAACCCTATCAGCAAATTTTTCAAATCCGTCTAGGCCTGTTTCATCGTAGTCAGGGGTAAAATCAAGTCTTGCTTCTTCATTATAAACCTCTATGTCATCGACATAAACATAGTTATCATCAGCGGCCTCTCGAACCATGTCACTGAGCATGTCGTCATTATCTTCATGTTCATCAATCCATTCCATATCGGAGAAGTCAAAAGACATTCCGCCATTGTAATAGTATTTTCCCTCTTCGTATGCTTCGAAATAGAGATAGGTATGTTCTGCGCTCTCCTCGAACTTATTTTGGATTTTCTGATAGTCTTCTTCGGTCGGGCCAGCAGGATTATGATAGGCATGATCGCGCATTTGCTCCATAACATGAATTTGAATGCCGTTTGCTTGTTCGCGTATATCTGCGTTTGCTAACTCGGCCTCCTCCATAACGTGCAATCCAGAAGTCTCATCAGAGGTCAGTGCGCCAATTTCAAGCCTTTCAAGCGCCTGATTATATAATGCTGCATCTTCTTTAGTTACTTCATCTGCATATCTACCGCCTTCATACCACAAATACGCCATCCAAGCTCCCTCTGCGGTTGCTTGATGTAGGAGGTTTTGTACAAACGCTTCTTCTATCTCGCCTTCGTTCAATTCGTCATCTTCTGCATCAAAAACACTTTCAAGATCATATTCACTGTCAAGCACAAATGCTAATTTTTTATACCTATTTGTGGGATCGACATGTTTCATGAACATAAAATAGAACATTTTGCCTTCACTTGTGTAGCTATCAAAATAATTGCTTGATCGATCTGCGGAAATGCACCACCTTGTTCCCCGCCCAAAGAAACAAGAAGATTCTGTTGTCGTTGGACGTACGATAAAGTAGTCCTCAGTGTCATCAATGACTTCTGCTTCGCTGAAAGCTGCTCTCTTCTCTTCTGCTCTTTTTGTGGCTTGTGTGTCCTCTGCCTCTACTTTGTTAACGGCGTCTCGAAGTGCTTCATAGTTTTCATAAGAGTTGATGTCCTTTGAAAAACCAAATTTTGGCATGCGCTGGTTCCATTTGTGGAATTTTTCGATCTTATCAGTGAGTTCGGGTACCCATGACGATTCTATTTGTGCGACGTCTAAGCCAGTTCCTGGTGGGGTGTATTGAGCGCGATATTGCCGGGCCGCTTCAGTTTGTTTTGCGGCCCAAGCAAGGTATTTTTGATTACCGGAAGGATCTCGTCTTATAAGATAATCAATAATTTTCGGGATGCGAGGATACTTCTTTTTAACGTCCTCGATACGGCCTTCAATTAAAAGTTGCTCTTCTGTGAGGAGGGTGTATTTTCGCCAGCTTTCAAATAATTGTTGCATATCATAATTAGTTTAATGAATAGATAAAGAGACGTTTTGTTTCAATAGTTCCTCTTTTACTGTCATAAGCGCGGATAATAATACTGAAAGTTTTAAAGCAGTTTCTTCATTAACATAAAATTGTTTTTCTTTAGGGCTGTGAAGGTCTTCAATCTGTAGTAATAAGTCTTCAATATGAAATAGCAATGAATGATATTCACTTAGAAGTGAGGTTTTAACTATATTCTCTTTATCTATTACATTAAAAAATAACTCGTTAAACATATGTCTATCTTGATCAATTTTGAGCAGATATTCATAATATTTACTTTCTTCCATCATGTAGATGACTTTTTGCATTTTTTACGTCGTTTCCAAATGTCGGTTCTTCCTTTGCCCCAGAAATATCTACGTTTACGATTTTCAACCAAAAGTAATGCTTGAATATACTTTTTATCGCCTTCTTCTTTTAAGTAAAATCTATATGGCTCAGAATTAAAAAATCCATATTTTGGGATTGTCCTTTTGCGGCCTCTCTTATATCTGCGTGGTGGTGGAGTGTTTAAATGCTCAACGCATCTTCTAACAATTTCTTCTAGTGTAAAATCTTCTTTTTCATATTTATCATAATCTAGATCAATGTTAACTCCAACTACCCAATATTTTTTCCCGTATCCTGGGATATTAAATAATGAATTAAGGTATCGACCATATTTCACTCTTTTATCGTCAGATGTAGTAAATGAATATTTTTTCATTTCCATCAATGTGCATTCAATCATTTTTTAATCCGTAAGAAGTTGTTTTTCGTTAGTGCCATGTATTTTATTTTCAATAATATGTGGTGCTCCAATTACTACGACATCTAATCCAGACTGGCCTCGATCTAAAGTAAGTCGTGTGAAGTCTTGTCTGCTGTCAAGATCGTCCGGCAATTGCCCTTCGACTAGTTTTTGTTTGAAACCAACCTCCTCTCGCAATGCAACTACATGCTTTGGATTTACATAAATTTCTCTTAATGTATATTGATTGCGTTGTGGTAGTTTGAAGACTTCTATTAATTTAATCATGATATTTCTCCCGTTATGTCATTTTTTCTGACGTGCCATACACTTCCATCGAATAAGACTTTTAAATATTTTTCATCCATTAAATTATCTTCCATTAATAAAAATCTCATTGGTTTCGCAAGTTGACACACTTTAAATGGCGCCGGTCCAATATATGTTTGATCTGGGTTTATGTGATCAAGGTTTACATTGAATTTCATAAGTGTAACGTCGGCAGGGATATATATTAAATCACCCTTCTTCATTTGACACCTCTTCTTTGTTAGTTACTTCATGGTATCCAGTAAGAATATTTGAACAATCTAATAAACGAGCATCTATTTTTGTTAGCTCTTGACGCAGTGCATCAATTATTTTAATTGCATGAGTTTCGTCGTTGTTGGCTAGGGCCTCGAAAGTTTTTGCAAAACTATTTTTAATAGAATTATTTTCTTTTAATTCAAGTAATAGCTTTTTGACTTCTGCTGGGATGTCTTTTACATCAATTGAATAGGATATTTGTGCACGCATAATCTCTCACTTATAATGATATCTAAATTTTATTCGTTTGTCAAGGGTTTTTTAAAATAAATTTAATACTTTTGAAACAGATGCAACAAACAGAGCAGTAATTGCGGTAATTATAATCCAAATTAAACGAGTTGAAGTTGATTTCCAGGATTCTAATGCACGTAGACGTGCGTATAGGCCTTCATCTGGATTATAGACAGCTTCTTTAATCTGTAATATATCTCCCGCCATGTCTTCTTGTTTTTCCTTAACGGTTTCAAGACTTTGCATCATTTGATCAAATTTTCCACTAATTTCAGTAAGAGCAACGGCTGCTTCTGGTTCCATGAAAAGGGCCTCCTGCTTTTATAACTAGTTATTTACAGAAACAATAGCATAATTTGTGGTGATTAATGTAGACGCAACTGAAGCTGCATTTTGCAAAGCGCATCGTGTAACTTTTACTGGGTCTATTATTCCAGCGTCCAACATATTAACTAATTCATTTGTTGCGAAATTCCAGCCGCTATTTTTGCTAGAAGCCTCAACCTCAGATAAAATTAAATCTGGTGACTCTCCAGCGTTGATCGCCATTTGTCGCAATGGCTCTTTTACGGCTTCTAATACTATTGCAACTCCTAATTGTTGGTTTTCATTATCTGTTTTAATTTCCACATTTTCGCACGCTCTTAACAATGATATACCGCCGCCAGCTATAATCCCTTCTTGTTGTGCTGATTTTACGGCCTCTAAAGCGTCTTCAATTCTGTGCTTTTTCTCTATCATTTCAATTTCCGTGGCGCCGCCAACTTTAATAATTGCAATTCCACTAGCCAATCTTGTAATCCTTTCTTGAATTTGAGTGCATCCATCTAAATTACCTGATTGCTCAATTTCTGCTTTCAAAGTATCAATTCTTTTTTCAATTTCATCAAGACTCCCTTTCCCGTCAACAATTGTTGTAAAATATTTAGTGCTTTCAATTGTATTGGCGCTGCCAAAATCTTGTAGTTTAATATCTTTAAATTTTATATTATTTTCTCTACTTACAAATGTTGCACCAACTGACAGTGCTAAATCTTTAAGGATGTTTCTTCTTTCCTCGCCATATTTTGGAGCTTTAATCGCTGCAACTCTTAACGTGCCCCGCGTTGCATTCATGATGAGGGCGGCCAATGCTTGACCTTCTACGTTGTCTGCAACAATTATTAGCGGCTTTGCTTCTCGTGCGGCCAACTCTAAAATTGGCATCATCTCATCTACTGTTTCAATTTTCCTATCCGTGACAAGGAATAATGGATTTTCATATTTTACTGTGCCGCGCTTTTCATCTGTGACAAATGCATTGGCTAAATATCCAGAATCAAAGCGGAACCCTTCAACCACATCAAGACTTGTTTCTATCGAGCGCGCCTCTTCAATTGTAATTGCGCCATCTTTACCTGCGAGGTCAACTGCAGTGGCAATAAGTTTTCCAATTGTTTCATCTCCATTTGCGGCAACGGTTGCAATATGAGCAAGATCTTCTTCAGATGTAATTGGTGTCGCTATTTCTTGCAGTTTTCCAACTATTGCCGCAACCGCCTTATCAATTCCGCGTTTAAGTTCAATTGGCGGAATGCCAGAAATTAAATATTTCTGTGCTTGGTTTAATATTGCTCTTGTTAAAACTATAGAAGTTGTAGTTCCGTCACCAGCTTCTGAGTTTGTTGTTGTTGCAGCTTGTTTAACAATTAATGCACCAACATTCTCAAATGGTTCTTGCAATTCAACAAACTTAGCGACAGTGACGCCATCTTTGGTGATGATTGGGCTTCCGGTGCCATTAAAAAGAATAACATTTCGGCCTCGTGGACCCAATGTTGAAACTACATTATCTGCTAATGTGTTAACGCCTTTTAATATTTTTTGGTGGAGATTGGTTTTTGATTCATATTCTTTGGTCACATTTACCTCTAATTAATGTATCGTTTGTCATTAACTGTTTTAAACAAAGTTAATTCTAATAAGTTTTCTTCTAATATCATATCATTTTTAACGTCATTCATTAAGATGTAATATGGATCTAGCATAATTAATTGATTGATTTTTTCCTCAGTAGTTATTTTTAACTTGTTAGATGATTTTGAAAATTGCTCTTTTAGTAATCCTTCGAGCGATGTTTTACATCTTTTTAGCTGCTCCAGGTCGCTAGCAATAAGTTTCATATCCATCTCTAAGCTGGAAGCATGTGTAATTTCACTTTCAGCAATAATATCTTGATAAATCTCATCCTTCATACGGATCATTAGTGATATGTTATAATAAATTTTTATCAATGAGTTAATAGATATCTCCGTCATTAAAAACTCTCCCCTTGAGTCCCGCTAGCTTCTCTTGACAACTGTGAAGTGTGAGCAACCAACCTCTGAGCCGTGGACGCTGCTTTAAACGCCTCGCCTGGCCGGTTTTGCAAGTAATATCCATTGATTTGATTGGTTAAATTGTCCATTTCTTCATAAAGCGGTGCAACCAACCTCTCAAGGAGTATACTGTATTTTTGTAGTGAGCGATAAATCTTTCTTTTATTAACATCAATTGTACCATATAGTGTTCCTTCTGAGCGAACTCTATTTTGATTAATGTGGAATTGTGTAGAAACTAGTAAATCCATTAAAGTCTGCGCCCATTTGACAATGGATTCTGCATCTCCAGCTTGCGCTAAAGCATTAATTTGTGCTGCTGTGTCTCCATATACATGTTCTCCCTTAACATTGGCGGCCCACCATCTTGTTATGTGGATTTCCGACTCGCGGAATGTTTCACCGGCTCCGACAATAGATCTCATATAAGATCTTTGCCTATCATTGCCAATTTTAGCTATTTGTATAGCGGATTGCACATCGCCAGCCTCAAAAGCTTCTTGAAGCTCTGGGCTTACCGCCAATTCTATAAAATCTTCTTCTGCTAATTCACTTCGAGCCCAGTCTGCAAAAGCTTTCTGACCCTCGGGGCTCAATACTATTTCTGCAGTTTTGGGCGCGAGACCTCCGCTTCTCGGTGCAAATGGTGCGACTTTCCAATAAAAGCTTTGATTCTTCCAGTCATAATTAAAATCGACCGCTTGGGGGTCTAAGCCAAACATGGGTGCCCTCTTTAAAAAGAAAGCTTCCCACTGTTCTTTATTATAGTTAATTTGTTCTGGTGTTGTTGCAGATTCGGTGGCTTCTTGAAGCTGTTCTTCTTTTTGATAACGCTTAAGGCTGAAATGCTTTTCTGATACCCAATAGAAAAAAGTACTTGGTTTAATATTGAAAGAATACATATCTAATTCATTTTTCTTAGTTTTTGTTGCAACGATATATTCAATACCTTTTTCTTCCGCGACCGCTGCAACTTCTGGTCGCATAAAAAATCCTAATAAATTCTCTAAACTTCCTTCAACTTTTGTTTGTGGGCTTAACAATTTAAGACTCACTGGTTGTCCGCCTTGGCCGGTTTTTGGGTCGACAAAGAACATGACATCTTCAATCGGGAGCGTGCCGCCGACTCTTTCAGTTACTTGTTTTCCTTTGAGCAGCCCAGATAAAAATGCTTCAAACAAAAAGCCGGCAGTTGACTCATTAAAGTCGTCTAAAGTCTGTTGTAGCATTTTAACTGCGCCAAGAGAGGCCATGATTTCAGAGACTTTTGGGTTCTCTTCAACGCCGCCATCAACTATTGCATTTATTGAAGTTATTTTTTCTGCTAATGTGTTTCCACTAATATTGTTTGAAATGTATTTTTGAAAGTTTCGGCGCTCTGCCGTGCCAAGCTTTCCAGCTTGCTCGGTCGGCGCTTTGAATGATTTTAATGCAGTTTTATAAAACTTCGCGGCACTAAACTTTTTAGTTTCAGATTGCTCTTCAACCTCTTCTCGTTCGAGCAAAGGAAACCCTAACGCCTTGTTAACTTCTTCTTCGATTAATGAAAGAAATGTTTTTGCAGCCAACTGCTTGGGCTTGTTAATAGATTTAATTAGTTTGTTGACATCCATATTATAATTAGTGTTTTTTATCTTTAATTTCTAATAGAACTTTTAATAATATTAGTCGATAAGTTTCTGGGCCGCATATTCCATCTGTTTTTATATTGCATTTGTTTTGAAATAATTTAATCTTTTTTATTAAATCTTTATTAAACCCTGTTTCTCCAAACCACATTGGTTGCCAACCATATTCTTTTGCAAGTTTTTTATTGCGTTTAATTTTGGATGACGTGAACATTTTAGTGTCCTTGATATGATTTTATTGCGCATGCGCCTCTCTTTAAATAGTGTATTTCTTTTTAATTTGAATGGTCTATTTTGTTTATTCTGACTTTTCATTGGTGTTTTTCTTAATAGTACGTACTTTAATTATATCATCTTCCCACCAAAGGTCAAGTGTTCCTCGTAAAAAATGTACGAGGGAGCGAAAATATTTATCGACTTGTTTGCCTGTTAATTGTTTTTTATTCTTTTGTTTGATACACCACTGAATAATAGAGTTAACGACAAAAGCTTTTTCTGCATAATAAACATTATCTTCAAGATAAACAGCGTTTTCTTCCTTGAGCCAATCTAAAATGGCTCCTTCGGGAAGATTATTTGTCATTGTTGTGAGGTGTGAGCGTAGAGGCTCGGTTTTGCGTCACTTCGTTGAAGTACTTAACTGAGTCATTCCAGCTATTAAATTTGATTGTAGACTTGAATGGAGTAGGTACACATTTTATTAAATGCGTAATGCTGGCTTCTTTCCAAACTGTATGTGTCACGTCGTCAAGTTGTTTTAATTGTTCTTGATCTTCTAAAGGCATATCTGTTGCTTTTAACAGTTCGTGTTTTATTTCTATTGCAGTTGAAATATCTTTTGATGCTGCTTTTAGCATTGCCAATACTTGCAATTGCACATCTTGAAAAAAAGCAAACAACTGATAGAGTCTTAATAATTTTGCTAAAAGTTTGTAAAGGAGGGCTCCGCCAAAAAACCATAAAAGTTCATACATTTAATTACCTTTATAAAGGTTTCTAAGCACTCTTCGAAGCGTTTCATTAAGTATGTCTTGTTCTTTGGTATCATCAATAAATTCTATGTTAGGTAAATTTTGCATAACATTTTCAGCAACCATATTAGCTATAGAATCTCTGTAAGCATTCTCATCCACTCTTTTGGCGGCTTCTCTTTTTTTTCTTTCTTTTCTTTTCGTCCAGCGCTTGGCTACGTCTCTAACATCTTTACCGCCTTTCATCATTGCTTGCTTCTCAGAATCCCACTTGTAGCCTCTTTTTTTGAGATAGGTTGTTGACATCCCTGCAACTCTCTTGGGCATTGGCTTCCCTTCCTTTGCATCGGTTTTTCTCATTCCGCCGGTAGGTTTTCCTTCTTTATCGATAAGCTTTTTTAAAATAGATGTTTTCCTGAGTTTTTTAATAGCGTCTGGGCCTGGTGTGACTTTATCGAGGCGCCCTTTTCGCACCTCTTGTCTTTCCTTGTCCATTCGGGCCTCTTCTCGTGTATCACCAACTCCAGCGGATTGACCTTTGGACTGCAGCTCTGGTGGAAGGTGCTTCGCTCTCTTCATCGGCCCCTTCTTTCCAAGGGTTGCTATAACTTCTGTTCCACCTTTGGAAATGTCACGGGCAGCAGCAGTTACATCCTTGCCAGTAGTTCTTTTCCCCGCTCCTTTTAATTGTGACGTCGGAGGCAAGTCTGAGATGCTGGGTCCCGCATCCTCCATCGCCTTCGCCATTTTAGCTCTAACTTCGTCAGCGGTTTTAGTGCGGGATGGGCCTTTCTTTGTATCAGCTTTCTTTGTATCAGCCTTCTTT
>Ga0208449_1001918_pt1 | contig 10519 bp, 6 predicted proteins | sample MalvireepMed_s17_FD_184247 | JGI IMG/M metagenome (GOLD analysis project Ga0208449, IMG submission 184247) | Marine viral communities from the Global Malaspina Expedition - Malaspina viral metaG DeepMed_s17 (SPAdes) (version 2) | ecosystem: Environmental > Aquatic > Marine > Oceanic | place...
GAGACGCTGATGGCGCAGACCAAGCCGTATTCGCAGCCATTACCCCTTCCTCGTGAAGATTATGAGATGAGTGAAGAGACGATGTTTCGGCGCACGATGGAGCAGGTCATTGGTGACCTGAATACCAGAACAATCGAGGTGGAAGAGGTCAGGACGACGCCCTCTTCACTGGCCCAGAGGCGATACCAGTTTTTGCTGATGGGTGCCTCCAGTGGCTGATGCCCTTAAAGTCTTAGGGCAAGTGGCGCCCTCGGCGACCACGGCTACGACGCTGTACACGACGCCCGACACGACAGAGACGACGTGCAGTTCGATCGTGGTGTGTAATCGAGGCGGCTCAGGCGGTACGTTCAGGGTTTCTGTGCGTGTGGCCGGGGCATCCGATGCGACTAAGCAGTACCTGTATTACGACCAAGCGTTGGCGGCAACCACCACCTATCTGGGTGTGTTTGGTTTGACTTTAGATCAGACTGACGTGGTGACCGTGTATGCGAGTAGTGGAGATTTCAGCTTTAACCTGTTCGGCGTAGAGACGAGTACGGATTAGCTATGGCGGATAATGCAGAGATAGAAGCAGCTTCTCTTGCGCTCGATAAAGACAAATTTATTCTTGAGGCCGCGAAACGATTTATCCGGGGATATGAACAGGTTCCCGAGACTCAGGATTTTGCCCCTCAAGCCTATCAACCGATAGCTGGAGACAGATGGACGATTGGATGGGGTAGCACGAGGGGAGTTAAAGAGGGCGACACGGTTACGCGAGAGCAGGCAGAGTCTCGTTTTGATCGAGACCTCCAGTCTGCGTTCAGCGATTTTAATAGTACGGTTTCTGAAGAAATTCGGGATGAGCTTGGTATTAATGAAAGCGCCGCTGTCATTAGCTTCCTGTTTAATCATGGGAACACCAAAAGGTGGCGCGGCTCTAAGGCGCGTGGTCATCTTAATAAACTGGAAATACCTCAGTTTATTTATGAATTGACTGATCCGGTGCAGGGGTTTGTTAAAGCCGGAGAACCCGGTGAGAAGGAAATTGTTGACGGTCTTGTGAACAGAAGAGCTGCTGAACGAAAGTTATTTAATGCGCCAGATGTGGATATTGGCGCGGGTATAGGAGCATTGTCAGTGAACGGACTTAACCAAGGCGGTATTGCTAGCTTTCGCCCCATGGGGGCCGTTCCCACTGGGGTGGGTATGCCTATGCATATGCCTAGACCACCGCGTGGACAGATGCCTCCGCAAGGAATGCGTAGAGGTGGCATCGTTGGCTATCAGAATCGTGGTCAAGTCGAGGGACCGCTTCCACCCCATCTACAAATGAGACCATCATGGACTCCCGGGGAAGACGACGCAGATATCGAAGAGGTCATCATTAATCGTGAAGACTGGCATGTTACGTACCGTGCTTTAGTAGAAGAGTTGGAGCGTTTCCAGCAGCTTGCTAACAGTACAGGTTATACAGTTGAGGAGATCATTGAGAACAGGCGTGGTCAAGGGTCTTTGGACCCGACTGCTGCGGCGCAGATGTTCGAGATGCTCGAAGAACAGCGTGAAGCCGAGCGGAACCGCGAACTAGGGGAGCGTCTTGGTCCTATGTTTGGACCCCAAGCGGGAGCGGGAAAGGCGGGGTCTGGACCCGGGGGAATGATGGACCCCGAGGGGGTGATTGCACCTTATGATCCAGACACGGGTAGGTACACTATTGAAAATATACCTTATAAAAACGAGGTAGGCAGCGAGGCATGGAAAGCCGAACGTGCGCGCGAACGCGCTGAGGCAGCTGCGTTGTACGATCGTCGCCTAGGTTTCCAAGGCGGCGGTGTAGTCACACCCTTTGGCATGTCATTAGCTGACACCGCTGAGATGGCAAGCTTTTCCAGCCAAGCACAGACAGCCTCAAATGGGGACCTTCGCGGTGGCATCATGAGTGGTCAAGAGGCTCCGGGGTCGGGGGCCTTGGGCGCGTTAAGCCGACAAGAATTTGGAACGGGACGGTCCCTGTTGCCTTCTTTTACCACTGAGGAGCGGGGAATGCCCGGTGTTGAAGCGCAGGAATCATGGGAAGTACAGCCGAACGCTTGGCAATGGGGCTACAATCGCGGTGGTCTTACGGGTCAGGCCAACAAGGTTGCCGATGCTGGACGCTACGGTGACACCGAGCTGGTGCATATGAATCCAGCCGAGGTTCAAGGTTTGGCATCGATGGTACCAATGACGATCAATCCTGAGACGGGTAAGCCTGAAGCTTTCTTGGGTATGTTGATGGCTCTATTGGGACAATATGTTGCACCTATGATCGCGGCTTCCAGTTGGGGTGGAACTTTAGCTGCTTCCGGGGGGTTGAGTGGCTTGTTGGGTACTGCTTTATCTAGCCCTACGGCCTTGAGTGCTATAGGCAGCGGTGCAGGTACTTGGGCACAGACGGGTGATCTTGAGAAAGGCATTCTCTCCGGCATGATGAGCTTCGGTACAGGGAAATTGTTGAATGATGTAGCGCTTGCGGGTGACGAGTTTATTACGAGTGGTGCTACAGGCCAGGGCGCTCTCGCGGGAACTACTGTTGCTGACCCACTGGCGGCTGCCACTGCGGCTAGTACAGCTACAGCGCTACCAGCCATACCTGCTAGGCCTGGTGTGGGTCCGTTTGGTTTCGGCGCTAGAGCAGGTCAGGCTGCCACATCAGGTCTTCCAGCGACTGCCACGCCCGCTATGCGTGATGCGGTTTTCAAGAAAATTCAGGCGGAGACGATGAAAGCTAATCAAGGGATATTTAACCAACAGTCCCTTGGTACAAGGCTTGGTCACGCTGGCAAAAATCTAGCGACCAAGGAAGGAATAAGTGCGCTTATGAACCCGACGAGCATAGCGATGATTGCTTCGGGGGCCGGGGGCTTAGGAGCAATCCGGTCTGAAGAAGAATTTGCGGCTTGGTTTGAGCAGCAGGAAGAAGAGAAGAAACGCAGGCGTGCAAAGATGATGAGTAGGCGCGAACAAATTCCCCAAGGTGTTAGACAACGCTTTGGCTTACCTGCTTATGGAGGTGGCTAATGGGTAGATCAAGTCAATCAGGTGGGTTTGGCGGAAACTGGGGAAGAGGCGGAGGCCGAGGAGGCCGTAGCCCATGGGGTGCAGGCCGATCTCCCGGTGGCGGTGGAGGCTATGGTTTTTATGGTGCCCCCGCAGGCGATGACACTGATACAGGTCAGCCCACTTATACACAGCCGAGTTGGAGACCGTCTGGTCCCAGTGCGGCATTTGGCGGTTCCCCACAAGCGGGGAGTCGTGCTTATCTGAATCCGCGTTGGCGTACAGCCCCGGAAGGTTATTCCACCTACCTCGATGAACCTCTCGAAGGCTACGAGGCTGGAGAGCTTGGTGCTGGTAAATGGTACGGCGATTATTTTGTGCCCGAATCCAGTGAGCTATGGGGCTACACCAGTGCCGAGGACTTCGAGCCTGGGTATGACTTCTGGAGTTCGAGTGAAGCGAGACAACAAGAGCTGGGTGACTTGGGTGGTATCTATAGTGAGGACCCGTGGGCTTTCGACCAGCCCCGTTATCAGGCCAGAGCACGGGAATACTACGGCAACCTGCTACCCGAGGACATTAGGCGCCGATACCGAGCTGGTCCAGAAGGTGCGGGCGAAGGCTATTGGTATGACGATGGCGACTTCTACGTGCCATACGGTACTGATCTGTCAGGCATGGTGGACCGTGGAGAATTTGGCGGGGATGTTGATTATCAGGCGTATGTTGATTTCTTAAACGAGAATCTTTCAACGGGTCAGCCCGATGCCGATTATCAATTTCAGATTGATCCTGACACTGGACAGATTGGTACGTTTGGTTATGACGCTGATACGTGGGGCAGCGAGTATTGGGACCCGGAGGCTCATCTGGGAGAGTCGGGATTTGATGCAGGACAGTTTACGAGTCCAGAATTATTTGGCACCAGTGATGAACAACTAGCACGGCTTACGGGATTGGGAGGTTATCACTCTCCCTATGAAGACGCCGGTTTGGATTGGGGCGCTCTCGAAGGGGCGTATGAGAATCTTGGGAGTGGTTGGGGGCAGCCTTACCGACAGCCATATCGACAGCCCTATCCTTCTTATGGCTCGCCATGGGGTGGTTATGGCGGTCAATACGGTTCCCCTTGGAGTGGTTACGGTATGGGCTATGGCATGGGAGCCATGCCCGGGATGGGCTACGGACCTCCCTCTTATCAAAGCTGGTATCCCGGCAATCCCTATACCTCGACGATGAACTACGGGTCGATGTACCCGTGGATGGACCCTAGCTATTACTTTCCCGGGACTACTGATGGTACGACTGATGGTACGACTGACGGTACGACTGATGGTACGACTGATGGTACGACTGATGATACGGACACCGGGTCTACGAATACTGGGTCTTCTAGCGGCTCCAAGGGTGGCGGCGGTCAGATTCCCTATAACTTTCAAGGGGGAGGCTCGATTCCTTACGGGGGCATGTGGGGCTTAGGTAACAGTTGGTTTGGGCAGCAGAGTTTGGGGGCCGGTGATCGTGGTTATGGTAATGCTCTCATTCCACCGAGGGGGTATAACCCCGGCTTCATGCCGGAGTGGAATTACTTCCCTTACAGCAATCCTCCAGCGGAAGCGCTACCCAGACGTGGTGGCGGTGGCTGGGGTCTTGGCGATGCTAATTATTTGGCTGGTCTGGCGCGGGAACAGGGCTTTGAGTACGACACTGAATTCGATCGATGGAATCCGCCTGAACATTGGATGACGGATGCGTTTGATCCCGCTGTTTACGAAGACTGGAGTAATGTTCTTTCGGAGTACATGCCTGACATGTCCGGGTATGTCACATCCCAGTTTGATCCCAGTACCTACGAAGGATGGGGCAATGTTCTAAGTAGTTACATGCCCGATATGTCTGGCTATGCGTTAGGTACAGATGTCTTCGATCCAACAACGATTGGAGATTACCTACCTGACATGTCTGGATATATGACGTCTCAGTTTGATCCGACTGCCTATGAAGGATGGGGTGATCTTCTTTCGGGGTACATGCCCGACATGTCTGGTTATGCTCTAGCAGAGAACCTTCCCGCTGGCTTTGACCCATCAGGTTATGACTGGTCGGATGTCTTTGATGCTTATCAGCGAGGGGCGCCCGATCTCTCTAATTATCTTACGGCAGGGGATTTGCCTGCGGGTTTTGACCCATCGGGCTACGATTGGTCGGATGTTTTTAGTGACTATCAACGAGGAGCACCCGATCTCTCAAGTTACTTGACGTCTGCTGACCTCCCAGCTGGTTTTGATCCATCGGGTTATGACTGGTCTGATATCTTTAGTACCTATCAACGAGGAGCACCTGATCTCTCGGGGTATCTCACTGCCGGAGACCTTCCTTCAGCGCCTGATCTTTCAGGTTACTTGACGGCGAGTGATCTCCCAGCTGGTTTCGATCCAAGTGGTTATGACTGGTCTGATATCTTTAGTACCTATCAGCGGGGTGCCCCTGATTTATCTGGTTACCTTACATCGGGTGATCTCCCGACTGGGTTTGATCCATCGGGTTATGACTGGTCTGATATCTTTAGTACCTATCAGCGGGGTGCCCCTGATTTGTCCGGGTATGTCACAGGAACTCCGTGGGCTGATCAAGGTTATCTGACGGCGGGGGATTTACCTTCAGCGCCTGACCTCTCAGGTTACTTAACAGCAGCAGACCTTCCCGCTGGATTTGATCCATCGAGCTATGACTGGTCTAACGTCTTTAGTGATTACCAACGTGGTGCCCCTGATCTCTCGGGCTATGTGACGGGTACTCCATGGGCAGATCAAGGCTACCTAACAGCAGCAGACCTTCCTTCAGCGCCTGACCTTTCGGGGTATATGACATCCCAGTTTGATCCTACTGGCTATGACTGGGCCGATATATTTGATGCTTATCAACGAGGCGCCCCCGATCTTTCAGGCTATATGACAGAGAGTCCTTGGAGTGCTGAAGGAATAAGGACTGCGGTTGGTGACCCTTGGGCTGACCAAGGCTATCTGACGTCGGCTGACCTTGAGGGTTATATGAGAGAGAGTCCTTGGGATGCGGAAGGAATAAGGGGTGCGGTTGGTACGCCATGGGCTGATCAGGGCTATATAACATCCCAGTTTGATCCGAGCACCTATGACTATTCTGACATCTTTAGTCAGTACGGCTATCAACCTCCAGGAGGCATGGACTACGGCGCGCTGGCCGAGCAGTACAACCAGACTCCGGCTGCTCAGCAGCACGGCTTGAGTTCTTCTTATGACCCAGAGTCGGGTAGGTATGTTATTGACTTAGCTGGCTTTGGATTTGAGGGAGCTGACCGCTACCAGTATAAGACCCCGGAAGAAATGGCAGGAATGATGGGTGTCAGCCTCTCTGATTACGGAGAGCAGTCCCCGTGGGAACAGCAGGGTTATGTCCGAGCTTCCGATATAGGCGGTATCGTTCAAAACATATTGGCGGAGATGGGCTATGACGTTGGTGACATCACTGCCGGTGGCTCGATGGCTGGTGGCGGCGTTGTCGGCTACCAGAATCAGGGTCAAGTAGCGGGTCCACAAGGTGATCCTGCTGCGATCAAACCGGTGGCGGAGGCAGCGGCTTTAGCTATCGCTGGTCAGCACCCCAATCCTGATGAAGCGATCGCCGCTTTCATTGCGATGTTCGGGCAGGAAGCGTTTGTTCAATTCCGTGAGCAGATTCTTCAGGCCCTAGCCGGTAACCAAGGGGCCACGACCGAAGGTTTGATTGATGGCTCCCCTCAAGGTATGCAACCGCAGCCACAACAGCAGATGCCTATGGCAGGTATGCAACCGCAAGGGCCTATGCCCATGGCAGCAGGGGGTCTTTCCGATAATATTCCAGGGACTGTGGCTGGACAGCAGGACATTGCGGTATCTCCCGGAGAGTTCATTGTCCCGTCAGACGTTGTTTCCGGCATAGGCGATGGTGACACCGACTCAGGTGCCAAGCGTTTGTATGACATGATGGATCGGGTACGCCAAAATCGTACCGGCACACAGAAACAGCCAGCCCCTATTAACGTAGCAGGAGTGATGCCGAGATGAGTGAAGTTAGTCGCTTAATCGAGCCGCCTGAATTTAAGGAAGAGCCTGAATACGAGGTGTCCTTGGTTCTCCCCCCTCACATAGATGCGGTGTGGGCCAAGGTCAGGGTGATCTTAGAGCCAGCGATCGAGAGAAGTTATGGACGCTGGAATGCTCACGCCTTGCGTATGGCTTGTCTTTCAGGACAACAGCAGCTATGGGTGGTGTTCGATGATCAGAGTGAGATTGTGGGAGCTGTGACGACGGAGTTTATAGATTACCCGGCACGACGCATCCTAGCGGTGCAGTTTCTCGGGGGAAAAGATTTAGAGAAGTGGATATCCATTATCAGCGAACGGGTTGAGCCGTGGGCCGCGCAGCATGGGGCCGATGGTGTGGAGGCGGTGGGCCGTGAAGGTTTCTGGAAGGCCTTGTCGAAGCAAGGATGGAAAAAATCTTTCCAAGTATTTGAAAAGAGGCTGACGTAATGGGTAGAGGAAGCAGCGGCGGCGGAAGCTCGCAACCCCAGGAGATGACAACGTATACGACTCGGCTACCTGAATATGCAGAGCCTTATTGGCTTAATCTTATGGACAGGACCGAGTTCGAGAGCGATATGCCCTACACCCCTTATCCGGGGCAGCGGTTAGCGCATTTCTCTCCGCAGGAAGAAACGGCACTCGCCGCCTACGAAGAATTTTTTAGGCAGGGGGCCTCCCCCGAAACGCTTGCATCAGGGCAGGCTCTCATCGAGGGTCTGGGTTCGCTTGCCAATCCTGCTCAATGGTCATCGGCACAGGCCAGGGCTTACATGACTCCCTATATGGAGGAGGTGTTGGCCGTCCAGAAGCGTGAAGCGAAATCGGATGCAGATAGGATGCGTCTGCGCTTACAAGAATCTGCTGCCAAGGCAGGAGCCTTTGGCGGCTACGGTTATGGCACCGCACTCGGCGAGCTGGACAGAACTGAGTTAGAGCAGCTGTCGGATATCGAAGCGATGGGTCGGCAGCAGGCGTATACCGAGGCCCTAGGTGCATTCCAAGCTGATCGGGAGGCGAAGCGATCGGCAGCAGAAACACGCTTGATGGGCGCTCAGGCGGGCACCCAGATGGGAAGTGTCCGTGAGGCTGGTTTCCTTGATCGGATCAATCAGTTAGAGCAAGCGGGACAGCGACGGAGGCAGCTGCGTCAAGCGGGTCTCGATGTGGGTTACGAAGATTTCCTAAACCAGCTGGGCTTCCCTCGCCAGCAGCTGGGTTTCTACAGTCAGGTACTCCAAGGGATGCCGGTGACTCCGGGTCGCAACGTAAGCATGTATGCGCCTCAACCTAGCGGGTTGTCCTCGGCACTGGGCTTTGGTCTAGGTGCCTTGGGCATGATGCGAGGCATGGGCGGTATGGGAGGCTTCGTCTAATGCCACTGCCCAACATTATCCAGATGGAAGACGATCTCAAGAACGTCAGTGATGAGCAGCTGGTGGAGTACATGCGTAATCCTCCCTCGGGGGTGCCGCAGTTCCTCACCCTGCAAGAGATGGATCGTCGTCGTGAGATGCGTGAATCCTTTCAGGCCACGCAGGGCCAGCCACAACAGAGTATTGCTCAGGAGCTGACGTCATACACTGCGGGCGGAGGCCAGCAAGGTCCTCAAGGCCAGCAAGGGATTGGTAGTCTGCCAGCCGGTTCTGCCGGAGGTGCAGAGATGCAGTCCCGCATGAATGGCAATGCGCCCGTTCCTTATCGAGGTGGACAGGTTCAGTCCATGGGTCAGCCGCAAGGGCAGGCCACGTCGGGTGCACCACCGATGCCTAAAGGCATGGCTTCAGGCGGCATCGTTGGGTACCAGAATCGAGGGCAGGTGGGTCTTCCGGGAGGGCTGCCTGGAACAGGTTATCCACAGGCGTTCTCGCCACCGGCTACTCCTTCCACCACAGAACAGCTGGTGCGCCAGCTCTTACCGCACATCACAGACCCGGTGCAGATTGCCATGATTGTCCAGACTGTGGGTGAGATTGCTGCAGAGAATCCGGCTGCAATGCGGGGCATTGCCACCCAGATCAGGAAGCTTGGCAGCACCATGACCGGGCAAGGTACTGCTGGTCTTCCGCGTGGAGGCATTAGTGAAGCACCCGGAGGGCCGCCTGGATATTTAGAGAGAATGGGATCGAGAATTAAAGACGCTATTGGGGAAGACGTTAGTGCCATAGGTTCTGATATTCGAGGAATCTCTGATTGGGTAGGTCAGGTGAGTCCCTTCGAGGGTGAAGATTTGCCACCGTATATGACGAGGGGGGGACCACCGCTGACAGAATCACAGCTTCTTGGGCCTGTTCCGCCGGGTGCCCTTGAGTCTGGTGCCCGCGAATACGGTGCCCCCGTTTCTATAGGTGCTCCCGGTTCTATAAAAGAAAAGGAAGAGGCGGAGGCTACAGGCACTGACTATGCTTCTTACCTAGAAGAGATACAGGCGCTGGAAAGAACGCCAGAACAGATCAAAGGTGATGCCATCACCAACGCCTTGATTGAGTTGTCAGGCTTGGCGGGTGCAGCCACAAGAGCAGAAACCGCTGAGGTACTAAGGAAGGCGGGGCGCAGTGCGCAAGGTATTCGAGAGACTGGTAAAAAAGAACTTCGGGAAAACATACTGGCGCGGATGCAGATCGAGGCGGCTGGTGATCAAGCTGAACTTAACAAGCGCAGGACCGAATCCGAGATCAGGTATAGAGACGCGCTGGCGACTCAAGCTGAGTATGCTGGATCACCCAAAAACATTTACCAAGATGCTCTGAAGGAAGCCGCGAAGGCTAATGGCGTGACTCCGAAAGGAAATTCGTGGGCCACTCTAGGGCTTAGCTTTTTCAACCCCGCCCACAAGCAGTTATTCATTGATGCCTACCTTGCCGAGAGAGGTCTGACCATGGCGGATGTACTAGAAGCACAGAGTGCTTCTCCAGTTGGGGGTGGTCGTACCTTTGAGAATATTGCAGAGGTTAGGCAGGCGAAGGTAGGCTCTTAGTTCGTGGCGTTTTTAAGCCTTCCTGATGGTAATCGTCTAGCGATTCCAGACAATCCTACTGAGGCATATCTCGATAATCTCGAATCCGAGCTGGCTCAAATTTACCCGGAAGAGTACGGCGAGCGTACTGTCGCTGGCTATGTCTCTGAGTTTGGTAAGGCGATTCCGCGTGGATTGGCGAGCACGTTTCTTACTGCGGCTGAGGGTGTGGGTTCGCTTGCTAATGCTGTTACGGATTCGGTTGGTCTCGAAAATCTTATCGATGCAGGCGAAGAGAACGAGCTGATCTCGATAGCTAGGGAAGGTCGCGAAGCTTTGAATGAAAGCTTCCTCGGTGCCGACGCTGCCTATCGAGACAAGTGGATCACCAAGGCTGGGGAAGCGCTTGGGTCTTTTGCTTCCTTCGCCATCCCTGGCAC
>Ga0208449_1001924_pt1 | contig 10478 bp, 10 predicted proteins | sample MalvireepMed_s17_FD_184247 | JGI IMG/M metagenome (GOLD analysis project Ga0208449, IMG submission 184247) | Marine viral communities from the Global Malaspina Expedition - Malaspina viral metaG DeepMed_s17 (SPAdes) (version 2) | ecosystem: Environmental > Aquatic > Marine > Oceanic | place...
ATAATAAACTCGGTGCTGCCGCCGCCGATATCAATCACCAGCCGTTTACCGGAATCGTCCGCCAGGGTGTGGGATACCCCCAGATAGATCAGGCGGGCTTCTTCCCTGCCGGCAATTACTTCCACCGGATAACCCAGGACGTCCTCCGCCCGGGCAATAAACTCGTGGGCGTTGCGTGCCACCCGCAAGGCGTTGGTGCCGACAATCTGCACCCCCGCCGCAGGCATGCCCTGAAGCCGCTGGGCAAACCGGCTCAGGCACTCCAGCGCCCGTTGCTGGGCGGCCTCGGTCAGGCGGTTGTACTGGTCCAGGCCAGCGCCGAGCTGAACCTTCTCGCCCATTTTTTCCACCGTGCGGATCTCGCCGTGCACCAGGCGGGCCACGACCATGTGAAAACTGTTGGAGCCCATGTCAATGGCTGCCAGCATGTCCGGTGCGGGTGTTGCGTTCTCGGCGTTGGGGGTGGCCGTCACGTTGGTAGGAATCCTGTGTGGTGTGAACTTGGTCGTACTATAAGTGAAGAAACAGGGGTGTGTCAGTAACGGACTGCGGTCATTACTGACACGAATCAACCCTGCGCGGGATACTTCCCGCTTCACATTCAGGCGGCCAATCGCGTAAAGTATCTGTCTAACGAAATCCGGGCAGGCGGGATTTTCCCTTTCGGAAAAGTCCGTTTGCTACAGTCAACAGCGACTCCGCCGGGGCCGGTCAGAACGGCCCGGGAGCGCCTGAATCAGGAAAAGGTAATGAGCGGAAATATCGTTAATGTCACCGACGCTTCCTTTGAACAGGACGTACTGAAATCCGACATTCCGGTACTGGTAGATTACTGGGCCGAGTGGTGTGGCCCGTGCAAGATGATCGCACCGGTTCTGGAAGAGATCGCCGACGAATACGAAGGCAAGCTCAAAGTCTGCAAGCTGAACATCGACGAAAACGAGCAGACCCCGCCCAAGTTCAACATTCGTGGCATTCCGACCCTCATGCTGTTCAAGAACGGCAATGTCGACGCCACCAAGGTAGGTGCCCTGTCCAAGTCACAGCTGGCCGCCTTCCTCGACAGCAACCTCTGATCTGCTGTTGAAAAAAACCGCCCCTGAACAACGCTTCACGGGCGGTTTTTTTGTGCCTTGAGCCTGTCAGTCTGAAGACCAGGCCTGGGACCGTTCACGATCAGACACCTTCTGTTCCACCCAGTGCTCGCCGTCAGAGGTCATCTCTTTCTTCCAGAACGGGGCGGAAGTTTTCAGGGCGTCCATGATGAACGAGCAGGCGGCAAAGGCATCACCCCGGTGGGCGCTGCACACGCCAACAAATACGATCTGGTCGGAAAGCGCTAGTCGCCCGACCCGGTGAATCACCCGGGCATCACGGACATCCCAGCGGCGGGAAGCCTCGTCAATCAGCCCCTGAATAACCGCCTCCGTCATCCCCGGATAATGTTCCAGGAACAGCCCCGTTACGCCGGACAGGTCTCCGGAATCCCGGACCAGTCCGGTGAAGGTGGCAATGGCACCGGTGCCTGAACCGCTTGCTCTAAGCGCGGCATATTCTGCGCCTGTATCAAAATCCCCGGTCTGCACAGAAATCATCTCAACCTCCGGTTACCGGCGGGAAAAACGCGACCTCATCACCCGCTTTCACCACTGTAGCGGGTTTTGCCATGGCCTGGTTGACCGCCACCATGACCGGCTGGTCGCCCTTAAGCTGGGCCCACCGGCCGCCACGGCTGGCCAGGCTAGTCAGAAGGTTGTCTACCGTCTGCCCGTCACTGGCGGGCAGGGTCAGTGATTCGGTCTCCAGCTCTTCCCTCAGTCGGGCAAAAAAACGAACAGTCAGGGTTGGCTCGGTCATCATCAGCTCAGCAAGTCCGTAAACGAGTAAAACGTGATCAGGTCGCCCCTGGCCACCTGGGTGTTCTCAGGCACAACCGCGAGGCCAGTGGCCCAACAGGCCGAGCTCAGCACTCCGGAGCTCTGGTTGGGGAAGGCGGCTACCTGCATGTCCGGGCCGGTTCCTTCTTTTCGCGCCCGGACAAATTCGCGGCGTACCGATGTGTCGGTAAGATCGAACGCCGCAGGCAAAAGTTCACCAGACGGCAGAATATCGTAACGCCCCTGGCGTTTCCGGATATAGGGCATGGCGACCACCATGAAGGTCACCAGTACCGATGCCGGATTGCCGGGCAGCCCGATTACCGGCGTGCCGGCTACCTCGCCAAAGGCCAGCGGCTTGCCCGGTTTGATCGCCAGGCGCCAGAGTGACAGCTGGCCTGACTCCTCAAGAACGGCGCGGACATGGTCCTCTTCGCCTACGGATACCCCGCCACTGGTAATGATCAGGTCAGCCTGCGCCGCTGCCCGCTCCAGGGTCTGGCGGGTGGCGTCGCGAGTGTCTTCGAGGGTTTCGCACAGACTTACTTCGCAGCCTGCCTCGGCCAGCATGCCCAGCAGGGTATACCGGTTGGTGTTGTAAATCTGCCCGGGTGCCAGCGGCTGGCCCGGATCCACCAGCTCATCACCGGTGGTCAGGATGGCGACTTTCAGCCTGGCCAGTACGGGCACGCGGTTGATGCCGGTGGACGCCAGTACGCCCATTTCCTGGGGGCGGATGCGCGTTCCCCGGGCCAGGGCCAGGTCGCCCTGTTTCAGGTCCTGCCCTCGACGACGTATGTTCTGGCCCTCACTGACAGCGGCCTGAATAACAATCTCGTCGCCGTTGCGTTCTACCCGCTCCTGCATTACGACCGCATCGGCGCCTTCGGGAATTTCCGAACCGGTAAAGATGCGTACCGCCGTGCCCGGCTTCAGGGGGGCAGGGGCGGTTCCGGCCGGTACTCGGTCTGAAACCGTCAATGGTGCGCCATCGTGTACGTCGCCTTGGTGAACCGCGTAGCCGTCCACGGCACTGTTGTCGGCCGGTGGCACATCGGCTGGCACATAGTGGTTCTCTGCCAGAACCCGGCCCAGGCAGTCGGTGAGGTTAACGGCCTCGGAGCGGGTTACCGGAATGGCCCGGTCAAGAATATGGTTCAGCGCGTCGTCAATACTGATCAGGGTTTGGCCAGCCATGGTGCCTCCTTATCGCTTGGCCCGGGTGCCAATCACTTCCTGTAACCGATGGCAGGCGCGGTTCGGCTTGCGCAGGGCCAGTGAGGAAAAGTTGCAGGGGCCGTGGCGGCTGTCCAGCTGGCTTTTCAGGATGCCTTCCCAGCCTGTGCGGCAAGCGCCCGTGGAGCCCGGCAGGCAGAAAATCACTGTGTTGTTGGCCATGCCACCAAACGCCCGGGACTGGATGGTGGAGCTGCCGATTTCCGTGGCAGACAAGCGGCGGAATTCTTCGCCGAAACCAATAATCTCCTTGTCCAGCAACGGGCCAACGGCTTCGGGCGTGCTGTCCCGCTCAAAGAACCCGGTGCCGCCAGTGATGACAACGGTATGAATCTCCGGATCGGCAATCCACTGGGACATCAGCGCCCGGATCAGGTAAACGTCGTCCGGCAATATGCGACGGGCCAGCAGGTTATGGCCGGCTTCGACAATCTGGTCTTCCAGGTATTGCCCGGACGTATCTTCGGCCGGGCCACGGGTGTCTGAGACGGTCAACAGGGCAACGTTGAGGGGTTTGAGTTCGGGTGTCAGCTCACTGCTCATGTAATGGCTCCGAAAGGCTTGAATCAACAATATAGTCAGTATCCGGATAGGCGTTATCAAATGGAAGGGAGTAACCCATCAGAGGGAGCCGGCGGCACCGCCATTAGTCTTATGAATGCCAGGGCGCTGGTTTAATTTTGGACACAGGTCTTGACATACGCCTTCAAGGTGGTCGATTATGCCGCTTGCCCGGCGAACGATTGTTCCCACTCTCTGGCTTCAGCATACTTAATCCGGATTTCATCTGCACCGGTAGCTCCATCGAGCCAGCACCTTGTTTCAGCTTAATCAGATCAATGCGTTCAGGGGCACCCCTGTCATTCCAACTGTCGTTTACTTCCATTCCTGAAAATCCAACAAACTATGAATCTTACTGAACTCAAGCAGAAATCCGTGCCCGAATTGCTCGATATTGCGCAAGAAATGGGTCTGGATAACCTGGCTCGCTCGCGCAAGCAAGACGTGATCTTCACCATCCTGAAGAAACACGCCAAAAGCGGCGAAGACATTTACGGTGATGGTGTACTGGAAATTCTGCAGGACGGTTTCGGCTTCCTTCGTTCCGGCGATGCCTCTTACCTGGCCGGTCCGGACGATATCTACGTCTCTCCCAGTCAGATCCGCCGTTTCAACCTGCGTACCGGCGATACCGTTTCCGGCAAGATCCGCCCGCCGAAAGATGGCGAACGTTATTTTGCCCTGCTGAAAGTTAACGAGATTAACTTCGACAAGCCGGACAACGCCCGTAACAAGATTCTGTTCGAGAACCTCACCCCGCTGTTCCCCCAGGAGCGTCTGACCCTGGAACTGGGTAACGGCAGTACCGAGGATCTCTCTTCCCGGGTACTGGACCTGGTGGCTCCGATCGGTAAAGGCCAGCGCGGCCTGATCGTATCTCCGCCCAAGGCCGGTAAAACGCTGCTGATGCAGGGCATTGCCCAGTCCATCACCCGCAACAACCCGGAATGTCACCTGATGGTGCTGCTGATTGACGAGCGCCCGGAAGAAGTGACGGAAATGCAGCGCACCGTGCGCGGCGAGGTTGTGGCCTCTACCTTTGACGAGCCGCCGGCCCGCCACGTTCAGGTAGCCGAGATGGTGATCGAAAAGGCCAAGCGCCTGGTGGAGCACAAGAAGGATGTGATCATCCTGCTGGACTCCATCACCCGCCTGGCCCGCGCCTACAACACCGTGATTCCGTCTTCCGGCAAGGTGCTGACCGGTGGTGTGGATGCCCACGCCCTGGAAAAACCCAAGCGCTTCTTCGGTGCAGCCCGGAATGTAGAAGAGGGCGGCAGCCTGACTATCCTGGCCACAGCGCTGGTGGATACCGGTTCCAAGATGGACGAGGTTATCTACGAGGAGTTCAAGGGTACCGGTAACATGGAAGTGCACCTGGACCGCAAGATTGCCGAGAAGCGGGTTTACCCGGCCATCAACATCCGTCGTTCCGGCACCCGCCGCGAAGACCTGCTGATGAGCGAAGCGGAAATCCAGCGCGTGTGGATCCTTCGCAAGCTGCTGCACTCCATGGACGATGACACTGCGTCTCTGGAATTCCTGCTCGACAAGCTGCGGGATACCAAGACCAATGACGAATTCTTCCAGTCTATGAAGCGTCGTTGATACTGATTTCTCTGCGCGCCTGATTTTGGGGCGCTAGTAAAGAAGTCGGAAGAACAAGGCCGGGAGGGGGTGTCAAAACCATCAGGAAAACCACTGTTTTCCGTTTTGACACCCCCTCCCGGCCTTGTTCCAACACCGAACAGAAAAGTATCAAGACCAACTACAAGGGCAGTCCGGAGAAGCCCGAACTCCGTAGTACCGTAGATCAGAAGCGGAGCACAGCATGAAATACAACGACCTGAGAGACTTCATTGCCCAGCTGGAAAAGCAGGGCGAGCTCAAGCGCATCAGCGCAGAAGTCGACCCCCACCTGGAAATGACCGAAATCTGCGACCGCACGCTGCGGGCCGGTGGGCCGGCGTTGTTGTTTGAAAATCCCAAGGGCTACGACATGCCGGTGCTGGCCAACCTGTTCGGCACGCCGAAGCGGGTGGCTATGGGCATGGGCCAGCAGGATGTGTCGGCATTGCGGGAGATCGGCAAGCTGCTGGCGTTTCTGAAGGAGCCGGATCCCCCCAAGGGCTTCAAGGATGCGATTGAGAAGTTGCCGCTGTTCAAGCAGGTGATGCGCATGAGCCCGAAGGTGCTCCGTTCTGCGCCCTGCCAGGACGTGGTGATCGAGAAAGACAAGGTCGACCTGTACCAGATTCCGGTGCAGCACTGCTGGCCCGGGGATGCTGGCCCACTGGTGACCTGGCCGCTGGTGATTACCCGCGGCCCGAACAAGGAGCGGCAGAACCTGGGTATTTACCGGCAGCAGCTGATCGGCCGTAACCGGTTGATCATGCGCTGGCTCAGCCATCGCGGTGGCGCGCTGGATTACCAGGAGTTTCGCCGGGCCAATCCGGACAAGCCATATCCGGTTGCGGTTGCCCTGGGGGCTGATCCGGCCACCATCCTGGGCGCTGTTACGCCGGTGCCGGATACCCTGTCTGAATACGCCTTTGCCGGGTTATTGCGGGGCAGCCGTACCGAGCTGGTGAAAGCCGGCCTGAGCGACCTGCAGGTTCCGGCCAGTGCCGAGATTGTGCTGGAAGGTTTTATCTACCCGGATGATATGGCGCCTGAAGGCCCGTTTGGCGACCATACCGGCTATTACAACGAGGTGGACCAGTTCCCGGTGTTTACCGTGGAGCGTATTACCCACCGCAAAGACCCGATCTACCACAGCACCTACACCGGCCGCCCGCCCGATGAGCCGGCGGTGCTGGGTGTGGCGCTGAACGAAGTGTTCATTCCCATCCTGCAGAAGCAGTTCCCGGAGATTGTGGATTTCTACCTGCCCCCGGAAGGTTGCTCCTACCGGCTGGCGGTGGTCACCATGAAGAAGCAGTACCCGGGCCACGCCAAGCGGGTGATGATGGGCGTGTGGTCGTTCCTGCGCCAGTTCATGTACACCAAGTTTGTGATTGTGACCGACGACGATGTGAACGCCCGCAGCTGGGAAGATGTCATTTGGGCCATCACCACCCGTATGGACCCGGCCCGGGACACCACACTGGTGGAGAACACCCCCATCGATTACCTGGACTTCGCGTCGCCGGTGTCCGGCCTTGGCTCGAAAATGGGGATGGATGCCACCAATAAATGGCCCGGCGAGACCGACCGGGAGTGGGGCACTGCCATTACCATGACCGATGAGGTCAAGCAGCGGGTGGATGAGATCTGGGACAGTCTCGGTATTGAAGATCGTGACACCCGCCCCGACTGACAAGGCACAGGCTGTACACCGGGTTGAGTTGCAGCCGGCCGGGCTGGGCTATGGCGTAGCGGGCAATGAGGATTTGCTGTCCGCTGCCGCAGCTGCGGGTATCCAGGCGCCGGCAGCCTGCCGCAACGGTGTCTGCGAGATCTGTGAGGCAACCCTGATAACGGGGCAGGCCCTGAATACCCGGAACCAACAAACCTTATCGGTGGGTGATCGGCTGATGATGTGCCGGACGCTTGCCCTGACCGACCTGAAACTGGAGATACCTGCCATTATGGCAACTGCGAACCATCCGCCCCGTCAGTATGCAGCCAAAGTAGTTGATGTACGCTCGATCAGTCACGATGTGTTCCGGGTTGAGCTGAAGCTGCCGAGGCGCCGCGATGTGGCCTTCCATGCCGGTCAGTATCTTTCGGTCATCCTGCCGGGGGAAGATCCCTGTTATTTCTCCATCGCCAGCAGCCCCGCCGCCGAGCATATCGAATTGCACATCCAGGCTTCCCCGGACTGGGTTTCGGCCCGCAAGGTGATTGATACGCTCACCTCCGGCCAGGATGTATCGGTAGAACTGCCCAATGGCAAGGCCTGCCTGGCTGCGGCGCCAGACAAGCCGTTGCTGCTGGTGGCGGCCGGAACCGGCTTTGCCCAGATGAAAAGCCTGGTCGAATTCCTCCAGGAAACCCGGTACAGCCACCCCGTTACCTTGTTCTGGGGCGTGCGCAAGCACGAGGACATGTATCTGAGGTCGCTGGCGCAGCAGTGGCATGAAGACTGGAGCAATTTCAGCTTTGTGCCTGTCGTCGGGGATGATGAGGATAATGACTGGGGTGGTCACCATGACCAGTTGGTGCGGGCTGTGCTGGCGACCGGGGCCGACTGGCAGAACGTGGAAGTGCATGCCAGTGGCTCGCCCACCATGGTGTATACCCTGATGGATGCGCTGCTGGAAAAAGGCCTGCCTGCGCAGGCGTTTTTCTCGGATGTGCTGGAGTATGCCCCCAGGGCCTGATTGCTTAGTCTGACTCTCTCAGAGTTCGGCGCTGAAGGCTCATGTTGTGCGCTGAGGGCTCAGGCCCGGGGCATCGGCAGCTCGGGCAGGCCGTTGTCGGTCTCCAGCCCCTGCATCAGCAGCTTGATGCTGGCTTCTTCATGGCCCATATGGGCGTTCAGGCGGCTCAGTTCCGCCAGGGTTTCACGGCTGCGTTTCAGGCGCAGGCTGGTTTCGAAATATTCCCGGGCCTTGCCCCACAGTTCATTGCGCAGGCTCAGGCGGCCCAGTGCCAGCAGCAGTTCCGGATTGTTCGGGCGGTCTTTCAGCCACTGTTCGGCAATGATTAACTGCTCATCCGGCTGGTGGCCCTCAAGCCGCCCGTAGAGGTTGATCAGCTCGTCGCTCCAGTGGTTACGCAGCACTTTTCTCAGCAGGGTTTCGGCCTGCCCCTCATCGCCCAGCCGGGCCAGTAACCCCGCGTAGTCCCGGATGGTGTACTCGTCGCGGCGAACGAACCGGGGCAGTTCGTCCCATAGCCGGGTCAGCGGTTCCAGGGTCGCTTCCGGATCTTCCTTGCGCCGGCGTTCGCAGTCGGCGGCAGCCAGTTCCAGCAGGTTGTGCCATACCTGTCGTTCCAGGTCATCCAGTTCTTTTTCCGTCAGCACGCTGCGCTTGCGCAAGTCCGGCAGGAGTTTTGACAATTCCCGCCAGTCTTCCAGCCGCAGGTAGGTGTTCTTCAGCAGCTTGAGCACGAACGGATGGTGCGGTGCTTCTTTGCGCAGGCGCAGCAGGGTGGCCAGGGCCTGTTCCAGCCGGTTGCCCGCCAGCTGCAGCTGGGCCTGGGTCAAACCGACCGCCAGGCTGGAGCCGGGGGTGCTTTCAAAGGCCTGGCGCAGTAATTGGTCGACCGAGTCGTGGTCACCGGATTCGAACGAGGCCTGGGCTGCCGCCAGGTAGTTGATCAGCGGTGTGTCGGCGTGGTTGGCGGAGCTCACCAGCAGTTTCCTGGCTCGTGGCCAGTTGCCTTCGGCCAGTGCCAGCAGGCCCTTGGTGGTGCGCCGGCGGGCACGGCGTTCGTTGCCGCGGCTGACCCAGGTGGCCATCAGGCCGGTACCCTGGCGGAACCGCTTCAGCAGGCCGATCAGGAACAGGCTCAGCATCACCAGGACAACGATCAGCCCTAGGCCAACCCAGAAATTGGTTTCGATCAGGTAGTTGCCGAGGCTGACACGGATATAGCCGAGATCATAGGCCAGCCCCAGAGACAGCCCGGTGCCCACCAGCAGGGCAATCAGCAGGATCAGCAGCAGGCGGATCATGATTCATCGCCTCCGTTACTGCCGGCAGCGGTGCGCCCGGCCAGGCGCTCTTTCAGCAGGTCCAGGGACTTGCTGATATCCGGCAACTGGGGATCCACATTCCGGTCTGCCAGTTCGGTCAGCGTGCCGCTGATGCCCTGGATAGCCGGGTTGGTGTTGTCATACCAGTCGTTGACGGTGCTGATGGCCTTGTTCAGTGCCCGTTCGTACAGCGGCTGGTTGCCCCGCAATACCGCCATTTCGGCTTCTTCCAGCATCAGTTGCAGGTTCAGCCGGGCCCAGGCGCTCTGGTCAGGAGACAACAGCGGTTTGACCGGTTCGTCCAGCCGGCGCACCACAACCACCTGTTTCATGGTATCGGCGAACCGGTTCCAGCCGCGGGTGAGCATATTGCTGCCGTCTTCCGGGGCCTGGTCGTCTCCGACCATGCTGAACCCGGGCGCACGGTCGTGGATCAGGGCCTGGTCGGTCAGGTCATGCAGGCTGGCAATGGCGGCTTCCAGTTTCAGGTACAGGCCGGTGCGGTCGACCCCTTCGATACTTTTCAGGGACAACACTTCCTTGGCCAGTTGCTGGCGCACCGGGAACACGCCGATGTCGTCAGACTCTGCCAGCACTTCGTCGGCAGACTCCAGGGCCGACAGGGCACCCTTGATGTCTTTTTCAATCAGCAGGCGCTGGTTGGCAATGCGCAGCAGGTATTCGGCCTCGGCCAGCAACCAGTCGGTGCGGGTGCGGTTTCCGGCTTCCAGCAGTTCCCGGGCGTTGTGGTCAATCTGGCGCTGCTGGGTGGCAATCAGTTCACGCTGTTCGGCCAGCTTCTGCTCCATGGCCTGCATGCGCTGGCTCTGCTCGCTGCCCCGGCTGCCGTAGAGGTCTTCCAGCTGGGCGGTATCCTGGCGCAGGTCGGTAATCACCTGCAGGGTGGCCTGGTGGTTGTTCCACTGCTGCCAGCTCCACAGGGCCAGTATCAGCGTAATGAGCAGGGCAATACCGGCGACCACCCAGATTGGCCAAAGGCGCGGTTTTTCTGCGTTGTTGTCGGGCTCGATGGTGGCGGGTAGTTGTTCTGTTGTTTCAGTCACGGGCATCCTTACTTGGTTATCCGTTGTTACCGGCCTGCGGCCCGAGCCGCACAGCCACGCAATTCACCAGTTCCCGGTCGGACAGGCCATCCG
>Ga0208449_1001926_pt1 | contig 10468 bp, 5 predicted proteins | sample MalvireepMed_s17_FD_184247 | JGI IMG/M metagenome (GOLD analysis project Ga0208449, IMG submission 184247) | Marine viral communities from the Global Malaspina Expedition - Malaspina viral metaG DeepMed_s17 (SPAdes) (version 2) | ecosystem: Environmental > Aquatic > Marine > Oceanic | place...
TTTTACCATTGTCGAACTCCTTTAAAATTTTTGCAATCTGTGTAGGTGTGAATTTGCTTCGTCTCATACTGTTTAAATTTAAGAATTATTATACTTCTAAACAGTTCGGTTTGAAGGGAAGCTTACAGTTGCATTTACTTTTTTTGCTGTTCCGTTTGATTTTACTTTTGTTTCCATAATTAAATGATTTTAGATTAAACAATATTTGAGCAAAACCCAAACGGAAGACAAAATTTTAGAGCGGAAAGGAAACGGAATATAAATAAGCGAGGGAAGAAGCGTTGGCTTTATGCCGTCCCTTTTCCGAAAAATATTTTGCGACGTTTATATTTCGGTAATATTGTATGAATACTCTCTACCTCAAATTTTCCTATGGAAATTAATTCCTTTTAAAACCAATTATGAAGTAGTTAATTACTCAATTTTAAGTACTTAAGGAATGATTGATAGAAGATTTATTGGTAATGGTGAGAAGGCATAATAGACCGGAATTGTTACAGTATTAATACACTAAAATAAATGACTTTTTATGTTGGTTTGAAATAATACAAATGATATATTTGCACTATCAGAAAGTAAAGCAATTTACTATAAGTTCATTTATAATATCGTCAACAAATCGGCTAACAGTTATGTCTCGGAATCTGTAACTGATTGATATATATAATATTATGGGGAAAGGGTATAATCCTGCCACCCCGACGAAATAGGTATTTAACATATATTGTTTGATATCTAATTCTATGAAAACCAGTAAAATACATTTTTACTGGTTTTTTTTATGTCCATTTGTAGGCATATTCGTTGGTGTCCTTTTTGATGTCCTATTTTTTTAGAGAAGAAATTACTACATTTAAGGATCATAACCGGGTTTGACTATCGAGCGGTTTGGCTTTCGTTTAACAGATTTTTTAATTTAAACGAAAGTTATGATTACTTCACACACTTTAAATGTTCATTTTTGGCTGAAAAAAAGTTCAGTTCGAAAAGATGGAACATTTCCAATCTATGCTCGTATCTCCATTGGAAGTGCCAGTAGAGTAGATTTAAGTACAAAACAAAATGTTTTAGAACAAAACTGGTGCGATAAGTCCAGCAGGGTTGGAAAACGCATCAAAGACGCTCGACGTATCAATGACGAATTGGATACTATCTATTCTGAGATCAAGAAGGCATATAAAGAACTCCGAAATGAAGGAGTTCCAATAAGTGCCAAGGCAGTTAAGCTAAGATGTACTGGAAAGGATAGACCTGTATCTACAATAAGGGATCTTATTCAATACCATATCGAAAATGATTTAAAAAAATTAGCTCCCGGAACAGCAAAGAATTACGCTGCTACAGAGAAATATATTTTACGATTTGTAAAATCTGAATATAAGTGTGATGATATTTATCTGTCACAGATTGATTATACATTCATTGTAAAATTTGAAGATTACCTTAGAGACTGCAAAACGCTTAAAAAAGCGCAGCCACTTAATAATAATGGTAGGATGAAACACTTGGAACGCCTAAAGAAATTCACCACCTTAGCCTTAAAGCATCGTTGGATAAAATCTAACCCTTTTGCATTGTATCAGTTGAAATACGAGGATTTCGACTGTCCGTTTCTTGAAGAGAATGAGCTTAAAACTATTTCATCAATAACCCTTACTGATGATAGTTTGAGTATTGTTCGCGATGTGTTTGTTTTCTCTTGTTATACCGGATTATGCTATATAGAGGTTAAAAACTTGAAAACTGGTGATATCGTAAACGGTATCGATAAAGAAGACTGGATAATGGTGCGACGACAGAAGTCCAAAACTCCAGTAAAATTGCCTCTATTGGAGCAGGCTAAGCGAATTTTGGAAAAGTATCAAGAAGTTTCACAGGATGTGTATACGAATAAGTTACTACCTGTATTCAGTGATCAGAAAATCAATAAGTATTTAAAGGAAATTGCGATACTCTGTAAGATTAAGAAAAATCTCACTTTCCACGTAGCCAGACATACTTTTGCAACCACAGTGACATTACTCAACGATGTTCCTATTGAAACGGTCTCTAAGATGCTTGGTCATACCAAACTTTCTACCACTCAAAAGTATGCTCGAGTTGTAGAACAAAAAATTAGTAAAGATATGAGTAGTCTTAGATCTAAACTTAAACAGACTAATAGAACATCAACTAAAAGTAAAACTTATAAGGACAATGGGCATTTACGTATTGTCTGATGTTTTGCTTTTTAGTTTTTCTGAAAAACAGAATTTGAGACGAACTCCGTTTTTCCTATTCCTCATAGGATGAGTTTGAGTAAGTATTTTTGATGTACATATGCAAAACTTTTAAAGAGCTAATACCGATCAATATAGTGTATCTAAGATATTTAATAATTAGGCTGAGTGATTTACGATTGATTCAGCTTAATACTATTTTCACTCATTGAATAATTTCTGAACATTTAATTCCCTTACTCAAGTTTTAAAACTTCCCTCGTTAGCTTTTTGAATTTCCTAAAGCATTATCGCTGTACTTCCCTTTCAAAAATAAATGACCATTGGTTTGTTAAAGTTACCCCGACATTATCACAGCTTGGGTACGCGCTTTTATATGGCCTTATTAAGTCAAACTCTTGAATGATAGGCCCTATTGGATATAAATCAAAAAGCTTATGAAATTAGAATTAATGGCATCTAGTAATTCATGGGTTTTCTACTAAAACCAATCATTTCACTTTGTTAAAAAAACTCTTCAATAGTGGATGCAAAATGTCAATCTTCATACTGTAATTCAATAGTTGTCTTTTGTAATTTAAATTTCTCAGTCAATCTATCTGAAATTTCTTTAACCGATACATCACTTGTTTTAGAATTAACTTGCAAAATCATACTTGCGGTAGTTTGTGTGGTGCTCAATGCCCAAATATGGATAGATTTAACAGCTAGCACTCCATCAAAATTTAATACTTCGAATTTGATTTTTTCTAAATCCAAGTGTTTAGGAACTGCATCTATTAAGAGATATAATGATTCTTTTAAAAGTCCCCAAGATGAATAAATGATTACAATTACGATCAATATACTAAGCAATGGATCGATCCATTCTAAATCGAGAAATTTAATGGATAAACCACCACATAATACTGCTAATGTAACTCCTGCATCAGCAGCCATATGCAGAAATGCTCCCCGCATGTTCAAGTCATTTTTTTGACTATTCCAAAATAGTAACGCTGTGCCAGTGTTGATAAATAAACCAATTATAGAAACATAAATTATTAATTCACCAGGGATTTCATTCGCCGAATTCAATTTTTGAATAGCTTCCCAAGCAATAAAAAATGCCGCTATAATAATAATTGCACCATTCAAAAATGATACAAGGACAGTTGTCTTTTGATAGCCATATGTAAATCTATTATTTGCTGGAATAAGGGTCAATTTGTAGGCTATCCAGGCGAGTATTAAGCTAAAAACATCACTAGCATTATGCCAAGCATCGGCAATTAGTGCTGAAGAATCCACTCGCATTCCATAATAAAATTCCACTATTACATATAATGTATTTAAGATAATGCTAAGACTAAAAACTAATCCAAATTTTTGTGATTTATGATTATGAGACATATTTAAAACTTTATTTATAAGACTTTACTATTTAATTTGACATATATCACAAATTCCCTTGACAAGAATCTGAGTTGTTTTTACATGATATCGCGGTGGAATAGAAATCTGAGGTAATGTATAATTGTACATACAGTAAGTATGATTGCAGGATAAACAATTTAAGTGCAAATGGTTTTGGTGCTCTGGTTGATTAGGATCATTCAAAGCATATTTTAGGTATTTACTATCATCACTAATTGCGTGTATTAGCCCCTTTCTTTCAAAGGTTTTAATAGTCCGTAATACAGTTGAACGACTTACCTTTTGAAATTTTGATTCAATATCTGTAATTGTTAATGCTTGTCTATGCTTTCTCAAAAAACTAAATATAAGTATGCGCATAGCAGTAGGGCGAAGCTTGGAGTTTAAAAGAATGTGTTCACTAGAATTCATACTATTATTATTCAATGTCCGTGTTCAGTTTCTCCTTTATTCATTTCTGAGATCAAGTAATACGCTTTGTTCCAGACTACCATTTGCCTTTCTTCCAAAGGCTGCAGCAATTTTATTTCTATCCAGCCGGTATCTGACTGACCAGTTTGGACTTTAAAAGGGCTTAACGCCCAGACTTCTTCCTTATTTTCAGTTACTTTTTTAGCTGTAAAAATATAATCCTCGCCATTCTCAGTAATGACAGCCTCTTCTGGGAGTGCGGTTACTTTATCTTGGGAAGTTGCTATTTTTGCTGTAAGGTACATCCCTGGTAAGAGGTTGCTATCTCTGTTTTCTATTTCTGCGTGTACGTGTAACGCTTTAGGCTGCTGTTCAAATGTTTTACCCACGGAATAAATTTTTGCGCTTAGATCGGATTCTGGTAGGGATTCAATAGTGATTGCTACAGTTTGACCTTCCTTTACCTTACTCACATCTTTTTCGAAGACCATTAGATCAGCGTGTATATGATCGGTGTTTACGATTTCAAACATCTCAGTCTGTTGCTGTACAAACTGGCCGACTTTAATATTCACTTGTTCTACGTAGCCATCGATAGGACTTACTATAGGTATTTGATTATAGAACTTTCCACTGCGTAACTGATTCAGGTTTAAATGAAATAATTGAAGTTGTGATTCCAGACCCTTAAACAGCCCTTTAACACTGTTATATTCCGATTCGGTTTCTTGGTACTTTCTACCTGAAGCCACTTCTGCCTCGTATAGGCGTTTTTGACGATTGTATTCTTTTTCCAAAAATATCATCTTGTTGTAGGCGCTCGTGTAATCAGTCTGTAGCTTGACCAGATCCGGGTGGCTCAAATATCCCAACACACTTCCTTTACTGACTTTATTTCCCTCAATCACCTTTATGCTAGTCACATTTGCGCCAATTATCGCGGTAATTGCAGCCACGTTTTGAGGCGGTACTTCCAACTGACCGTTGGCTTCCACCAATGTAGTTAAACTTTTGGTGGGCAAACTATCTACTTTCAATTCCATCGCTTCAAACTTTTGTGGCGATAGGTGTAGTTTTTTGCGCTCGAGGCCTGCGTTTGCTTTTTGAGGCTGGTCACCGTTATCGGCAGGTGCTGTCTCATTATGCTTTTCGTGTCCGCTTTGATCAGTTTTTCCCTCTTTACAAGAACTTAAACTGAATATGACCAAGGCTACGTAAAAAATCGGTTTTATATTGAAATTCATAGCTTTTTTATTTATTGTTTTGCGGAATTAAGGAAAAATTCCAGTTCGTATTTTGATCTCAGATAATTGTTAAGTGCATCCCAAGACTTGCTTTGTATGCCTATGGCGTCACGTACCGTTTGAAGGAAAGAGGTATAACTAATACCGCCCTCCTTATAGGCAAAAACCGCCCCGTCCCTTTGTTCTTTGGCAAGCAGAAGGGCTTCTTGTTCATAGTATTTCCACGATTCCTGCCATTTCAGATACTCCTGTTGCAGATCTTGGTATTTTGAATTGAATTGAAGCTTTTTAGCTTTGAAATTTTGTTGCGCAATCTGAGTCTGTATTTTGGCCGATTGCGTGTACCCCAAATCAGGACCGAAAAAAAGCGGAATGGAAATTCCAACTTGAAAACTGAAAAACCCCTTCTGTCCCGCAATTTTTTGTCTTCCATATTGTGCGTTGAATTTTGGAAAAAACGCTTTGGTACTGAGATTACGCTTCGCATCGGCAACCCCGATCTGATACTCATAATAGTCCAGCATTGGGTGGCTCTTAATCGAATCTTTGCGCTGCAATATAGGCGTGTCCATTTCATCGACACTTGTATCTGCAACGGTATAGGGTGTATCGCTCACCAACCAAAGATTTAGTTTTTGCAGATTACCCAGATAATCCCTATAGGCTTGCATTTTCTGTAGACTTACCTGCCGGGCTTGATTTGTGGCCGCCAAATATTCCAGCTTCGAGGAAGCTTCTGTCTCATAACGCAACCGTGCCGCCCGTTCAAAATCGCTAAAAATGGAATCGAGTTCCACATACAATTGGTACTTGCGTTTAGAGGTGTAGGCATCACCCCAGGCCTTGCTCACTTCCCGTTCTATTTGAAGGGAGGTAAGGTCGAGTGCTGTTTCGCTTAGCTCAATTTTCTCATTTTGCAGTTTATTTTTGGCACCGATACTGAACACATCGATATTTTGTTGCTGCACCCCAACGATGGTGTAAATACCTTCATCGCCATTGCGACTATCGGGCAACTCTTCGCCATTGGTGAAAATTTGGGTGGTTCCCAAATCCCAAACGGTTTTTTTCCGGGCTTCTTGGTTTTCGATTTCCAGTTGTGCCGCCTTCATTTTGGGATAGTTGGCTTGCGCTTTTTCTACTGCATCTCTTAAAGAAATTGTGGAAAATCCTTGTGCGACTTTCAAGATGTCCTGCTCAGGCGCACTTTGCTGGGGGCTATCCTGCGTTTGACCACTTGCACTTGCCGGAATGCCCATTGATCCAAGACCCAATAAAATGGCAATCAGTCCAGGGTTTATGGCAGCTTTGCCCGGTTTACCGTAGTTTTTATTCCCGGATTTCTCCACAAAACTGTACAAAACGGGAACAACGATCAGCGTAAGTAAGGTTGCGGTTATCAATCCGCCAATAACTACCGTGGCCAAGGGTCGCTGTACCGAAGCACCAGCTCCGTGGGATAGTGCCATTGGGAAAAATCCCATAATTGCAGCCAATGCGGTTAAAAAAATTGGACGGATTCGTTCTTGTGTAGCTATTAGAATACGTTCCTGTATATCCATAACCCCTTCTTTCTTTAATGAATTCAACCTACTGATAAGTACCAGCCCGTTCAATACCGCCACTCCGAAAAGGACGATAAATCCAACGCCTGCCGAGATACTAAAGGGCATTCCACGAACAGCAATGGCAAAAATCCCACCTATAGCCGCCAGCGGTACTGCCATATAAATCATAATCGATTGAGAGAAAGAGCCTAAAGCGAAATACAGTAACAAGAATATAAGTGCCAGGGCAATGGGAACTACAATTGTTAAACGATCTTTTGCGCGTTGCAGATTTTCAAAAGCACCTCCATATTCAATATGGTAGCCGGGCGGCAAGTCTAATTGTGCGTCCATTTTGGTTTGGATATCATTGACCATGGATTCCACATCGCGACCCCGCACGTTAACCCCTACATAAATTCTACGTGAAGTATTGTCCCGGGAAATTTGCATGGGTCCAGGCTGATAACTGATATCGGCCACTTCCTTAATGGGAATCTGATTCCCACCGGGTAAATCGATCAACAGGTTTTTTAGATTATCAATATCCTTACGGTGTTTTTCATCCAATCGCACCACCATATCAAAGCGTTTTTCGCCCTCAAAAATGACTCCTGCAGTACCTCCCGCAAAGGCGGTACTCACGTACTGATTGAGTTTTTGTATGTTCAGGCCATATTGGGCGACCTTTCTTCGGCTAAAGCGAACAGTCATTTGCGGCAATCCCGAGGTGGCCTCAAGATTAACATCACCCGCGCCGGGAACGGTTTTGATGATAGCGGCCATTTTTGCGGCCTTTTTGGAAAGCACATTTAAATCTTCTCCATACAGTTTGATGGCCACGTCTTCTCGAACGCCGGTAAGCAGTTCGTTAAATCGCAGTTCCACGGGCTGGCTGAAAACGAAGTTGACACCAGGTACGATCGATAATTTTTCTTTAATTTTTTTAATTAATTCCTCCTTTGTATCTGCGGAAGTCCAATGATCCTTGTTCTTTTCCAGGATAATATAGGTGTCGGCAATGTCCATCGGCATCGGGTCGGTCGGGATATCGGCTACACCAATTCGGGCCACCATAGTTTCCACTTCCGGAAAATTATCTAGTACGATATTCTCGATTGTTTTTGAGGTTTCAATGGATTCACTTAATGAGCTTCCCGGTCTTAATAAGGCCTGCATCGCAATATCGCCTTCATCAATACTAGGGATAAACTCTCCACCCATTTTACTGAAAGTAAATCCGGCACCTAGAAGTAATATAACTGCAATCACTAATACGATTATGCGATGGTTCAAAGATTTCAGGACTATAGGCCGATAGCCTTTATTGATCCGGTTCATCATCCCGTTGCTGAAACCTGAAATTTTATCCTCCACATTATGGAACCAGTTTCTATTTTTTATAGCCGGTCTCATCATAAGTGAAGTAATCACCGGCACGTAGGTTAAACAAAGAATAATGGCACCTAAAACCGCAAATCCAAAGGTAAATGCCATCGGGCGGAACATTTTTCCTTCAATCCCTGTCAAGAATAATATTGGGGTAAATACAATCAGGATGATAACCTGTCCAAAGAAAGCTGAATTCATTACCGTACTACTCGCATCATAGACGACATCGTCCATTTGTGGCTGGTCGAATTGCTGTTTACCTGCCTTGATTCGCTTTTCAATTTCGTGAACCGTTCCTTCAACAATGATAACAGCCCCATCAACTATAATTCCAAAGTCAATTGCCCCCAAGGACATCAGGTTTGCCCAAACACCAAAAGCTTTCATCAAAATAAAGGCAAATAGCAGGGAAAGTGGAATTAAAGAAGCAGTGACCAAACCTCCACGAAAACTACCCAGTAGCAGTACCAGCACAAAAATCACAATGAGAGCCCCTTCAATCAGATTTTTCTCGATGGTGGCTGTGGTCCTTCCTATGAGCGCACTACGATCTAAAAAAGGAACGATCTTAAGTCCTTGCGGTAGCGATTTCTGTACTTCTCGTATACGGTCTCTTACCGTATTGACTACTGAATTAGGATTGTCGCCCCGTAACATCAGCACCATACCTCCCACAGCTTCGTGACCATCTTGGGTAAAGGCTCCGTAGCGTACCTGATTTCCAAAATGGACCTTTTCAGCGACGTCTTTTACCAAAATGGGCAGGCCATTTTCGTTTCTGATTACGATCTGTCTAACCTCATCTAGCGAACGGACGAGGCCTTCACCACGGATGAAATTGGCCATTTTGTTCTTTTCGATGTAAGCCCCGCCGGTATTTACATTGTTTTCCTGTAGGGCATCAAAGACTTCAGTCATCGTCACATTCATCGCGTTCAGCTTGGCGGGATCGATGGCGATCTCATATTGCTTGATCTTGCCGCCAAAGGCATTGACTTCCACAACACCTTCCGTTAGGGCCAATTGGCGTTTTACGATCCAGTCCTGTATGGTTCGCATTTCGGTCGGGGAATATTTGTCCTCATAGCCTTCTTCAGCTTTCAAGGTGTATTGATAGATTTCCCCCAATCCGGTTGTAATAGGTCCCATTTCTGGACTGCCAAACTGTTCGGGGATCTCTGATTTGACCTCGTTGAGTTTTTCCCCAACCAATTGACGGGGCAGGTAAGTGCCCATATCCTCCTTAAAAACAATGGTCACCACCGAAAGCCCAAAACGGGAGACAGAGCGTATTTCATTAACACCCGGTAGGTTGGCCATAGCCAATTCAACGGGATAAGTTACAAATTGCTCGATGTCTTCTGTGGCTAGGTTGGGCGACTGTGTAATAATTTGTACCTGATTATTGGTAATGTCGGGCTGAGCACCCAAGTTGATAGTGGACATAGAATACAATCCTACCCCAATCAGGAAAAGTATGAAGAGTCCAACAATAAGCTTATTCCTTATGGAAAAAGCGATGATTTTATTAATCATGAAATTCTACAATTTAATTCAGTTATAGATATATGTAAGCGGCCGATTAAAATTTGATCGGTCAAAAAAGGACGTAGTAATCCTCTAAAAAACTGAACTAAATCCTGGGAGGATCTAAAAGTGATAAAATAGGCTCTTGGCCTATGCTATCTAAGTGAAGAAATATTCTTGAGTATATGGTTGTGTTAAAAAGATTAATGTGTGCCGATGCAAAGTTGACGGTGTGTACATGACAACAATGACAAGTACAAAATGGTGGACATAGGTCTAATAACCTCTCTGACTCTGAATGATCTGTAGATACTGCGGAAGCTAATTCTTTTGAAGTTTGAGTTTTAGATGATTCAATTGCATCAGTACATGGTAACACATTTAGTGTTACGATATAAATACAAAAAGCCCAAACGAAAAATCTCATAAAGAAAAGGTATCAAATAACAAGTGCACATGCTGTGCAAATAATAACATCAGGAATTTTTACAGACCATATGCAGCTTATCAAATTGACTATAGTCCGAAAAAAAATTATTTGGAGTCTCGGTGGCAATTATTGATTCCCCTTCTCAAGTTTTAAAACTTCCCTCGTTAGCTTTTTGAATTCCCTTAAGCAGCATCGCTGTACTTCTCTTTTTTTGAAAGCAAAATACCAATAGTTTGAAGTTAGACGGACAGCATAACCGCTCGTGCCTCGCTTTTATATGTC
>Ga0208449_1001931_pt1 | contig 10450 bp, 16 predicted proteins | sample MalvireepMed_s17_FD_184247 | JGI IMG/M metagenome (GOLD analysis project Ga0208449, IMG submission 184247) | Marine viral communities from the Global Malaspina Expedition - Malaspina viral metaG DeepMed_s17 (SPAdes) (version 2) | ecosystem: Environmental > Aquatic > Marine > Oceanic | place...
GGCTCTTTGTAGGGAAGGGGAACAATAGCCTTTGATAAATCTATACCAGTTGCTTCAACCTCCTTGAACTCGCCGGGAGAGATAGGATCATTGTCGCCAACCATCCTTACTCCCTTGGCCTTAAATCCTCCTGGTAAATTGGCAAACTGACCGGCATCTATTAAAGAACGCATAGCTGCCGTAGCACTCATGGTCAAGTTACCCAGAAAGTGAATAAGACCCAGGCCGTAGAAACCAAAGCCCGGAACAAATCTATAATGCACAAAGTGGCTTATTTTTTCTTTGTTCGGGTCATCTTGCTTATAGTTTCTACGAATACTAAGAACTTGTCTGGATTGTTGTTCTACAGTTACAATATAAGGAAATGCTTCATCTTCTTCTTCTAGATTGAGATAACAGTGTTGTTCCAGAAGAACATACTGTGGATCATTATCTGAGGAAGGAGACAAACCAATAATGGTATCCATCTTCTCAGAGAAAGCCGTCATGGTACCTATGGAAGGAGTTGGAAGATCTACATCTTGATAGATACCAGCACGAATATCTCTGGACAGTTCTACCGGACTCCGATAAATAACATGTGTGTAACGATCTGCATTATAAAGATCAGTTGCATAATAAGATATATAGAACTGATCTATAGGAATAAATTCTGATTTAGGACGTTTAACTGTAGCATCATAGTAGAGTTTCTTGAAGGAAGACCCAATCAAAGGTAGATGGAATAACATCCTTTCAAACTCATCGAAGTATTCCGGCATCTGCTCCGTAAGCTGATAGTTCATAAAGTTCTGAACACGATTGGATTGCATCTCTTTATCAGGAGTAGACTTACCGAAGATCTGTGTCTTGACTGGACCTCCCGTAGGAAAGAGTTCTCCAGAAGCTTTGGATTGGAACTTAACAGCCGACTCGATCAGGAGGGGATGCACAGCCGTGCAAGCACCCTCGAATGGTTCCGATCCCTGCTCAAGTTTAAGACCTAGTAGATCGAATCCCCGCTCGAACATGGATTCCCAATCAGCTCTGGAATCCTTGTCAGCTTCATAATTATCTATGACATCATTGGCAATACTGGCTAGGTCCGACTCATCCAGAGTTTCTGCCATATCACCATACCATTCAGCAATATCTTCTGAAGCTTCCATCTCTACCGATTCTGAAAAGTCTACAATGACCCCACCATCGGTAGGATCAACCTCAAAGGTAGCGTTCTCAGTCTCTTCTATGTCAGGCATAGGTATGACATTACCCATTTCTTCCGGTATCATTTCATAGGGATTGCGTTCTGTTGCCATCTAATTATGTCCTAACCTATCTGATTCATTTTTTCTAGGTCTAAAATCGCTTTTTGTTCGTCTTTAGTAAATTGTTTCAATAGCTTCTCTTTTTCTTTTTCATCCTTTTCTTCAAAGTACTTCTTCATACGACCTAACTTTTTAAATTCTTCTGGCTCATCCTTTTTTCTTTTTTGCTTCTTTAATATTTCAGGAAGTGACGGTGACTCGGTGCCAGCTAGCCGAGCTTTTTCATCAGCCTTTTCAGCTTCTCTTGTCTCTCTACTTAAGGAAGGTCCATAATAACCTGTTAATGAAGCTAAAGCTGCACCACCAGCTATTTTATCTTCTATCCCTTGTATTTCCATACCATGTTCACCACTACCCCCCATTCTTTGAGCAAAATTAATTGCACCTAAAAGAGGTATCCCTCGTCTCATGAACCCAGCGATACCGTGTATAAAACTCATAAATGGATCATCATACTTATCAGGATCTACAGTTTTCCATCCTTTTTCTGGTTTATCAATCTCTAGCCAACCTGCTGCACGTCTCATTTTATTTTCTTCTTCTAACTCTTCTTCTTCTTTTCTTCTAGCTTCTATCATTTCCTGTAATACTAATTGTTGAGCATGAAAATAACTTTCAGGAGCTTGTGGGTCCATAATACCCATAGCACTACTAGGTATACCAGCTTCTGCTATATCCATATATTCCTCATAAGTTTTTGGTGCTCCAACTCCATGTACAGTTTGAGTCTGAAAAGCATAAGCTAGAGGATTAGGATTCCAAAACTCCCAAGTATTCTCCTCATCTTTTTGACTACCGAGAGGACCGTACCAATCTATAGTTCCATCTTCTCTCTCAACTCCAAAGAATGGATTGTCCGTTCCGGTATTTTTTTGCAGATCCGTAATACTTGGAATATTTGGAGAACCTGCTATTTTTTCATGATCTGTTTCACGAATATCTATACCTACTCTAAATACTGGAGCCTGTGTCCAGTAGTAACGATTTAATGCATCTCTTGCTGCTTTTTTAGCAGCCATTTCAGCTTCTATATATTCTTTATGTGCTTTAGGATCTTTAACTCGATCAGGAACTTTACTACGCTCCTTTTTTGCAGAAGCACTCCATTTAGCATCTCTTTCTTCTTTTTTAGCTTGTTCTTGAAGAGCTTCTAGTATTGCCGCTTGCCCTCGAGCTTGGTCTATTGTTAAAGGTCCGATAAAATCAAGGCCACCGGGAGGCGGCGATGGTGGAAGACTGGCATATCCAGGACCAGCAGGAGCTAATAAACCAGATTCTAAACCAGAAGGATTAGCTTGTACTTGTGGACTAATAGGTACTGCTTCAACTATATCTTGACTATCAGAACTATCTTCGCCATCACCCGGATCACTCCAAGATTGTCCAAAACCAGTCGCACCCTCCTCATCACCCATATAATAAGCAGGAACACCATTGACATTCCGACCACTACCACCTAGTTGTTTCAGGAGAGAAGCTTCATCAGAATTAATATAGGCAAGCTTGTGTGGTTCCCCACCAATATCTATTCTCTTCTGTACGGAAGATAGACCACCACCTCCCGCCATACCAAATATTGTAATTGAGGTTTTTTCTTCTTCTTTAGGTTTAGACAGTTGAGTGGCTCGACATAACGCCGTATTGAATGCGTCAGACATATTTAATAATTCCCCTTCCTGGTCATGCTACTATTATAGCACATCTTTCCCAGTTTCCCAAATTTTTATACATTCCAGTATGTGGGAGCTTTCTCTCTGGGTCTCTCATCGTATTCAGGATCGTCAGGATGCGTAAGATGCCAAGAGTCTTTCATGTAATTTACAGCCATTGTGAGGGCATCTACCTGATCATCATGAGCTGCATTGGGAAATCTTATTAATTCTTCTATGAGATCATCTGCCCATTTCTTGCCTTTGGGTATCCAGAGACGACCGGCTTCCATTATAGGTGTGGATGCATAGACTCTGGATACTTTATCCCTGTCCGGGAGATACTCCATGACGGGAAGACCAGCTCTCCTCATGTCTTGGATAAGAGATTGACCACTGGCTTTCTTCTCCACCATACATACATCAGGACGATGCTGTTCAAATAGTTTCTGTGCCATCCTGCGTAGTTCGGGATATTCAAACCTTCCCTTTATATTTCCCAGTAAAATCAAATGAGAAGCGAAATCTTCATAGCCTTTATTATCCTGATTGTACTGATAGAAGATACCCCATGTTTGTATAACACTATAGTCAGCCGTAGTCTTGGTAGAGAAGGCTGTATCGAATGTTTGAATGATAAAATCACAGGCGGGAGGTTCAGCCTCATCCCAGTTCTGTAACCACTTTTTCTTTATTAGGCCACCCTCTTCCGGGGTTGGATCTTGCATATATAGAGCATTCCAATATCTAGCTCCGTTACTTGCTTTTATTTCATTTTCGTCTATTTGAAGAACTTCACTGGGTTTCCACTCCGGGAAGTAACTTGAGCCGACCGGAAGATCCAGAAGATCTGAGGATTCCTCATCTATCCAGGCTGGTATGCGAACGACATCCCAAGGAATAGTCTCATAGTCTGACATGTCCTCCTGTTGCTTGAGAAGCCATCCACACAGATCATCATAGTGATACCGAGTATTAATGATAACAATTGCTCCTCCCGGCATAATACGAGTTCTAAGTCCTGCCGGATACCATTCTTTTATGAATCTGCGACCAGCAGAGGAGATAGCATCTTCCTCTGACATTGCATCATCCAAGATAGCTACATGAGCACCTCGACCTGCGATTTGAGATCTGACACCAGCAGCATAGTATGTACCGTTCTGATTTGTCTTCCACTTACCAGCAGCCCTGACATCACTCTTCAGAGCAACACCTCGAAAGATCTTCTGGAATTCTTCTGTGTTTACGATGTCCCTGACAGAGCGACCGAAGTCACTACTAAGTTGATCACTATGTGAGATCGTCAGTATCTCATGTTCGGGATTACGACCTATGTACCATGCCGGAAATAGCTTGGAGCATATGACAGACTTGGAAGAACGGGGAGGAAGGAAGACCATCAACCTCTTTAGTTCACCATCTTCCACCTTCTGTAGTTTATCAGAGATGACTTCGATATGACGACCCATCTTGAAGCCAGACACAATCGTGGGAGCTACAAGCCTGACAAAGGAAAGAAAGTCATTATGACAACTATCTTCCACTTGCATCGTTAATAGACTTTGAAGGTTTATATAAGACTCAATATAATTATTATTTGTATTCTCCATAATACTATTATACACTATAAATACCTATATCGCAATAGAAGATCTAAAAAAATATAACTTTTATAGTCTTTTATAGAGCGACCTAAGTATATGACGATATACCCTTAAATTTTTAAAAATATTTGAGAGTCCTTATATATATATCTATAGAGGCGTGGGATTTTTTGCCCGCCCCCATGCATTTGATGTACCTGTTACGTTCTCGATTTGTCCGCCTTGTATGTACCTGTTACGTTCTTGTTTTGTTTCCTGGTTCGAGCCTACCTGTTTCGTATCGTCACCTATGGTTAGATAAGGTACATTTTAGCTATTTTTTTTTCGTACACCTAAAACCTGGATTTGCACCCTAACGCCATGTAAAACTTGCCATATGGCAATATGCAAATGATACGTTTGACATATGTCCGAAATTAGTTTACGGTCTCCCAATCGTCAACGTATGACGATACCTACGCTCTTACTCATTGTCTAAATGATCTACTCGCCGGACGGTGGTGATGCATTCTGTATTGCCTATGAGCACGTCCGACGCAGTACCTAACAAGCTCAATCAATTAAGGACTAAACAAATGCCCACACCTAACATCGACGTTGCTAAGATTGCGGAAGATGCAGAACTTGATATTGAGATTGCGGAAGATGCAGAACTTGATATTGAGATTGCGGAAGATGCAGAACTTGGCAACGATCCAATCGAAGCTTCCGATGAAGATGGTTTGACGAACGAAGACCTTGCTGAATTGGAGGCGTTAGGAAACGCCGCTGTATCATCCGGCGAACGAGTTAAGAGTGCCAAACAGGATGATAGGGCTGCGAATGCAGACTGGCGTAATAAGGTCTTGTGGTGCGGTCTACAGGTCAAGACGGCTGCGGATAAGAAAAACCTTAATTCAGTTTTTCTGCGTGTGTATCCAAAGTCACAAAAACAGCGGGAAAGATTGTCCCAAATAATCAACAGTCCCGCCGTTCATCAAATGATGATAGACAATAACGGCGGTGTTAAACCCGAAACGCCAGAAGATATTGCGGAAGCGTTAGGCTACACCGACAAGAGCGGAAATGAACAAATACACACTATGACGTCTCTGTCGGACGGTAGACCTAATTCTCCAATCACGCTTGCTAGAAATGAAGAAAAACGTACGACTTCAAGAGAGAAATCGCAGGAACGGACTGACGAAGTTAACCGTAATCCTGCTACCAAGGGTGCCTACAAGCAAATATGCGATATCGCTAAGGAGCTTGTAGACAAGGAAATACTTAGCATGAACTTAGTTGACGGTGCTAATCGCTCAAAACACGACGAGTTCCTAACAACTAACGTCGAAATGCTTTACGAGATGATACACGTTGAATAAATCTCAATAAAACTATGGACGGCTCAATTAGCCGTCCATTTTTTTTGTCTTCGATTTACATTTTGCCATATGGCAATACATTTGACGGCGCACCTGGTATTCTCTATAATAGTAATCGTTGAAACAAACTTCGAGGATAACATGACAACATTAACACCAGCCTACGGTAGAGATTACACCAACGCTAAAGATGCAAAAGATGCATGGATTAAAGGCAAGGATTGGCAAATTGCCGATGTAAGCCATGCCTACGATGGCAAATACACCAGCATACGAGACGTCGAACATCTAGGTACAGTACGTCTCCGATTCAATAAACTAGCTGACTTTACCGTCGTATAAATAAACTCCCAACATGAAGGGAATGAACATGCCTTGGTCAGATACCCGACCCACATACGATCCAGACTATCATGTACCGTACAGAGTCCGTCGTTATTACGACGGTGAACGTGCTTGGTTCCACGTTGTACGGGACAAAGGTTTCCAACGTAACGTAATATTCGATTGCTTCCCAACGAGAGACGAAGCAGAACATGAGCGCAATCGACTAAACGAAGGGAACTATCATGCCAGTAGAGTATAGCCAACGTATTGATGGATTATACAATAAGTGGGAGAAATTCCATCCATCCATCCTACGGGGAAGCGTACTCAATCAATACCCTACGACCACAGTAGAGCATACGCCATTCGTATGGGTCGTCACTCAGGTAATAGATAGTCCACCAAAAGAATAGCTATAAAGTAACCTCGAACTAAGGGCGGTCTTCGGACTGCCCTTTTTTTGTCTTCATTTACATTTTGCCATATGGCAATACATTTGACAGCAACATATATTTGTCCTATAATTCAAATACTTACTAAGGAGAGTGAAGATGGACGATGACAATGAAGACATTAAACGAGCTATGGAAGTAATCAAAAGAATTGATTGCGAACTACACCTTGCTGCGGAAGAATGTGGTACAGCACATACCGCACTTGGTGCCTTACACTCCAGTATGAGTTTCGCTATGCACTGTGCTCCCACACATGTTGCAGGAATGAACATGATTATTCATGTCATGCACCACATCATTAACAATTATGATAACGACGATGATGAATAGGTTTCAATTACCCGTACATATGAGGGGAAGAAAACCAAATGCAAAGTTTGGTACGTCCCTATTGGAGCACCTCGAAGCAAGAGACGATGGCCCATTTGAAATAGAATGGGAAGCAATGAAGCACATTCTGGCATCGATAGAGCTGGAAAAGTAAAAATAGGTGTCGGTTGACAGCACACCAATTTTGTGGTACTATCTATTTGTGATCGTTACGAAATTTTATTTGGAGTTTGCCATATGGCAATTTGTAAAGTGAATAGTAGGACACCAAAGCAACATCGAGAACGACGCATCGAATTGAGAAAACAAAAGCAAGAAATCTGGTCCGAACACGGACTAACCAGCACGGGCAGGGCGTGCGATTTACTAGCTCAGACAAAAAATCCAATAATATATGCTGGAAGTAGGGGCGCACAGTCCCAGTTCTGGTGTACTGAGCATGATGGGTATCGCACCATGCTCAACCCCTAACCCCCCAACACTTCAAGACTTCACCGGCTATAAGCCGATGCGGTAGGGCGCATGAACCATGCAGGTTCAGTGCGTCTTTTTTTTGTCCATCAACCAGGAAGGAGTATCATTTGCGTATCACCAGACAACAGCAAGAAGCGTTACGAAAGAAGTGGAAGCAGAACCCTGACGGTCGAACCTTCCTACAATTCAGGCGTAGTACAGTACCAGTGATGGGCTGTGATCCAGCCATTGCGGTACGTTGGTGTAGTATGTGGTTGTGTATAGAAGATGATGGTTACTGTCACACATAAGGAGTTATTGAAAATGGCAGTGTTAGACGTAGAGGGCAGTAGGTTCACCAAAGAACTTACTGGCCCTGACTTGTTGAAATATCTAATGGAACACTTCGACATGACTGAAGAAGAGGCCAAAAAGAATATGAAAGACAATCAAGACAAGAGCCTGTTCATTCGAGCAGACAAGTAACATGCTTAAAATTAGCAAGAGTCCTATAAATAGATCCCTAGCAGTAGGATTCACCTTGGAATTCTCCAATGGCTGGACTGTCAGTGTTCAGTTTGGAGATCACAACTATTGTAATAATAGTGTGAATTTGAAATCCCTATTTGCAAGTGAAGTACATGGAGCAATCCTAGAAGATGTCAAGTGTATCAATGCTGAAGTAGCTGCATGGGATAGTAACGAAGAGTGGTATGACTTTGGTACTAACACAGTGAAGGGATACCTGAGTGCGGATGAGGTATCCGACTTCATCAACATGATCCGCAACCTGGAGGAGAACTATAATGATACCATCCAAAAAGAACCCATCGATTGATGAGTTCATAACTAGCATAACAGGCATCGATAGAGTAGCCACCATAAAGACTGATACATGCGTGAGCTGTAAGGGTGATGCCCAGGTCTTCGATGATTATCTATCTAGGAAGGAGTATAGTATTAGCGGCCTTTGCCAAACATGCCAAAATGAAATCTGGAAATAGGAGGACTGACATGATGGAAATTATAGGTCAAACATTCCTAGCAATTGTTCTGGCGGTCCTTCTCATGGCCATAGTAATGGGTTTCTTCGATGGATAACATGATCAGAGATATAGAGAGGAGGGCAATGAGGAAGTGGCGTAGTAAGTTTAATTTTAACTCACGTATTGTGGAGGAAGCACTTGATCGCTTCGAGTATAAGGATATGATTGATGATTGGTGGCGAGAGATGCTACCACCCAGAGAGGAGTAATATACAAATGTCATTAAAGTCAGACGCACTTTGGGAAATGGCCCGAAGATATCAGTTAGCTGCTGAAAAGGAGGAGGATTTAGTAGAAGCAGAGAAGTATACGAAGAAAGCAGTAGAGTACTATGAAGAATGGAGTAGAAGCTGACAACGAGGAATGAGAAATGTTAGTTAAGGAAGCTCACCAACTAGGCAAGGTATCTCTAGGCAACAGCAAGATGCCCGGATCTACCTTTGCACAAGATGCATTCCAATGTGGTGTTGGTAGTAAACTAAGAGAAGTACCGGGCAGCATATGCAACCAATGTAACATGATAAGAATACAGAAGATGCGTCCCGACGTAGACAAAGGTTACAAACTGAATCAATCCAAGTGGAATAATGCCAAGCCACAAGATTGGATTGATAGTATGGTCTTCCAAATAAATAGAATGTATCTCAGAACCCTAGAACCGTTCCATCGATGGTTCGATAGTGGCGATCTGGCAGACTATGAACAGCTCATGTCCATTGACATGGTAGCTAGACTAACCCCCCAGATCTTCCATTGGTTGCCCACCAAAGAGTATGCCCTAGTAAGGGAATACCAGCGCAAGAATATCCCACCCAAGAATCTGGTCATTAGAGTATCCGCACCCATGATTGACGGTAAACCATCTACGTCTTTTCAGAACACAAGTACCGTCCACAAGAAAAAAGATCCACAAGGCTTTGAATGCGAAGCTAGACTCAGAGGAAATAGGTGCGGCCCTTGCAGAGCATGTTGGGATGTCGACGTATCCAACGTGTCTTATCCCAAGAAGTAGAGATTGCCATATGGCAACTTTAGTTTGACATTTAAGATAGGAAGGAGAATATAATGAGCGTTCCAGATCAGGAAGACAGACTAATGCAACTGGCTGAAGATTGGTACGAATACCTAGTCCATGAAGGCTGGCCCAAGAATGACTGGGAGACCTGGAGTGAGGCAAGGACCAGGGCCAAGGACGAATGGGAGAAGGGACATGAAGGGTGAAGAAGAAAAAACCAAAGAAAAGAAATGCCCTAGCAGCGTCACTACGCTCTACCAAATTCAGGAATCAAATTGTCCCTAACAAAAGAAAGGAGAAGTCCAACCAAAAGATAGACGACCTTGAATGTTAACATTAACCTTGGAGAATACTATGCCTAGATTTCCCAACATACACATCGAGAATCTCGTTCGCAAGGGAAAGTATAATCAACATGCGGATGCGAAACTGGAGAAGTTATTGGAAGATCATGTACCCTTTGGCTATTGGGGTGCCGCTGACAAACTAATAGCTCATCGAGCTAGGATGCTCAAGGAAATGTTTGGTGGTCGTATGCGAGACCATCAAAGAGTAGTGGCAAGACAGCTCATTGCTGAAATCAGGAAGGACAAGGTGAGGGGTATGCTACCAGTGTATGGTGCCAAGCAGGGTCTTCTACAAAATCCCCGCCATACCAATGGAAACGGTTCTACATCTGAACACGTAACTTGGTATCCACCCCTAGTACAGTCATAAAAGTTTGACATTTGTAGTCCAGTAGTGTAGTATTATACTAACCTCAACTTGGAGAATGACATGAGTGAACTTACATTACATGGCGTCGAGTCCATTAAAGTGGAAACAGTCGCCAGAGATGATTGGAATTTCACCGTTGTGAAGATTCATGTGGTGAGTGATTCCTCTTCTGCTGTTGCT
>Ga0208449_1001934_pt1 | contig 10443 bp, 6 predicted proteins | sample MalvireepMed_s17_FD_184247 | JGI IMG/M metagenome (GOLD analysis project Ga0208449, IMG submission 184247) | Marine viral communities from the Global Malaspina Expedition - Malaspina viral metaG DeepMed_s17 (SPAdes) (version 2) | ecosystem: Environmental > Aquatic > Marine > Oceanic | place...
GTAGTGCCCTACGTGGGGTGGCTTGAAACCACCGGGTATTAATACGGTTAACATGTTCATATGTCCTCCTATGTTCATGATAATATAGTATAACGCGTTAAGAGTGGTTTGTCAAATTATTTCTTTTGATCGGCCAACATTGCAACCTTAGTTAAATACTCTATAAACTTTGCAATGTTTGGCTCAACTTTTGGTTCTAATTCTGGAGATAGCTGTGGGAGTAAGGACATTAACGTCGATATCACAGATTTTATTTTTTTTGATACTGATTCTGTTTCTGGAGATGGTTCTGGATCTGCTCTCAGATCATCTCTTTGTCTATAAAGATCATCGTCCACATCGACTTTCTTAGGCTCATCTGCTGGGGCTGCTGGTGAATCAATTTTTACACCTTCTTTTTGCCTAACCGCCTGCCTTATTCTTTCGATCTTATCTGGAGAAACAGAGCCATCTGCTATACTATCAATCGCTTTTTTATATTTTTTATAAATTTCTCTATTAGGATTCTTCTGGATCATCTCGGCTCCATTCTGAGTTAGCGGAAAACCAGTCCTCCCATCAAAGTTTTTTTGTTCAAATAACAAACCTTCTATTTCTTCTTTGATTATATGCTGTAGTTGCTTGTTGGTTATCTCCATCTTATTTCCCTCTTGGACTCTTTAAATAGTCCCTTGGGAACTAAAAGTGAGATAAAGCTACAACCACAGAGTCTGCCATGTCATCTGTGCCGGGTTTTGGGTTTCCGTGTCGAGTAAGTACGACTGTGAAGTCTTTTGGATATTTCTTTTCAACCCATTCGATAATCTTTTTCTTTGTGTTCTCGCCTCTTTTGATTTTGATTCCACACTTTGATCTGGCGGATCTTGACTGAACAAGAGTTGGTAGCATCCCAAACATCACGTAACAGAGGACCGAAATCATCCCGTTAAAGCGTTGCAATTTGCTCATGGTGCCTGCGGTTGTCTTGCCTCCGGAGAACATCGTGAAAGGTTCTTCTATGCGTATGTGAGTTATATTATAGGCATAATTAAGTCTCTTCAATTCTCCATTAAAAAACTTCATTGCTCTTTCTTCAAGAGTTCCGTCTTTAAATTTAAGAAAATTAACTTCCTTTAAATTTTGTTGATCATCAACAACACAGTATCCAATCTTGGATGTGCTAACATCTATTCCGAGTATCATATTAATATTATAACATGTTACAAGTCAGATGTCAAGTTTTAATTTAAAAAGATATTCCCTGTCTTCCGTTTTTTTCACTGGTTTGGCCAATGAAGCAACAGCAACTAAATTATGATTTTTATCATAAAGTTTAATTCTTGACAAATATGTAACTTTTTCAAATGATGCTGAGGTATGTGAAGCGGTGACAATATTTTTAATTTTTGACGTGTCTTCAACATACAATTTGCTGCTTCCTGTCAAGTGGGGGGCTACCGTATTGTTTTTATCTTTAAATGTTGGATTGTTAGAATAATTTAATTCACCTTTTGGAGCCTTGGCCAAAATCGTCATTGTGTTAACATAGTTGACGCCTTTAAAATTTAAACCATAGCTGGCATTTTGTAATGCTGCGAGTTCGCTGGTTGTAGAGCCTGTGCCGTCATTAAGTGTCGTTCCGTAGTACAGCCAAGAGGCCGAGGTAGCTGTCGAAGGGACATATTCAATAGAAGAAGTTGTCACTGTCTCCAACATATAAGAGGCCGTCAACATTATCACCCCTTCATCATAAAGAACTATTCCAACAACAGAACCGGATCGAACTCCATAAGTTGTTATTAACTCTCCGTTCTCTCTTTCGTCTGCACAAGAAGCCATTTTGGATCCGGTCAAATAAAAATCTAAACTCACCGATCCTCTTTTAATTGTTGATCCATAATACATTTTAGGAATGAAAACAAAATTAACGCTGCTTGTTAGCATATTTCGAAAAGAAGCACTCAATTCAAAATGTCGGGAGTTAATCATATACTTTTTAGCAGAATTTTGTAATGCCGAGGCAGTTACATTTACATTGCGAGACTGGCCGGATCCGTCATTATTAAAATATTGAAAAGGATAAGATATTGATGCTGTGCCGATCGATCCGCTTGATAAATCAAAATAAGTCGCTTCAAAACTACTGATAGCTGATGTTAACCTTCTTGTAACCGGAACTTGATCCGGATAGGAAGAGGTTATATTTCCTTCAAAAGGATACACTCCAAATTCTCTTTTAGAAATAAAATGGTTTGGCCCGATATATCCATAGTTTTCTGTAAACAGTTTAATCATTGGACTTGGAACATTAGAACGAAAGTCTTGTTTCATAGAACTTGCTTCTACAAATGGATATACTTTGTCTGTTCCGGCTCTATTGTTGTTTATTTCGTAAACTTGAAGCCCACCAGTGCCAGTAAAATTAGATGAGTTATTTACATAAAGATTTGCCTGATAGATAAATAAATTAAACTCAGGATATGTCTTTATTCTATTTGTAAATATTTCTTCATCTGATAATTCAAATTTGTACATTAGTAATCTAATCTAGCTCTAAACGTTAACTCGATGTTAGGGTCTTTTCTAATTGGCTCTGATAATTTTCCAACCGCTACCAATTGTTTCTTGTCATTGTACAGCCCTATCGTTGTTATATAAGTCACAGGCGGAGTAGAAGTATTGCTTCCTTTGACTCTAATTTCTGATCCATTTACATATGTTGGGTTACTAGAGAAGTTAAACTGATTATGGGGCACTCGGCAGAAATAAATCTTTGAATTCAATTCAATTGTGTTATTAAATTGCACATTGTAAATTCTATTTCGAATAGCATCTGCGGATGCAGAAATGGCAGATCCAGAAAGCATTGCGCTGAAATTTGTTATATAGTTATCTGCGTGGTGTTTTTTGGTGTCTCGTTGCAACATCATGTCGCAGTCACCACCGCCGTTACCTTTTTTGTTTGACGTCGCTATAATATCATCCCACGTAGTACTGGACGCAACTGTGGTGCCGTCTGAAAAAGTATTGGAAGTTGTACGTGGCATCAAAAAGCCGCCCTTCGTTCCTGTATTTCTTCCGCCCATAAAAGTCTTGTAAGCAGAAGTGCCATCGGCATTGTCGAGTAAATCTACAAGGGCAGCATGCTTAACATCCGTGGCAGAAGTCGCGGAAGCTGAGGCATCTGTAATCGCCGCTTGGGCACTTCGGTTGACGGCAATGCAGCCGGCGTCAACAGCCGTGCCTCCAATTGTCGTGTTCCCAGATCCACCCGGGGTTCCTTGAACTAAAACCTGAACTGCATCGTCACCCATCACCAAAAGATCAATGTTACCGGCGGCGATGTTTGTATCAAGCCATGTATTGATCCGTTGCCCCAGGACAGCCTCACTCCCTGCAACAGAAGGCGATGACGCATGTCCAATGACTGTCGCAGACCCAATGGCAGAACCATTAATTGTACCAGTGATGGCATTCCCAATACCATCCATAAGAATCAGAGTCAGAGTGTCCTGAGTACTCGCGGAAGGAACCCCCCTGACAATAATAGAAGCAGAAGCTGGAACTGCAGCAATGCCGCTGCTATTTCCTTGACCTTCTTCCGAAGTAACACCAGACTCACTTCCACTAGCGGCCAAAAAGACAGATCCCGTAATAACCGCGATACCTGCCTGATAAAAAATCAAACCAACTTTCTGACCATCGGCAAGAGAGCCAGTATCATTTTGCAGCATAGGAAAACTTGGAGAATTAGTGGCCGAAGAAGAAGCGATCAAAATTCCGTATTCACCGGTTGGTGAATTGATTTTGTAATTCGTAGCAGCATCGATATCGGTAATTGTAATCCTTTCTCTCATCGGGTTTTTATAGTTACTAGCAACGCCCAAGTCAAGTTGGAAACTTCCTTTTTTAATCTCATCTTTGACAAGAAGTCGAGAGAAATTCAGAAAAAATACTTCTTTCATCTTATTTCCGCCAGTTAAATCTCCGTCTTCATCGAAGTTTTGAATAGCATTGGTGGCATCATATCCAACTAGCATTTGGGCCATTTGATTGTAGATATTCATTTTCTTTTGGCCTTGCGTGTTTGTTGATTGAGATAGAATCGAATCACTAGCGTATCCTACCGTGATATCAAAAATATGATTTGAACTTGAAGACAGATAAGGATAATCATAAGTGGACTGGAACATGCCATGAGAGAAATCCTTAACATTCTCTGGTTCAAAATCCGATACATATGACCCACTGATAATAGAACCCGTGATAGGAATGGCTTCATGCAACAGTGTTCTTGTTGTTACCGCATCGATTGCTGATATTTCTTTAAATGATGACATAATTTTTCCTTATTTTTAATATTATAGTTTTACAATTCTTATCGGAATTTCGAGAGTGTAACCATAGAGGACACCCGTGACTCTCACAAGAGTATCAATGTATTTAACCGTTGCTGCTGCTCCGCCGTCGCGATAAGTGAAGTTGGTGGTGTCAGTGCTTCCAAGTTTATCAAACAGATAATCACTTTGACCTAGTTGTGGGTTTGCTCTTAGTTTAAAGAAAACCAGAGTATTTAAAAGACCAGAAATAGGCGATGCTGTATCATTCTCGTCTATGTAAACATTTTGATTTATAACAAGCGGAGTAGCAACATCTGCCACATACATTTTGATATTGTCGTCGTCAACCGCGCCTCCAGTGCCCGTTGCAGCCCCTGCAATATCTCTTAATCTCAATAATCTATCGTCCATTTGAAAGATAAAGCTGTTCTCCACGATACTACTATCAACCTCGGCTGTATTTGTGGTATCAAATCCGCCATCAATTCTTATGTAAGCAGGATTATTGGTATCTTGTCCAGACCCATCCATAATACCTGTTTTCGTTCCATCGCTATCTTTTGCAACCCCACCATTACTAGTTGTGGTGTTGTAAAAAGTATTATGGTCCGCTGTGACAACAAACGTATTGGTAAGGCTGCCATAATAGTTAACTTGCTGACTGGCGACAGTATTTAATTTTAACACCGGTAAATACAAGACCGAATTAGCGTTGGTGCTGCTAAGAGTAAATAATTTTGTTTTCATTGAAGCAGTATTATTGGTAAATGCTTCTAAAACGGGAGTTTGAAGAATTGTTAAATCTTGTTGAGCGGTATTTTTTGTTGAATCAAAAAGTGTGTAATTTATCTCATCATCGCCTAAAGCAAAATACTTAACATTAAATGTGCCATCTCCGGCTGCTAGTAATTTTCTCCCTTCATCGGTTAAAACAACATCTAAAATGATGTCCCCACTGTTATCTTGAAATGCCATTTTTTTCTCCTTTAATTATAATTAGTCTTTTTAATTATTTTAAAATTAACATTTAAATCAATTTTTTTCCCTGTATGCTTGGATGTTATTCTGATTTTAAATTTATTTCCATAATTGATATTTTCTGTCCCAGCAATAAATAGTTTTTTATCAAGAATTCCCATGTTGTTAATTGCCTCCTCGACATTTGTTGCATCCGGAGGAAAAGAAATCTGTTCAAAGTTCGGTGTTATCTTCATCAATCTTTTAAAGTGTTTTGTTTTTTCTCTTTCTATCTTTTGTTCAGGAATGCTAAAAATTCGGGCTTTTAGCATTACGTCAGAAGCAGTTTTTGAAAATTCAACTTCAAAAATATCAGAATAGTTTGAAGGCGTATTGTGATAGGTTGAGGTTCTAAATAAATAATAATATTTTTTATTAGGTAAAATATGATCCCTAAAAGATGTATGTATTGATTTTGATTTAGAAATTAAAAAATTTCTTTTATCTTGAGGATCTCTAGATCTTAATATATTTTCCGTGTTAACAGATGTTAAAAATGAATCATAAAATTCATCAATGCTCTGTGGCTCGCGATCCATCCTGTAAATCAAATAGTCTCCATTAAAATACAAATAACTGTAATTTTCATGGGGATATGTGGCGGAAGAAAGAGCCAATTTATCAGATATCAAGAGTTCTTCGTTATGAAGCGGCTGGAAAGTTTCCTCTGATCGAGAATGTATTAGGGGCTCTAAAGTTATTAAAACCGAATCTCTTCCTTGATGAAAACTAGGAATTGGTTTTGGCGGTATCTGATCAAAAAACATTTTTTCAAACTGATAAATTGGCTCTTCAATTATTTGTATCGAAGGAGTAATTTCCACATCTAATTCAGCTCGATAAATCAAATCGGGATTGGGATCAAAAGAATTTTGAAGAATACCTCCGGCCGATAATTGTAATTCATTGTCTTTATTTGAAATTGCCAAATTTTTGTATTCATATTTTGAACCAAATACGCAAACTAAATTGTAAATTTTGTAAATGTATTTTCTACCAAATTTCATTTGTGTGTCAATAAATTGTAATAAGTTGTTAGTATTTCTGATGTAAAAAATTTGTATTGGTAAGGTAACATCGTTATCGATATATTTTTCTATTTTAAAACCAAGATTGAATGTTTCACATTTTTCACCATCAATTAATTGATTATAATTTTTTAAATTTGACAAAATCATTTGGTGAACTCTTTGTAAAATCTTAATCAATTTTATTTGATTCAAAAATCGAGAAGAGGAGCCTTGTTTATCATATGCATTTAATAAAAACAATTCTCTCGAATCTTCAATAAAATTATTGTAATCGATATTGTTGAAAATCGCAAGTAGATTGTGTGTTTTTAAATTTGAAATGGTGCCTTGATAATTAAAAGACAACAATTGAGATGATAAGTTATTTTTAATTGCTTGGAATATGAATTTTGTCATATGATTTTCTTCTAAAAAATCAATGAAAGAGGTGTCATTTTCTTTTAACAATGACCCAAACGATAAAGCAAAAGGATAATTTTTTAAATTTGTTGTTTTTTTATCTTTGTTGATGAAAAAAATATTTTCATTTTTTTGTCCAAATTGGGTTACCCCATTGATATAATTATCTAATCTTCGAGAATAATTGTCGATTAAGCCGCGCAAATAATCATCAGTTTCAAAATCTAATTGAACATTTTCTTCGAAAGTCGATCTTAAAGCAGCCATATCTTTAATATTCGAGCCCTTATCTTTTATGTTAAGGATATTATAATTTAATAATAAGTTTGTATCTATCGCTTTTGTCAAGTCTTCATACTCAGGGTGATGAAAAATATTGTAAAATTTATTATCATTTTCCATAATATTTATTGAAAATGCGTGATTAAAATAAAACTTGTTTGTGCTTACTAAAGATGTTACATGTTCATTCCACTGGGCTTGATCTCTAAACGATTCTAAGCCGCCTACCAGAGTAATTCTGTGTCCTTTAGAAGGAAACAGTTGATCCTCTACAGCGTCCACTGAACTGATCGAAAAACTTGCTAACTTATTAGATTTGTAATTTTTGAAACCATTCGGGGTTTGATACATTCCTATTTCCCCTCTTAGTCTATCCGAGATGGCAGAGGGTGTATCGTTGGCGAGATAGTTTTCTAAATCATAATAAATAGACACTAGTAGGTACCTGTTGTTTGATTTGTTGGAGCAGCAGTTTGTCCAGCGGGTGCTTGAGTAGCACTGGTAGCTGGCTCAGTATCACTAAATAGAGATAAAACACCATTTTTTGTGGGGTCTTGTTTTACAACATTTGATGTGTAATAAGAAGTATTATCATCGAAAGTAATCATATCGTCGATGTTTGGATCCGGCAAAGCTATATGAATGTTGTCTGGTGAGGTTACTAAGCCGTCAAGATAAATAAAATTATCTATAGCTGGGGTATTGATTCTATCATTGAAAAATTTGTATGCCCTTAAATTTACAGGCTCAGAATAACAAAAATAAGGCTTGACTGAAGTCAAGATACTCTCCGATAACGGCTCAACTCTCGGTACCGTAAGGTTTAAAAAACCATTGGTTGTTTCAAACCCAACAATACAATAAATTTTAAAAAGATTCATCTGAGTCTCGGCTATAACCCTTCTTAAGTTGGTGTTTTGTATTACATCATAATCTGGGTGTCCATAATTACTTAGCATCATTGCCTTGTAATGTGGTGGTATTTCTTTCAAGTCTAAAATATTATCGGCAATTGTTGCTTGGTGAATAAGAGAATTTGAATTAGATATTATCAATTCGTCTTCCGAGAGAGGGAAGTCGGAGGAAAATTGTTCATGCATTTTAATTGTCCAGTCATCCGGCGGGTGCGCCCCTGGGATGATGACCTCTTGATCCTCTGTTCCTGTTCCAGTAAAGTCCACCACAGTACCTAGGGTTTCTAACATGCCAGTTTCGGCATTGTTCCCTGATGTGGATATCGTTGTATCTGATAAAGTTCCATATTTTTTTAATCTAAAAATAAGTACTTTGGAACTATTAATTTGAGGTATCGGAATTGTTAAATCTATCAATTGATCTTCGTTTTTAATGCCAAAAGGTGTAAAGTGATTCATTTTTGTTTGGCTGATATTCAAAAAATCACTCTTCTTTGCATCACTAAGAGAGTTTAAAGTGTCGTCAGGTGTTGATAAATTTCCATAATATTTTGATTCATAATTTGCCCGATTTGTCATTTGTTGTTTAGAAAGCGAATGGATTGTGTTTGGTGTTTGACGCGAAAATATTTTGTAAGCAAGTGAAACATCGTAAAGTCCAAAATCGGTACTTTTAGGAGAAGCAAGAGAAAAACCAGCTCCAGGGGGGAGATAATTTGAATCTTCCACCGAAGTTGGTGCTGTCAAATGATATTCGGATCTTATCAAAGCGATTAGTTGATTGAATTTATTTATTAAAGCTTCTACCTTTGCCGGGCTTCCCGTAAATGGAAAAATTGATCTAAAAACATCCCGAAGGATGGCATCATCAGTGGTCGGTTGTAATAAATTGAAGCCTTCACGATAATTTTTTGCAACAGACATAAATGTACTTTGATTAATATTGACTGTACTTAAGTCCAGAATTCTAGTTTCAAAAATATTGCCAAATCCTAAATTGTTTGCTACAGTCTGTTTATAAGATTGTTTATAAGAATTGGACTGATAGTCATAAAGATTTTGAACCGTAACCAATTGGAGAAAGTCGTTCATGTAGTCTATCGACGATGCTAACTTGCCAAGTACCTCAAAAATATAATCCGTAAATGTATTTGATACTTCAACCACAAAAGTATAACTAGCATCAGCACCGCCGAGGAATTGAGGTTTGGTAAAATTTATTTTTCCGCCAAACATCTCGGCAGTTTCTAACAAAGAATCTTTAATTAAAAAAGTACGAATATTTTCGTTTTGTAAAAAATTTATCTCATAAACAGAACTTAAAAAAGTCGATGCATCATAATCTCTTTGTGTTATCGTAGCTGAGGATCCGTTAAAAAAACTGTTGGTGTTGTCTTGTGAATCAATATCTGAAAGAGGAACATATAGATCAATATCAAAGGGCTGTTCTGTTGCCCCTGCGTCCGTCCCTGAGAATCTTCTTTTTTCCGTTCTATTCAATACATTATTGTTTAAAGTTGTTGAAATAATTGCTAGCTGATTGTCATCATCAGCGCTCTGCAGGATCTGACTGGGCTGGTCTTGATTCGCATACACACTAATCCGTTCGAGTTTTAAACCAGAAGAAAGACTATTAAAAATATTTGGATTATATTGAAATAATTTCTTAGCCTGCAAAGAGGAATAAACAGCCGAGGCTTTCAAATTAACAAAACAAAGAGAAATTAAAGAATCATCACCGGTTTGTGTGGCGATATGGACTCCGGCAAGATTTGAGGCTGTTGGATCTTGAAAATCTTCTGGGATTTGAGGCTCTGGTAATGGTATTAGATCCTGGGCATCTATTTTAAAGTCCGGCACTTCGACAAATCTAAGAACTTCATGTGGTTTGCCGCGATGTTGTGATCCTTCCATAAATTCTAATTCATTATTTAAATGAACAGGTCCTCCATACACCTCGTCGGTCTCAGGAAAATAAAAGTATCCAGATTGTCTGTTTATCTGCCCATTGATCAAAACTTTTTCAGATATAACAGGCCCACTAAATTTAGTGAAAAGAGGGTTGCTAAAATCTTCGTCATCAAAATCATAATAACAACAAGCATAGATTGATAGGTTCAATATTTTCCTAGGATATCTGTTGATATCAAATGTTATTTGTTTTTCAAAAGTAATTAAATCTTTTTCGAGATCAATATTTTCGAAACCAATTGCAACATCAAAACCATGACCAACAGAAGCTAAAAGCCCAGGGGCGTACTGCAAATCGGTTCCATGAATAAGTGGATCCAACCCGGCGGCATTATTTAAATTGCTTGTAACTTGTTGATACTGGGCTGTGGAAGCCGGCTCTTCTTTCTCATCATAAACCACCAAAACCTTTAATTTTATTTTACCAAACATTTGATTTTCTCCGGACCAAGCTCGGTCAGAATAGTGATCTTTAATTAAAAACTTAACAGACATGGACGTGTAAGAATC
>Ga0208449_1001935_pt1 | contig 10441 bp, 16 predicted proteins | sample MalvireepMed_s17_FD_184247 | JGI IMG/M metagenome (GOLD analysis project Ga0208449, IMG submission 184247) | Marine viral communities from the Global Malaspina Expedition - Malaspina viral metaG DeepMed_s17 (SPAdes) (version 2) | ecosystem: Environmental > Aquatic > Marine > Oceanic | place...
GGGAAGGTATTTTAACTAAAAAGTTCGCGGAATGGAAAAAAGTAGCAGGAAATGCCACTCAACAATACCCGGATAAGGTTCTAATAGAGAAATGGGTATGGGAAGTCTTCGCCGACAAATTAGAACTTTTGGGTGGAACTGGTAATTCAGTATCGGACGTTGTAAATAGATTTTATTCAACCATAGGTGCTGCTACTGTAATGAGGGAGAGGTATGACACACTTAGTGAACGGATAGAACAAGAGCTTGAGAATGGAAATTTCAATAAGGATTCCCTGTATAAAATTACTGAGGATTCTGACCTTCCAGATAAGGGCGATTTCAGTAAGGAAGCTATCCAAAGTAAGATAGACAAGAGACTTGCTGTTAACGCACCACAACGTGAAGAATTCCCAACACAGATAATAGTTGATGGCAAAACTATTTATGGAACGCAACTCGGCCACGTAGATAGGAATGGTACGGTAGTTCTTGATCCTACCCAACCATTCATACCAGACGATCCTAATATCACTATAACGCAGGAAGACCTGCCCGGATCATTTCCCGGTGATTCCCCAATACGAAAAGTAGAAGGTTTGGGATTAAGTGCGGCTGGGGAAGTTGAACAGACAAAGATAGAGAGACAAGAATTTGAAGCAGTAATGTCTGGAGTTACCCAAATAAAATCCATGCCCGGAATCAAAGAAGCCAGCGAAGGTTATAGGGATGTGCATAGAAAGTTCTCATTGATAGATGGGGCTTTAAGAAAATTTGTAGAACTCGGTAGGACTGATGACTTAGCCGCAGGTAACTTTGATCAGTTTATGGCTGACCTGTGGAAGAAACTTACCGATGAATCCATGATCACTTCAGAGGAATTCAGGGTTCTCACAGAGGGTGATAAACCATTGCATGCTTGGAAGCTTAAAATAGCCAACTTGATGAATCAGCCGCGTGGACGTGGTGCATTCCTCACTGGGCCAGCACGAAGAGCATTGATCACGATGGCTAGACTAGCACTTGACTATAAGAAAACAGAAGCTACTAAACTGCTTACTGGATATGAAACGATATGGTCAAAAACCTCTAGAGGCAAACAAGCATTTGAACTTGCTCTTGCACCGGAACTTGCATTTTTGCGAGAAGCTATTCCAGAGCTTAATCTGGATGATCCAGTCTACGCTGATGTATTTTGGGGAGAAGAGGAGGGAGTTACACCAACCGTCACAGAGGGAATAACCAGTCAAGCCTCTGAAGGGGAAGATTTAACATGGAATGTTAGAGAAGGAAAAATGCAGGATGCGGCTGGAAATTTCTATTATCTGGGCGAAGATGGTCTTTACCACAGGGAGTGAGCGGAATGGCTGAAAGGAAAAGATTGGGTGTACTGACCATAAAACAAAACCTCTTTGGAAAGGTGTATGAATTCAGTGTTCCTGAAAAGGAATGGGTACAGCTTAGTCCTGATGAAAGATTACGTCATACTGTGGAATTTTTGCAGGAATTATATCCAGAAACATTCTCTAAAATGCCTTCACTGGAAGACGCCGAAGGTAACTACGTTGGTTACTGGGAACGTGGCACCACCAAAGATGGCGTTACGCGGAAGCACCATAAGACAGAGGCTGCACTTAACCAAGAAAAATGGATACGGGAACATCCAGAAGCCTTTAAATTAAGGAACTTTGGTATAAAGTATGGGTTAGGTGAGGGTGCTACGATAGCCCACGGTGGGGATATTGCCGCCCTGTTAAAAAATGCCCCCGGCGCAATCTCCTCTATTATTGGAAGGGATTACGAAAAGGGAGACTATGCACAATCAGTAAAAGAAACCTTAGACGAATGGGAGATTCCTTACAGACTTTATCAGGAGATTTATGGTTTAGAATCAATGCTTCCAGAACTTGGTGGTGGCCTTCTTTTGGGCGGAGGAGTTGGTTTGGCAAGACAAGCCTTATCAAAAACCCCAAGAGTTGCTTCTCAACTCTTGACTGGAGGAGAAAGATTCCGTAGGGGTTTAAAAGACACTGCACTGAGTTCCTTATATGGTGGCGCAACAATGCAAGCCTACCGGCACGGAAAGTTGGGCGGTGGTGTTTTAGCAGGTGAACCAGACCCACGTAAAACTTGGCAACGATTCAGGACAGCCGCCTTATCTAAGGAAGTTCCTTTGGGGATGGCTTTAGGCGCAGGACTTCCGTGGTTAGTTCGTGGAGTAGCCGCTCTTCCCGGCGTTTATGAAAAGAATATAAACCCTTACTTTGCCGCTCTGGTGGATAAGATAACTAACCCAAGAAGCCGGTCTGTTACTTTAGCCGCGAAAGAAGAGGAATTGGCGTTAGGCAGGTTAGTGAAAGCAGGTCAGACTGATGCTGCTGCCGCACGGAAAAGGGGAATTTCTGGTATTGATCCAGACACCGGCCTTCCTCTGGAGGCTTGGCAAAAAGCGGCATTGGAAGAGAATCTTACCTTAGCAGAAGCCACAACACCCCCGTCATTAGTTACAGGGTCTATTGGTATAGGAGAAGTAACTGCTAGATTACCAAGCGTACGGCAGGAAGCTGGGTGGGCACTTAGTCAGTTTCCTCCTACGGCACAGCCGCATATTGAAGTAATGGCTAGACGGGCACAGGGAGAAGTTAAACGACTTACTGACGAGTTATATACCGGTGCTAAGAACGTAGACAGAAGTCCAGCCCTGTACTTGGAATCATTGCAGGGAGAATTGTCTAAAATATACAACACTGATTGGGGTAAGGCATACCGAATACATAAGATGCTCCCCGGCGGAACATATAAAAATCCAATTCCGGGTGGGTTTAGAGACTTATTAAAGAGAAGCAACAGAACTGATAAAAAATATCTAGTGAAGGCATGGGAAGAAACAGTCACAGACATAAATGAAATGATTGCTTCAGACACTAAAGTCTTTGGAGAACTACCAGAAAAATTATCATCAGTTACGACATTTCTAAACAAACCCAACCAGCGTCTTTCTGTAGTCCAAGCACACTTGGTGGTACAAAAACTTGAGAATAATCTCAAGAAACTTACGGCAAAAACAGCAATTCGTCCTGCGGAAGATGTGATAAAAGGCCAAGTAATGCAGACATGGATTAACGATTTGAACCGTGCCATAGATAAGTATGCTCCAACTCACCAGACCGCTAGAGCAGCCTTTAGAGAAGCCGCAGTGCTAGAAGATGCGTTAGCAAGCGGAAGAAGGTTCAAAGAGTATGACGGCCCAAGAGAAATGATGGCCGCATATGATGCCCTCCAACCACCTAAGACTGCTGTTAATCCCGAAGGCACATTAGAGAAGATGAAGAAACTGTTTGTAACTGGCGCGATAGCTGAGGCCAGACAGGGAATGAGTGGTAGGAGGCTCCTGTATACCCCAGAGGGGCAGGAACAGTTAGCAAAGATAAAGGCATTATTGGGCGATGACTACAAAGCCTTTGAAACTGCGTTGTCAAAAGAAGCTGGTATGTCCAGTTTCTCAGATGCAGTTACTGGAACTCAGTTAGGCCCAACTGCTGAACAAACAGCGGCGCGTGGGGAAACGTACCTACAAAAATTCCCCCACGACATTGCCATGTTCAACTTTGCTAGAATGTTCTTTGTAGGTAGGAAGATGGCAGAAGTATTTAGAACATTGCGCGGGTTGGAAAATCAAGCTATTGCATCTGAAATACAACTTCTTGCGATGTCTACTGATGTAGAGGACAAAGTAAAGGCCGTACAAAGACTCCACTCTTACGCCAAGACAGTAACTTCTGTGAAGGATCGAAGGATTCTAGAAAACGCTATCAGGATAGGAATGCTACCAGCAGTAGCAGAGGGAGAAGAAGAACAATTCAGTCCTAACCTAAGACGAGAATTATTACAGAGGGCAAGTCCGTTTTGAAGAAACTACTATTCGCTTTGCTTTTGGCTCTCCCATTAGTGGGGTCAGCCAAAATGTTTCCTACCGAGTTCCCAGTCAAAGCAGTATGTTGGGATAACGTTGGTGAGGCAATTGAATACCATCAGGAGATATTAGGTGAATATCCCATTGGTAAGGGATGGGTCAGTGAGACATCATTTGCAACCATTATGTATAATCCTGTTAAACCCTCTTGGACATTCCTAAGTTTCCATCAGCATGAAGAGTCAGTGATAGTCTGCGCCATTACAGGTGGAACTGTGTGGGAGATAATAAACCCCGGAGATGAGTCGGAGAAACTAGAACTATGAGCAACGGGAACCAACTGAATAGGAGCGTATCCGTGGGGCACATAGTAGCCACGGTAGGTTTGATAATAGGTGGTTTCACGTTCATATACGATTTAAGGGAGAGTGTAGCCATACAGGCTTTCCAATTAGAGACTGTTGAGGACAGATTGGAAAGAGTAGTTGCCAGAACAGATGACCAGTTCGGGGAGATTATGGATCACCTCATACGGTTAGAGGAAAAGCTAGATGCAATCGTATTGTCAGATGGTTCTACCCAGTAATGTGGAGTGGAAGAAACTGGCCCTAAGAGCCTACTTGTGTTGGTCTGTCTGCGTTGACATGGCTGCACTAGCCGGTATTCTATGGTACATCTTCAGATGAAATGCAATCACTTGGAAATAATTAAGGAGTCTTATGTTCAGCATCTATGCTTTACTCTCTATCTTTGCGCTGTACTTTTCATACTATCTGTTGTTGCCGTAATACATGGCTTTATCCCGTGCATTCTAACTGGCACAGTCTCTGATAAGATTAAAAATCTACATGAGGTTCTCTCTGAACGATGAACATAGATGCTAAATTCTTTGGTGCAATATTATTCTTGGTTGCTCAGACATCTGGGGCTATCTGGTGGGCTTCGTCATTATCTGCCGAAGTGGAAAGGCTGTCTGGGATACAGGGTAACGCTATTCCAGCATTGGAGGCTGAAGCGCAAAAATGTGGAATTGCTATACATAACAATGAAGCAGCGATTAAAGAACTTCAAGAACATGACCAAGCCATCAGTGGATTAGATGTTCTGGAGTTTAAGATAGATGAAATTAGGAAAGAAATCTTATCACTAAGGAAGGTTGATCAAGACATTATGACCCAGCATGAGAAAATATTTGACTGGATGGCGAGCAGTAGTCCAGTGCAACAGAAGGGAAATTACCCTTCTTATGACTGATGATAATAACAGAAGCGGCACAGAGCAAAGTAGATCAAGTCCTAAAAGGAGAGGGATTTCTTGAGGTATGTCTGGAAGGTGGAGGATGTTCAGGCTACCAGATAAAACTTAAAGGAACCTCAGAGATTCCCGAAGACGCACAGATGCTATCTGACACAATCTTCTCTGATCCCACCTCTCTGGACTTATTAGGAGATGCAGAGATGGACTGGGATGATGACCCGTTCAAACCATCATTCAAATTCACTCCGCCTACGGGTTCCCATTCGTGTGGGTGCGGATCAAGTTTTCAACTAGACTAATGGAGACATTTAATGGACGGATTCAAAAAGTTGGTAGACGAAGTGAGAAGTCGCCCGTGGATTTGGGGTGTACTCATTCTAATTGTGGTGCTTGGTATCTTTGGCTGATACTGGCCTGTACGCTAAGTATCGCAGGATGCAGCTTTCCAAAAATAAAGTCGAGCCTGATGACAGGGATAGCGACGAGTACCGCTGTTGGTGTGACGAGTGTAGTCGCGCCGGGTGTACTTGTACCAGCCGCAGTCGGCGGCACAACGGCTGCGATTGCCTCTGCCCTGACTGCGGAGCGATCTGTTAAGGGTGAACCTGTTACTGTTACAGCAGAGACTGTGGTGCAGGAAGCCCCTGCGAATTTCTTCGATCTTTTAGAGCAATTGATAAAGACAGGCGGATGGTTACTAATCTTAATCTTTATAGTTCCAATGGTGTTAGGGTGGATAATCCCCGGCCCACTGGAAAAAAAGAAAAAAAGCAAGAAGCGGTAATTCTTGTGGAGGTTGCTTGGATAGATGCCTACACAGAAGCGGGATGGAGCGAGTACGAACCCGAAAAAGTAGAAACAAAAACGTATGGGCTTCTGGTAAAGAAGACCCGTGACTGGGTAACACTCGCCATGACCCGTGAGAAAAATTACTGGGGAAATTTATGGTATATCCCCACAAAGAATGTGGTTAATATACGCCCGATAGAAGAGATCAGAAAGACTGATCCAAATACTTAATATCTAAACCATACTGGTCGCGCAATGCGACAAAACCAGTGAAGGGGTTTGTCTGGCCCCGCCTCTCTAAGTAAGCCTGTTCCATGTACTCTTCAGCACTCTTATCCCCGCACAACCACACGTTCAACAGCTTCACGTATTTCCCTTTTACCCTCTTGTCGTATTCAATACTAACAAAAACATAACGATCAGGGGATTGGTGTGCGCTGCTTATGGAGACATTGGCTGCGTATGAGGGCTTGGGCGGCACTGACCTTCTGATGGTCTTTACCTCAAGCTTCTCCCCCTTATGTATCAGGTCGTAATCTACGGCGTCCTCTATAGGCACTCCTAAGTATTTGGAGACAGCCAGTTCCCCTAACCTCCCCGCAATATTCCCCTCCCCCTTTGTAATTGAATTCTTAATACCCCCTACAGAAGAGGCCCATTCACGGGCCTCTTTCAGCATCTGCCTATTGTGTGGAATGATCTTCACACTGCACTACTCCTCTTCAAACTTAGCCATACAGCGACTGCACTGAGCATTTTAGATGCAGTCATCACAACTACGTTCATTGGACTCAAGATTCCAATCATGGCAGTAAACACGATGGAATCAATAGGAGTACCTATGGCAGAGGAGAGGAGTATGCGATCACGCAGGGGTCGTTTAGTTGTTGTATAAACTACCCAATCCAATCCTTCTGAAATTAGGAAGGCTGTAACAGATGCAATTGCTACAAAAGGATCAGCCATAAAATACGAAATGACGCCACCAAGTATCATAACAGGAATTACCCAATGGCCTATTTTTCTTTGCGCTAAATCTCGAAATATAAAAGTTAAACCCACGATAACAGAAGTGGGTTGCCAAATTCCAATCGGCGGAATGATAGTAAACAACCAATTAACCACCACAATACTAATCACATAGACTATTGCCCACATAGTTGAATCTCCTGTTGCACCGCAATGGAATTAGATGGGTTCCACGTTGGCGTAGAATTCCATGCTTCTATCCTATCTGCCACCACATTTGCTCTTTGGCTTTCGCGTTTTGGCGTGAAGATACCAAATTTATCTTTGGGCATAAATGAACACATCACAGCATTACTGCTATCGGCAGACGATAATGGAACGTGTTTAATTATCTCCGTAGCTAGCATTCTTAGCCCATGCAATTTACAAATTGGCCTACCCTTTTCGTCACAAATTTTTTCCATTGCTTGGGCCATGCGACTCCAAAATTTTTTACTTCCGGGCCTCATACCTGTTGTAGAACCTAACGCAATTCTGGGCCACTTGGTCGCTAATTGATGTAATCGCCCCATTGACTCATTGAAATGCCAAACAGGCACTCCTTCATCACTAAAAGGCCAATCAGACAACAGCCTATCATTGTCTTCCTCTGACCCCTCTATAACATCTGGGATCAAAGCCCAATCAAACCCCGGATGTCGTCGCCAGTCATCAACCCATTTATAGTAACCAGCAACATCTAAAGTTTTACCAGATTTCCAAACAGAGTAGGCTCCATTGTCAAAAATGAAGGATGATCCTACTTCAGATATTACCTCTAAATCAGCAGGATGCTGAAAACTCACCAGAGCGTGTCTCCCATTAAAGAACTCATGGGATTGGCTTGGTTTTCCAAGCGGCCCTACATGGTAGTGTATCATTACATTCACTGAATAAGCGGTACCACGTTCTGAGGAAGATCAGGGTTCAATTCAGGGTTCAGGAAATCTGAATAGGTTTCCCATAGCGCGCGTTCTAAAACGGTGCCAGAGTGTTGCTTGACATCATTAAGGGCCGTCACTGCTTCCTGTATCTCACCACGATCTATTGCAATCTCTATCATGGAGATGGCGGATGCCATGTGAAATACCATCAGCCCTATTACATTATCAGCCTTTACCATTGCGGTTCTCCAGAGTTTTCAGACGCCTGTACCCATCCAAGAACCCCAAAAACCCCATGAAGTTCTCTTGGATTTCGACAGATGATCCGGTTTCAAATTTCCCCGTCTTCTTGTCGAATCTGAGGATGTACGCCTTCTCTATGTCCTTACCGTACATATCCTCTATGGCCTTTGCGTAAGCAGAGCATTGGAGGTAGTAAGGTGCGTAAATTGCGCCGGAGGTCTTAAAGTCGATGACACAGTATTCTTCGTTCACTGTGGCTATAGCGTCCACTGTACCCGCGTACTTGTGACCCCGGTGGTACACCTTCTGCTCCACATAGTGCCATTCGACATCGTTGACCTTAACCCACTCCCTGAACGCCTCTATGGATTTCTGAGCAGATTCATGCTCTGGCATAACCGGAATCTTACCCTTCCCTAACTTCCATAATATGGCACCCTCACACCACTTATGCACGGCCTGACCTATGTCTAGCGCGTCCTGCGACTTCCTGCGGAACGCACCCCGGATACCCTTTACCATGTCCTCTGGCGAAATATCCGACTCATGGTTGGCTAGATACCACTTGGCCCCCTCACTTGCCGCCCACGGCAATAACGCCGGTTTGGCAATGGAGTCCAGTATGGTAGTGACAGAGGGGGCGTATTCCCCCTCTACCGTGTAGTAGTGCTTCTTCTCGTCGAATTCGAGTTCGACTTTCATCCCGTCGTGGTATTGAATGATCATTAGAAGTCAAAGTCCTGCTTGGGCTTTTCAAAGCGTTTCCCGTTGTCTTGGGGTTCGGACAGCTTGATGCTCATGTAGCTGTTCCCGCTTTTGGAAGTGTTCTTCCATGCCGCCGCGCGAACTTCCTTACCTTTGACCAGACCTTTACCCGTCATAAACGGATGCTTCTCACTTTCCTTCTTCTCGTTCACCCATAAGGTGATTGTATCGTCCTGCGGTTCATATGCCATTTTACGGCCCTCACGTTGCTGTTGAATTAACTGCTCTTCATTGGCCCAACCCTGCGCGTTTTCGTAGTCGTCGAGCCACTCCTGATTCGTTTCATACACCTGCTCGGCAGTCATTATACTATACCTGCCCTGTGGTTTGCTTGTAGTGTTCGCCATACCTCTATCTTAGCCTCTGCTGTGGTGAAGTAGTGCCTTAGTTCAGATTCTTCCTGTACAGCCGCTCTCAAGCCCTCTAGCACCCCGTTATAGTCAGAGTGAGCATATGCCCACGCCTCTTTATCAGCGATAGTTTTTCCCTGTGCTTGTGCGAAGAGGGTAGAAAATTTCACTTTCTTGTAGTCTTCTATGTATTTCCGATCTGCCGTAGCTTTGGCTAACTTGGCTGTGTTTTCCATCATCCACTCTAAGGCTCTCTCTACTGATTGCTCATCAGTCATTTAATCCAGACTCCATCGCTTAGATAGCATCCCCTGCCATCAAATATAAGGTCATCCCACCACCTAAGTTCCGTATAATGTACGGGCTTGGAGTGCTTCCTCAACCAAGCCATACAGTCCTTTTTTGTTCTAGAGTAGAAAACAATTTGATCAGTTTTACCACCAACATAGGCTTGTCTTACTGCCCACCCTAATTTCTTACCTTCCCGGCTAATGTCTGGAATAACATCCCAATCGTTGAGTTGACCGCCTGAATCCTCTCCATTTTCCCTACTAAACTCTTTTAAGTTTAGCTTTCTCAGAAAGCCTCTATACAAGTTAGAGTCTTCCCGATGATCTAGTCCTTTAAGTTCCATCTTATGCATATTTTCTAGACCACCCTATCTCTTTGAATCCAATGTCGCCACCGCCGCGATCTATTTCATTTCCATTCCTATCACGTACCACCAATGTGGGAAGGTCTATAATTGCCCAAGTGTGTTTAGCCTTACTGACATTAAATTTGAAATCAAAGGTATCAGATTTATACACAAGCTGCCCCCAGCCCGTAGCCCAAAACGCAAAAGTTTCACCCTCTTTGGTTAGAATAATATGCCAGTGTGGTGAACCTGCCCTTACTCTTTTTGACCAGCAATGAGATTTATATTTAGCTAGTTTTTGCCCGGTTCTTTTCCCATCCTTCTCTGGTGTTGTACCTTCATAATTGGTTTGCCCATAAACTTGCTCCCAGTGTTCGCTGGGCATTCCCTCATCCTCAAAATATATTGTATTCATAAGGCTTGTACTCAATGGATATTACTCCCGCGCGGGTCGCTTTGTCCAGCGTCTGTAGAATAAATAATCCCTGCCAATCGATCACATCCCTATCACCCTTATGTAGCCTGTCATGGCACTCAAAGCACAATGGCATCGCAAATATGTCGGATGCCTTCACACCTGCTCCCCCTGAAAGTGGTGAATAGATGTGTTTTAAGT
>Ga0208449_1001942_pt1 | contig 10405 bp, 13 predicted proteins | sample MalvireepMed_s17_FD_184247 | JGI IMG/M metagenome (GOLD analysis project Ga0208449, IMG submission 184247) | Marine viral communities from the Global Malaspina Expedition - Malaspina viral metaG DeepMed_s17 (SPAdes) (version 2) | ecosystem: Environmental > Aquatic > Marine > Oceanic | place...
TTCTTCACCCACTCGGCAATCCTTCCCATGATTATCGTCTGCACATCTTCAGGAAAGTCGTGCCTTACGAGCATCTCGTCAAGGATACCGTCGAGGCGCACCAACGCATCCTGCTTTTCCAGCGGTAACAACTGGTGTAGAGGGATCTCCCCTTCTGGCATAACCATTACTTATTCCTCCTGGCCTGACTTGCCTTGATCGCCCGTTCCTGTTTCTGTGCAGCCTTCTTTGACCTGTGCGTTCCAAGTGTCCTCCCTGAAGAGGATTTGAGCACGTACTTATTACCCTGTTTTCTCACCGTCACGACGCCACCTTCTCAATCAGTGTGAGGCTTGCTGTCCCCGTCCTGTTGGCGAGGGCATTCGGAGCCCCTGAAGATTCCCATGAGTTGATTCCGTATGAGAAGGAAGACCTCTCCCTGTCCACCGCCACGTTCTTCGAAACCTGCCCGAACTTGAATGTGACCTGGGTCACCGTGGATATGAGAGTCTCGAGATTCGATATGACTGTCTCCACGGCTTGTCCCGTGTCAATCGCAGTCTGCTCGAGGTCGATAGTCAGGGTATGCTCATAGGCAGTTGACGGTACAACGTAGCCCTCTATGACAATATCTTTTAATTCCGGAGTATTAGTAGCAGTGCCGTCAGCCCTGTTTAGCTTTAACCTAAGACCAATATTTTTTGCCGAGACACCTACGTCAGAAGCAAAAGTAACCTTGGTAGTACTGGATGTGAAGTTGCCAAGGTCTGTCGTGGTAGCAGCCCCATCAAGCCCGTATTCAACTTCTATATATTCGTTGCTGTCATCCGTGAGAGAGTCAGCATTAATGTGAACAGCACTGAACATCTTTGATTCTGACGGCAACCCAAAATCCAATCTTGGAAGTTCGATATGTCCATCATTTTGAACAGTCGCAGAAGCTTCACTGAAATCATCACGTTTAATAGTTGCGCCTGATCTGGGATTTACCAGTGGATTGCCAAGAAAATGAGCAGTTGCGACACTGGTTCCCGTTCTGATTCCATAATGAAGTCTTGCACTACCGTCATCCCCGGTGCCTAGATCAATCCATTCAATTGGTTGGTTTGCAGTAGCATTCTTAGTCATTGAGTGCCATCCAAAAGAATTCCAGCAAACCAGTCGTGAAAAACGGGCTGCTTTACCACCTCCCACGGACGCAAAAAGAAAGTCTCCTGCACTGATCATGGAGAGGATAGAGCCGTGTAAATTTTCTGGTACTCCATCACCATAGGAAAGACCGTACCCACTCTCTATGACCCGCGAGTCACCCTGTACGGTTAACCTGTAGACAGGAGCAGGAGAGTCATCATCTACACCCTGTGCAAACCATAACGCACCCTGATGAACTGTCATTCCCCTGCCATTGTGGTTTCTCTCGTCTGTGTCAACAATTCCCGGCATTGAAAATATGAGATCCGACGTCCAAGTTGAGGGAGCGGTATCGATGATGTAAACGCCTTCTCGTGTAGATAAATAGAGCTTATTGGCTCCATCTATATCAGGATATATGGCAAGCCCAATTGGACCGTTAGAAGAAGCTATCTCCATAGTTTCATCAGCCCATGCCACACCAGCATTGGTCGATGAAAAGAAGGTGATAGTCCCTGAATCCTCATCCCATATTGCAGCACATAGCTCTCCCCCGATGGTAGCCATCAGCCCTGCATCTATGTCTTCACTGGTAGTCACGGCATCAACCATTAACCCAGCCGTTATCTGTGTGGTAGCAGCAGTCCATGTGGCACCGTCGGTTGATGTGTAAACCAGATGGTCCACATCACTGACAGTCAGGGCTACGAGATTTCCCTTGTGTTGAACTATATCGCAAGCAACAGCAACATTTATATTGATAGGAAGAGCGGCAATAGCCCACGTTTCTGTAGCTGCGGTAGACCAAGCCATTGCTGTACTGCTGCCCGTTGATCTCTCTATGCTAGTCGCACCCTTATGATTGCCTCCCCCTGTATCATTTGATATCTGGGTTTGATTCGACCCTACGGTTACCGTGACATTATCTTCAACAACAACGGAGTCGAAAACATAATTTCCAGCAGATGTACTGGTAGCCGTTACTGCCTGAGCAGTTCCAGAACCAGATGCTGTAAAAGCAGAACCTACAGGACTATCTTGATCTACACCAGTAAAGCTCTGCGCTCCTAAATGTATGGCGTTAGCATTCATTGGCATACTAACAACTATATTATTAGCCCCTAAAGCAGGTGCTTTTAAATGCCATATAGAAGCATTAACATCACTACTGGTAACCTCTCCTGCCTTAGTCATACCAACACCACCATAGGTTACAGTATCAGGATCAGCGATACTTCCATCTTGAATTGTAACTCCCACCACAAGTAATCTTTGTACTCCTGTACAGGTATGTGCAACTGTTTTGCTGGTGACATTGGTTCCTGTTCCAGAACTGGTCGCATCAAGATGATCATCTATAGCACCACCGTTTTCCCATGTAGTAGACCCACCGGTATACTGGCGATTGATAACATCCTTGGAACTATTAGCTTCCCACAGGGAATTGTGCTCTCCCTTAAAAGAAACTGATGATCTGACTACCTCATCACCGGTTGTTTTCGTGGAAGCCTCACTCTGTATGGGCAGATAAATAGAATCCATCCAACGGGTATCGCAGGTAGAATCAAAAAACCTTCGATACTCTTTAGGATCAAAGGCAACATCGGAATTTATTCTGGCACGACCAAAACCATATGCCAGATTTGGAAAAATAAAGGATTCGTAAGGAGCGATATCTTCAGGGCGAGTGCGCCCTGTCTGCCTGATAGGCTGGATAAACTGCTGTACGGGGCGTGTAGACACCTTGGTGCCGTCTCTGTCTTCTATAAGGGAATATGCCTTTGCGTTGATTTCAACATCTAAAGACATCAGAACACCATACGCGGAATCGCCACCGGGGGAGCTTTTACCTTGACCAGGTTGCCTTCCACCGCCCGCACGTAACTCTCCTCGTACTGTCGGGCCATCTCGATCCAGTTGGAATTCGGGCTGATATTCCCCGAAGCCATGCGGAGAGCCACCAACTGGCGCACCTTGTCATATAAAGCTTGCGCTAAGTCGCCGTCCACTTCTACCGTTGAATCCTCAGCGGATACAGCCGAGAGCATATCCCTGCCCACAACCCGAATCCGGTGCTTGCTTGGCAACATCTCCTGAAAGTATAGAATGCCTCCGTTAGAGGCCCCTGCAACAGGAGGAACATGGTCCCAGTTGCGGAGCTCACTGTATGGAACATCCGTGATCTCACTCTGCCCGATGGTCATCCATATCTCATCGATATAGGCGGCAACACTTGATGCTGTTACATGAACTCCCACCACCGCTGTTGTGGCATTGTGGGCAAGCGTTGCACTTGCCTTCATCAGTTCCCACCCTGTCCCGCCATGAAAGCTGCCAACCGCTGTCTCGATATAGAGTTTTACCCTATCTGCCGTATTGCAATATACCCATGCGGACAGATTTACTTCCTGACCTTCAGTTGGCAATGTTGTATACGACGATGACGCAGGGGTAAATGTCTGAACCAGTGTTGTGTTAGTACCTGCTACAGCAAGCCTACCAGAATTGTCTCCATGAAGAACCAGATAATTTTCCGGGTTGTTTGTCTGTGCTTCCTTGTTAAAAGTAGACCCAGATCCTGCAAGGGTCCAGTTGTTCTGTGAACCTGGAGTGAGCTGATCTGCGTCCCAGTCCTCGAAGTCACCATTCAAAAGTAAATTATCCCCTGAGTTCGCATCTCTCCTGTTCCCTATGTAAACGCGATCCACCCTTCGGATCGTGCTCGGCAGGGTGTAGGTATGCTGCCTGTCTCCCGTCACGATGGTTTCTACATCACGTACCATCGAGATGTCAGGATAGATAATTTCCCTTGCCTCGTTGTAGAGGTTCAATACTTCCGTGGGATCGAATGGTGTCAGTTCAAAAGAGGGTGAATCCCCGCCGGCCCAAGCTGTTCCAATAAATTCCAAAGTTCCACTGGATTGTATGTAATTCGTGATACGCCTGATCTTGCCTGTATCATTACCTGAAGTTATATGCACAAACCACTGGTTGTTGAAGTAATCGTCTACAGGAAACCTGTCTCTTAACTTTGTATCGACGACAGTGTTAGCGCCAGAAGAAAGCGCAGCCGTAGTCGTGGTGCTTGTAAGAAGCCCCATAGGACGCAGGATGTCCTGCCTCATGGTTGACCACGTTGAGGTCGGCATCAGACAGCCTTCACCTTTTTCTTCTCAGCACCCTTTGTTCTGAACTCTTCCAGGAGTAGCTTGCTGTTTTTGTCCTCAAGCTCTTCTATCTTGGCCTGCTGCTCACGAAGGGTGCGTTCCTGAACGATGATGGTAATTTCCTTGTACGCCACAGGCATTCTGCGGAATAGCTCTGCGAAATCCTCATCGGTCACGGGTATCTGTGGAGCCTGTTGTTCCTGTGTCATTATGTTGCCGCCTTAATCAATTGCTTCTCCGCATCCTTCTATTCTTCTGATTCTACGGAACCATCCCAACCGTTACAGGTAGAACAATTACTTGCGTGTTGCAGTGCTGACGGCACAGTAGTTACCGTTGCCAGTAACGCTGCCTTCGCATCATTGGTCATCTCACCGTTCATGCTGCCATAACGGTTCACGTTATTGATAGCCGTGTTAACCGCAGTTCTGATAGTTTCCAGATGTGCAATCGTTGCCTGATTAGTTGCCATACCTACACTCCCAGAGCTTGCTCAATCTTGGCAAGCCTCTTACCTATTTCATCGTACTGACTGTCCATACGGTCACGGTTCTGGTAGATACCGCCAGCGAGTAATGCTGCCATTCTCTGTTCGTTGTATCCAATAAAACCATCGTCATATTCTTTGAGGATACCCATGTCTATAAGTTCCTGTTTACGCTGGGTTAAATTAAATCTTCCCTCACGATAGGGGCTTAGAACGGCTGCGTCATCATAAGCATCAAATACATTTGTGTCCCATGTAGTATTGGCATCAATCGTTAACTGTCCATCAGGAACACGCCAGATGTCTGCGCCAGTAGAAGACCCATCAGTATTTTCTGAACGCATTCGTAAGTAGCCGGGGTCGGAAACATAGGAAATCTTAAACATCTGGTTGTCATCATCCCCATTACCAGATCCCTGAATAAACCGTACTTCGGGATAGCCAGTACCGCTAGCGGGAATTTTCAAATCAAGACGCACATTGGCACTTGAGCCTGTGGTAACGACAGACATAGTTTGGGCTGCAGACCCTCCGGCTAGCGTCAGCGCATTCTGTGTCCAGTCATTCCCCGATGCGCCTACGTTGGTAATACCAAGGGCGTTGCTCTTGAAGTCGAACTGTCCATCTCCCCCGATTTCCAATCTCTCAACCATCGCTGATGCGCCGGGACCGGGATTCGTGAAGATTGCCATACCCACATCATCATCATCTGCACCGTCCTGTTTGGCGACAATAGCCAGCTTGCGCCGTTGACTGTCACTGACTCTAGCCCACGCAATCGACGGACCGTAAACACCATCTCCTTGAGTAACATTTGACTTCAGGAAGATATTATCGACATCGGTTGCAGCTGCAGCAGTCGAGAATGCATTGGACCCACGCTGTATTTCCAACACACCAGTGGAAGGGGCTACACCAATCCCCACATTCCCAATAACAATCAGGTCGTCCTCACTCTCATCCCAGAGCATATAGGAGCCAGAGGCATTCCCAAAGAACTTAACATCGTAACCGTCTGTATTAGCACCTACGAGAATATTTTCATTAACCTGTAGGTCACCCGACCCACCAGTGTTAAGAACAATACCGTCATCACCATCTATGGTTAATATCCCTGCCGCTGTAGACCATGTGGCAGCAGCAGCGGATGTGATGGTTAGTGCGCCAGCAGATGAAGACCAAGTAGCTGCTCCTCCCGATGTAATGGTGATGGGATTACCAGCAAGAGTTGCCCCAGTTGTACCGTCATGAGTAATAGTGAAGTCATTGCCAGCACCCATGTTGAAAACAGCACTGTCAGTATTAAGAGTCAGGTCATCAGTGACAACAGCGTCCCCCGTTACGGTAAGGGTAGAGCCGTCAAACGTGAGGTTAGCCTCGCCCTGAATGGTCTCAGAATCCACGGCGGTCATGACATAGTTGTCAGTACCACCACCGGAGACCTTGACGTTAGAGGTAGTTAATCCTGGTGGGAGAAATGTACCTGCTGGCATGGCTAGTTAGGAGCCCTGTTGTAGAACTGCCAGTCGATAGCGGCATCCGTGGATGTCTTCTCTATCGCGCTGAAGTTCACTATCTCGTAACGGCTCCTGAGAAGGACTATGTCCCCGTCGTCCCATTCCGTGCCCGCTGTGGCGGTCGGAGCGGTGCCGTCCCGAGTCTCAACAATACTCGCTGTCCTGACATATCCTTCGGCGTATCGTGCGCCAGAAGGAATGTTTCCAGATCCTATCCCACCGGCAGTGTCTGTCACAGCCTGTGTGACTAATGTGCCTGCAAGTGGTGAAAAACTAAAGCTAGGCATTTTTTCCACCTTTTTCGTTGGCCTGTGCCATATTTCTAATCGTTTCAGTAAGGGCTATCCGCTCGAGCCTTTCAGCATCACGCTCTTCCCTTGTTCTTTCATTCTCGAGAGTTGCGTATGCCCTGGGATGCCTTCTTCTCAAGTGATTTTCCCTGTCCATCTCATTTAAGAAGTCAGACTTGATGCACCGGATAAGGCCCATCTTGTCGTATTTCTCCCTGTTGGGATCATCCTCATGCAGAAAACATTTTATGGTTCCTACAAGGGGCTCTATCCCCTCGGGCTTCCTCGTGGAGAAAGCAAAAGAACCGTCCACACGGCGTTTCTCCAACTGCTGCTGGAGCATATTACGGTTGACTACAGAACGATCTGCTGTCCTCGTGTCGTAGACATAGACATAGCCTGCCGACTGGAGCTCTGCGGTGCTCATGGTCATGTCAGCAGTTGCACTGATGACCGCACCGGCCTTCATGTCTCCCGGCTCATCAGCCATTTCCGCGTCCCTCATCATCTCTTCAATTGCAGGCTCGTTATTTGTCGTCATGTGTTCCTCTGCTTTTTATACTCCGGTCCGAATACACTCGCACCGCGCTTCCACTTTTCCTTCTCTTCTACGTTGTCCCAGAAGATCTTGTTCCAGTCCCTGGGTTTCAACTCTGGCCTCGGTGGCGGGGCTATGTTCATCTGCCTTGCCATCCCGAGTGCCTCTTCTACCGTGTATAAAGCCTCACCACCACCCTTGCCGTCAGGCACACCGCATATAAGCTGGAACTCGTCCCCGAAGAGTTGTGCGTCCCCGAGATCACGTGTCAGCTTAACTCTCCGGTCATTTCGAATAACCGTTATAGCCTGTATGCGCCTGACAGTCTTGGAATCAGGAGCCGGCTGGTTAATCTCAGAAAGATACCAGCACGGCTCATGACCCCATATTTCTGTCGTGGCTAACTCAACGAGTGATGCCACTAATTATTCCTAGACAGTCCAGTCTCTATTAGCCTCTACGAGTATGTAGTCACAGTCGAAGATGTTAAGTTGAGTAGTGTTAGCGCCTGCGGCCAAAACAACAGCATAGTCTGTACTCGTCGATACTGCGCCCGCCACGGTCTTCTTTAACTCGCCGTCAATATACCAGTAGGTTTTGCCATCAGGGGCTACCTCCAAACGAAGTACCTGCCATTCACCAGCTACTGCGTCATCTTCTAAGTTAACGGCAGTAGTAGTAGTTGAGGCAGCAGCACTTCCTCCATTGTGAATGGCGTGCCAGTCCTCATCGTCACTGAGTTCGTCACTCAGGTAAAACCCGGCAAGGTCTGCCGGCATAGTAATGGTGCTGGACGATGCGTTTATCACAATGTCCTCGAGCTGCTCATCAACCGAAAGGATGCTTGTCAATCCAAAGAATATCTCCTTGGTGTCGAGGTCCGGGAGTTGTACCCTGGTCTCCAATATAATCGGTCCCATCAGGGCAACGTCAAATGCAATATGCGTTCCGATGAAGGTCGTGTCTGCGTCGGTGTTGCCAGATGTAATCGTAACAACACCAGAAAGAGCATCTTTCCCTGCAATCCCAGCGTCGGCATCTTCGAAACCTTCACCACCGGCGTAGAAGTCTCCCAATTCGGCGGTGTCAGCCGTCAAAGCTAAGGTGTCGCCCACCCCGAAAAAGTCGTTAAACAGCCGTATTTTTCCTGATCCACTTTGTACTGTCGCCATATCTATTTTTCCTCCTGAAGCTGTAGCTCCAGTTTTCTTATACGCTTCCTGTAGGGAGCGACTACTTCACTTATATTCGATGTCTTGCGAGGAATACAGGCCAGGTTCTCCAGCCTGTTATCCTCCATATCGCCGTTCATGTTATGAACCACCCAGCCTTTCGGTATGGGGCCGTGTTTAGCAGCCCATGCCTCACGACGAGCGTTCAAATCTATCCAGCGGGTGCGGTTGCATCCGTATGGACTTCAATTACCCAGTTGCCCGAAGATCTCTCGCCAAATGAGTACTCATCATAGTGAAAAAGTGCAGTTGCGCCACCGCCAAGTTCAGGCATTCGCTTCGTCTCAACATAAGGTGATCTGCCCTCTACGAGGATAATCCCCTGCTGGCTGAAAACTCCGCCCTTTGCACTTGGTGTGGAGGAAATCGTCAGGTTGCCGTCCTCAAAAATTCTGGCTCCCGCGATGTTTCCCCTGTACCGGTTCTGGAAAGCCTCGGCTGCGATACCACTTGTTAGAGGGGCACCGGCCTGAGCCTCGAAGTCTGCAATTGCCGTGATACCAGGAGTGGTCAACTGGAAGTCGATGTCAGCAAGCTGGAAGCCGTGGAACACAGCGTTTATCGGGGCGCTTGCAGGAGCAGGTTCCGTCGTGTTCGATGTGATCTGGTAAGCTGCCGAACTGATATCACTTGTGTCCAGGGCTGCGGAAGAAGAGCCAAGACTAGTGCCTGCGCCGTCAATAGCCGTAAGGCCGTCTGCGTCCTTCTTTCGCTCAATAGCGTTCTGTGCAAGAGAACCGGTCTGCGCGTAAGCGTTGGCGCTGATTCTCAATGCGACCCTGTCGGTGATTATGGTGTGAACACCAATCACTGTCGGGGTGATCGACAAAAGCGTGTCGCTCATCTGCTGTGGGTTGTCGAGCTCAGTGCTCTCGGTAACTGCCTGTGCCGTGAGTTTCGCCATCGAAACCTCGTTCCAGACTGTTCCCGTGTTATCGTCGAGCCTTTGCCTATCGACGAGGTTAGGCATTACGCCCGCAAACTCTCTTACGATTCTCGCAGAAGCGATCATCGTCGGAATAGAGTCCGCAAGGCTATCAGTAATCGTGTTACCTGCTGCCATATCGGTTACTCCTTAATATGACTAAATGCGGACTCCCTGCTTTCTCAGGATTTCTGCCGCCTGTGTTATCTCATCCCGTGAGACCGCCATATCGGAGTTGCCGAGCCTTGAAAGAAGATTGTTCGTTCCCATAGTAGACGGCGCGGACGATGTCGAATCGAGATCCAACGTGTTCACACCGTGTTCCTCGAGGGCCTTTCTAAGGGCTTCCTCGTGGGCCTTTTCAGATTCTTCCCTCTGCCGTCTCTCAACCTCACGCATCGCCCTGTTGAACGCTGCCTGTGCCTGATAGAGACCGGCTATATCCTGGTTTTCGTATGCAGGCCCCCAGATGTCGCGGAATTCCGCAAGCTCCTCTGCGGCCTGAAGGTCAAGCCCTGCTTCTCTGACTGTCTGGCTGATCTCATCAATCATCAACTGGGAAGTCCTTTGAAAAGTCGAAGTAGACTTGCGTGTCTGGGCGTTAGCCTCTATTTTTTGCAAGTCTGCATTGAACATTTCTTCATCTTGAGTCCCCTGATGCTTGAGTACCGCGGCTAGAGTGTCAGTTAAAGTCATGACATTCTCGGAGAGTTGGTCAAATTTTGCGTCGTCTCCTTGCTGGCCTTTATACCTACCTTCAAGAGATCGGTAGTCGTTCTCTCTCTTGGTAGCGATTTCTTCCAGTTCTGCTATCCGCGTTTGCAGTGATTCGATACTGGGCTGTTGCTCTGACGATTCCTGTGGAGATACAGGCTCGAAACCTGTAGCTGCACTTGGCTCGGGTGCAAGTTGGCCAGTCCCGTTATTTACTGCTTCCGGTGGCGGGGAATTAAAACCCGCCGCCCCGTTTTCTAATGTCATGCACTACCCCTTAAAGCAAAAATGCCACCGGGAACATAGTCCTGGCGGCAAAGCGCACTAAATAGTTTATGGCAATTTTGATTAAGTCTAGGAATCTATCGTCCTTATGTCAATCGCTTCTCCGTCCGACCTTAGCATTAATTGCCTCTTACACCGCG
>Ga0208449_1001945_pt1 | contig 10395 bp, 8 predicted proteins | sample MalvireepMed_s17_FD_184247 | JGI IMG/M metagenome (GOLD analysis project Ga0208449, IMG submission 184247) | Marine viral communities from the Global Malaspina Expedition - Malaspina viral metaG DeepMed_s17 (SPAdes) (version 2) | ecosystem: Environmental > Aquatic > Marine > Oceanic | place...
GATTTGGGCTTGCTATGTAAGTTCTGGTAATGCTAACGCCCAATGTGATAAAGCATTAGTTTGGAATTGGGGGCCGAATAAAACATTTACAGAGCGTGATATTCCAAACTTGGGATTTGTGGGGTATGGCACTCAAGCCGATCCCCTGACCACCGCTTCATGGAACGCTGCTACTACGACTTGGACAACAGAAACGCAGAAATGGAATGAGATCACTTCATCCTCCTTCATAAGTAAGGAGGGTAAAACTCTGGTTATGGTATCCCCTACTGATACTAAACTGTACAGAAATAGTACCGGAAATACGTCAGATGGTACTGATATGACTTCATATATTGAAAGAACTGGATTGACTATGGATTCACAGGGTCAGCCTAATCATTCAATGGTTAAACACGTTACGTCAGTCTGGCCCAAGATGTCTGTATCTGGCTCTACTACCGTAAATGTTTATGTAGGAAGTCAGATGTCTACTGAAGAATCAGTGTCATGGGAAGGCCCATACACCTTTAATCCTGACTCACAATCAAAAGTTCCTGTCAGAGTAACCGGAAAATATATCGGTGTGAAATTTGAATCCACCGGAGATCAAACATGGAGATTGGACGGCTATTCTCTGGATGTAAGTAATGCAGGGATTAGAGGCTCCAAGATGAATTGATGGCTACCTATACCGATAGGGTAGAAAAGTCTGTAACTCATTATGAACCCGGCCCCTTACCGTCTGATACAGAATCTTTAGGCTTATACACTGTTGAGGAATTGAAGCGTCTTGGTAATGTGCTTTTAAACCAAGCCACCTTCAGGCTGGAAAGAACCAATGTAGTACCAGATAAGCCCAGACCGGGTGATATTAGGTATTTTGATGGTACAAATGCAGACCCTGTAGGTAATGGTATTGAGGGGCTTTACGTCTATAAGAAGGGTTCACACTGGGTGAATGTGTTAGCTTTAGATGAGGGTACTGTAGAGATTACGGGTACTTCTGGGGATTTAGCGCTGGAAATAGACAACAATGTTGCTAATTCAGCAAACTTAAAAATCCGTTGTGATGCGGGTAGCCCCCGCGCTGATTTCTATGTAGACAACCAAGTCCACATTACATTAAAGGGGCAGAGGGTTGGTATTTTAGATACTACCCCAACATATACTCTTGATGTTTTTGGTGATGGTAGATTTGTACAGCAATTAACGGTGGATGCTGGGATAGCGTGTGCTGATACAGTAGTAAGTAGACCGCGATTTACCGACTACTCTGAAACTGTCAACGCAATCGGCACAAAAACCGCAGCATTTAACATTGATCTTGAGGACGGTAATGTCCAGACTCTTACCATGTCAGGTGGTGGAACCTTTAACATAGGAATCACCAACGCCCTGTCCTCCCATTCCAATTCAGTAACCATATTAGGAACTAACTTAGGCAGTTGTACTGCTACCTTCTATGCCGGAGCGCATGGTGGCGGTGGTAATAAGGTTTACTGGACAGATGGAGATGACACCAGTAATAACCTGATGACCTCCTCTGGTACAGACGTAGTAACCTTCACAACCTTTGACGGTGGAACTAATTTCTATGGCTTTGTCGCAGGAAAGGGGATGACTAACTCTTGAAACAAACTGATAAAACCAACATTAGTGAGCGGGTTAAAGAATTTATTGATACGGTACAAGTTGGAACAAATTGTAAGATCGTACTCGTATCCCCTGACGACATTCCCTATATCTGGGAGAATGTACAACCCCATTTAGAAGCGATGGAACCCCACTCAGAGGGGGAACTCGCGCCGGAGGACTTCTATGAGGCTATTCATAATGGTGAGATGCAGTTATGGCTAGCGGTAGAAGGAAAAGAACTACTCGCCTCTATGGTTACCCAAATTGTTACTTATCCCAGAAAGACCATATTGAGAATCATCTCCATTGGCGGTGATGACATGGAGAAATGGATTGGCTACATACCCCGTATTGAAGACTGGGCTTTGTCTATGGGCTGTACTTCTCTGGAGTGCTGGGGAAGAAAGGGCTGGCTCAAAGTATTAAAGGACTGGAAATGCTCATACCACATAATAACAAAAGACCTAACAAGTAGGATGCACTGATGGCTAAGATACCCGGAACTAATATAGATGATAGTGTCCTACGGGGCATGAATGAAAACAAGAGGGAAGAAATACTAGCCCGTATTGAAAACGATATTGCTGCTGGCGACATTGCCGGAGCAAACGATGCTCTATTCAGTCTTGCTTATCATACTGGACCAAAAGCTGGGCAGGGTCAGGGAAATCCAAATGTTGGAAAGTTACAGAGTGGACAGTGGAGATTGAATGAAGGTGAGACATGGGCAGAACAAGCTGTAAAGTCTGAGTCGGGTAAAAGTGACATCTATGTTCAAAGAGATGATGAAGGCAACGTAAAAGAGGACAATAGGGGCAGGGCTGTAGTTATTAAGGGTGAAGACTACGGAAAGCCCATGACTCCCGATGACATAGCAAGAGCAGGGCCACAAGCATTCCTCTACGGAACTAACATCCCAACTGCTGGCCTTTCCATACCCCAAGTAACCCAACTAAATCGGCAATTAAAAGCCGAAATGGATAAAGGGGATAAGAACGCAGCAATGAATGTTCTTTTCCATGCAGTCCATACTCTATCCAAAGCAGCGGGTATTGATCAAGATGTTGATAGGGCAGGGTATAAAGAATTTATGTCTCGTGTATACGATGGGCAGTTTAGATTTAATTCCCCGGTTGATGGTGCAACCACTTACGCAGAGGTAGTTCTTGCTGATCCGACTACGGGTACATCTGATAGGTACACCCAAAGAGACTTAGATGGAAATCCAACCGTAGAACTGGTTGGAAAGGATTACACTGGCCCAACTAATCCCAATATTCCAACTAAAATAGTAACTGGTGGTGGGTTAGTTGATTACGGTGGGCCGGGTAGCGTTGGTACTGCCGTAGGTGGCTTAATGGCTACAACCCCTTATACCCAACCTGCCCCACAGGATTGGTCTGCTATTGCTCCGTTTGTTTGGGGCGCGGGGGAAACCGCTGTAGGAACAGGTCTTCCCGCCCAACAAGCAATCTTTGGCCCACAGGGAAGGGCCATGCAGCCGTGGGCAACAGGACAACAGGTTCCTGCTGGATTAGTTAATTATCAAATACCGGGTGGCACGCCAGCAAATGTAACCTATTCTGGAGGAAATCCAAGTCTGTTTGATTTTAATAAGGATGCCGCTACCACAACTAACGGTAATGGCACTACAACCAATGGAACAAGTGGCACTTTTATGGGCCAACAATATGCCAATACGGCTGAGTATCATAATCTCTTATCTCGACACAACCAAGCCATGCAACTTATAAGGGGTGGGCATAATCAGGGTAAGGGTATAGGGGCATTGATGGCCGATCCGGGTTTTATTGCTAATCAATATAAAGGCTTTGCAGATAAATCTGACTTAGCGGTAGGTGGGAAATCTGGAAGTTTATTTGACGTACTTTCTGGAAATAATACGACTAATACGTCTGGGTAAGAGGATAATATTATGGCAGGTGGAGCAACAACAAGAACAGAGCCGTGGGCTGAACAGAAGCCCTATCTTGAGACTGGTTTCCAAGAAGCCGGAAGACTATATGGTCAGGGGGTTCCTGATTACTACCCCGGCGCAACACTAGCAGGATTTGATCCTTCCCAGACTGCTGCTCAACAGGCTACATTAGGTTATGCAATGGGGCCAAGACCTGCTGCACAACAAGCGGCTGCTGAACAAGTAACACTTGGGCAGATGGCGGGAGCAACGCCATTCACCACTGGTCAGATGACCGACCTCTTGGCTGGTAATGTGAACTATGGTGCAGGAACTCCATTTGGAATGATGTCAGATATGTATAGACAGCAGTATGAAGAACAACTCTCTAAGGCTTTGCCAGCCATTAGACAGCAAATGGTTGAATACCAACCCGGCGGAGGGTCAAGGGGAGACATTGTTCAGGGAATGGCAGAATCTGCTGCCAGTAAGAACTTAGCCCAGAACTTAGCCGAGATGTACTCAGGGGCTTATGGGCAAGCACAAGGAATGAGGTTTCCTGCCGCTGAGATGAGGTTAGGCCAACAACAAGCAGGACAGGCTGCTTACCCATCTATCATGGCCGCTCCACTACAGATGTATGGTGCTGTAGGGGATGTAGGAGCGCAGAGAAGGGCTATGACCCAAGAGGCCATAAATCAGGCCCAGCAGAAGTACCAGTATGAACAGGCTGCTCCGATGTCTGCCTTACAACAGTACATGGCTAACATATCAGGAGATTATGGCGGTGTTACCACTCAGTCTCCTAGCGGATTATCACAACTTGGACAACTCGTCGGTATTCTCGGCGGGGCTAGGGGATTGTAATGGTCTGGAGTCTTATGGGCGATCAAGCCCCATTGGGGGAGAGGCCCACATGGCAGACATTTGCCGGGGAAGATCAGATTCTTCAGGCGGATGAATACCAAAATTATCAAGCAGCCTTATCCGACTGGGAATACATCAAAGGCCAGCGGAAAACAAGACAGGACATCTACCAAAAGATGGCTCAAAAGGAAGGCCCACTTCTTCCCGGTGGAAAATATGGGCAAGACCTGTCAGCAGTACCATCCTTATCTATGATTGGTGGAATGGCTCCGGTGAATGAGAAGGCTTTATATGGACAGCCCCAACCCTTCCCCGGAATATATTCTATTGTGAACCCTAAACGGAAATTAGAAGCATGACACCAGAAGAAAGAAGAGAATTCTTACAGCGTCTTGGTTGGAAAGAAGGTTCAGTTATTGGGCAAAATAGGGCCATGTCAGGCCCATTGGCCGATGTAACTGGGGCGTTTGGTATGGAGCAATTTCGGCAATCCCGTGGGATGCCTATGGAAACCGTTAGTTCAATGCTAAGGGATGCTAGGGTGTTGCGTGATTTAGAGCGGCGAAGAATAGCAGAACAACAAGCGCAGGGGCAATGGGGGCCGGGAAGAGGCTCACCTGCTCAAATGCCACCCCCGCGACATACTGGCCTACCCGCCAATGTAGAGCGTGATTTCATATCCGATCCTGTTTTTGATCCTGCTGATGTGCAAGCACTCGGTCAGGCAGAAGAAGATGAAGTAAGAACTCTGATGGTAAAAACACAAGCAGAGCGAAATGCAATACTGGATAAGGAAGATGCTTTAACCGCCCAAGCGGCTAGGGTAGCCAATATTTTTGGTGTTAATGTTTCAATTCCTTCTGCTTCCAGAAGGACTGGCGGGGAAACTACCCCCGATCCGGCAAAAGGAGTAGCCAAGGATGCTGCTAATCGCATCTTCACGCGAAACTTATTGGATGCCATCTCAAAGGCTCCCGGCAATAAACTATCCGACACTGAGATAACCAAGTTACTTGATTCCCAGAATGCTGGCCCAGACCAGATACAGGTAATGAAGGCTATGTCGGATTGGATTGAACTTGGGGATATACAAGAACTCTATAAACGCAACCCATTTACTGGTGACCTAGAGTACCTCTATAGATACCCCTACCAGATCACTGCAGAAGTACGGAGACTTGGCTGGAAGGATGATATGGAGGGGCTGAAATACCAAGATACAATATCAGAGAAAAAGGCCACTCAGGCGCAGAGAGATCGGATTGTTGATATACAGTCAAGAATCACCAACCTGTTACCATTCAAAGACCCTGATAATCCAGACGCAGATTTTGTTCCGCGCACCACAGAAGAATTCTATGCCTTAAAGGCTAAATGGGGTATAAAACTTCCAGAGGCCGATAAGGTACTTAACGATGCCTTTCCAGACCTCGTAAAACCGGGAGAACCAAAAGTCTATTCCCGTATAGTGGATGGTAAGGTACAAACCAAACAAATGACTTTAAGGGAATTAACGTCTGAGAATAATACGAAGGTAGGGAAAGAGAATCCTTGGAAGCCATATGATCTTTTTAGTAAGGAACAAATAGCCGAAGAGAACGAATTCATAAGCAACCTAGCGGCAGCACACCAAGCGAGGGTAACAGACTTTTCATTGGATGAGAAGCAACGCACTCCGCTTACCCCACTTCAATTTCAGCAATTTGCTGTAAGTGAATGGAGAAAGACTGGTAGAACTGTTAGCGATTCCACAAGGTTTAATAAGCAAACAGCAGAGGCCTTTATGGGAGAAAGGAAAGCAGCAGAGAAGACTGGTACTGATCTTTCCACTTTGATGGGTGAAGATTATACCGGATGGCAAGATTTCTGGGATAAATCTAAGGACATGGATAGTGATGCCCGTATTAAGATGGCAGAACATCTGGAGAAAGTATACGGTGATACATGGGAATATGATGGGCCTAAGATTCTTTTTAATGATAAGGGGGAGCCTAGAGTAATCGCTAATTACGCTGATTACGAAAAGGCGCGTAAGGCTGGTCATATTTACGAGGATTATAACGACGCCCCACAGAGGAAAGTTCCAGTAGTTGGCGATGCGTTCTGGATGACCACCCCACCAGACACAGCCCTTGTGCCTGTTATGACTGATGATGGAATAATTTTTGTCCATCATCCGAATGCAGAGCAAAAGATAGTAGAGACTGCAAGAGATACCTTGGATGCAGACATTACTGCTTACGAGGAAGTTAATAGAAGTATTGATAAAATTCTATCTAACCTTGCAAACGATAAGGGGTTGACACAAATGGCGGCAGTACGCGCCCTTGAAAAATTACAAGACCCGACAGGCGTTATTAGGGAATCTGATGTAGAACTGATGAAGATGGCTATGGGCAGCGTATGGGATGATATTCAGAGATGGGCTTTCTTGTCTACAACGGGTGAGAAGCGATTCCTCTCTCCCCAAGAAAATGACCAAGTGGCAAATGCAGCACTTGTCGCCCTAGAAGTCCTACAAAGATTCCTTAAAGAAAGATTGCAAAGAAGAAAGGAAGAATTCCAAAATGATATATACAAGACGTTTACTTCTAAAGGAGCGGATTTGATATCTTTCAGTAGAGTTATGACAGATGACAGATATGAGCGATATACCAATCTTAGGACTCCCAATTCTCAATATAATGAAATTCCTGACTGGACTTTTAAGACAAGTGGTTTTGGCGATACAACAGCGCCGGGTGAAAGGTCTAAGGATGAACAAGCCCTTGATAAGTTACTACAATAATGGCTACTAAATTAAACTGTAAGGACGGTAAATGCGAAATCCCGCTATTCACATGGCGTGGGAAAGATTACATCGTGATCGTGAACGAGGATGTCTGGAAAAGCGGGGAGTATACGGATGTAAATGGTAAGACACAAAAACTTTCCGCAGAGGATTTATACAGGTTAGCCACCCAAGCACTTCCACTGCAAAAGAATGCGGATGGCAGTCAAAAATATCCAGAGATGGTTCCACGACCAAAGGTGGACATAGAAAAGGACAAGGCGTGGATAAATGAAAGGCTGAAACTTGCAGATTCTCCTAATTACTTAGAGGCGTATAAGTATACCGCTGCAACAAGCCCAGCATTTAGTGAGTTACCCCCATCCCAGCAAGCCGTGAAGGAGTGGGAAAAATCCAATCCCTTGGGTAAGGAGTTTTTCGACGAGATGAGCCGCTATGGTCTTGTTCAGGGAGCCACCTATAACTTAGGTGAGGATGTAGGTCTTCAAGGAAGTATAAAGCCCTATAAGGTGTTCAGCCAAATGTATCCCGGTCAAGCCACACTCGTTGAAATTGGTGGTGCCCTACCCTCTGGATCAGTCGCAGCGGGGCTAACGAGAAAGGCAGTAACTAAATTTGGGCCAGAGGCACTCACAAGAAGTGCTGGTTTTCCGGAAAGATCGCGGCGGTTCTTAGCAAACGTAGGGGCAAGTGGCCTTGAAGCACTGGCACACATGGGGCTTTGGAGATATGGTAAGGAAATGCCAGCAGACCCAGATGATCCCTTCACTGTAGCAAGGCTTTCTGAAACGATAAAAGGCTCCCATGCAGGAAGAGACTATGGTCTTTCAGCCCTGTTAGGGGTGACTCTGCCGTTAGCCGGTAGAACCTATACTGGATTACGGCAGATGCTGCAAAACATGAAACAAAGGGGAGGGCCGGAGGGGATGACCCAAGCGAGGTTGGCCGAAAGTTTTATCGAATCCCTACCAGTTTACGCGGAGAAGGGCATAGATGAGGATGAAATTTGGCGGCGGATAGACCACGCTGTAAACACGGAAGGCATGGCTATGACAGATGCGGTGGGGCAAACCAAAGCCAACTTAGACGCCGTGGTGAGAGGAGCCGCTCCCCCTGTATTACAAGCCTTACCTATGTCCAGAGATGTGGGATGGGCTGCTGGAAGAGCGCCACAACGCGCTGGACTTGAGCTGAGAGAGCGCATGGGAGCCGCCTCACAAACAAATACAAGATTGGCTGCTGTGTTAGCAAAGATGAAGGGGGCCGACCCTGCCCATCCATTTGGGCAACTAGAGGGGATTCTAGCCCCAATGCAGCAGAGAATGGAGCGCCTATACGCCGAAGCTATGGGGGCCACATTAAATAGAGATGTTTTCAGAAACCTCATAAAGCCCAAGGGAAGTTGGAAAGCGCGGCAAGGGGATGATTTAACCTATACGGATAAAGGATGGGATGATGCAATAGACGAAATCAATGCCGCCCTTAAAACAGACGAGGCGATGGCTAGCCATGCTGCAAAATATGGGGAACCACCCACTCGACTCGCAACCCGTAAAGAATTTCTTGACAATGCCTATACTGTAAAATCTTCTGGATACAACCCTTCTTACAGGGCCACTACAAAAGAGTTACTTGATTCTGGGCAGTACATTAGAAAACCCGGCTACGCCCCAATCAAGGTTATTGGGGAAGGCGGTAGTGTCAAGTACAATTGGGTGCTTGAGAAGGTAGATAACACAATTTCTCCACGCAATGCTCAAGTAATTGCACAAAATATTCGTAACTACTTAAAGTTCAAAGACCCTAAAAATGTGCAATCCGGCGCACCAAATGATAGGAATTATAGCACTGTATCTGGAGAACTCAACGCATGGACTGAAACTATAGGGGGAGTGGTTCCACCATATCGTCAGGCCGATAAGTTATTCAACGAAATGCAGTTGATAAGGGATGCTTACGAATTAGCCGGAACACCATCAATGAAGGTGGGGGGAAAGGCTTACGACGAATTCAATCAGTTTATAGAGGAAGCGAGGAAAGTAGGCGGGAAATTTGATCCGGGTTCCCAAGCACTTAAAGACGCGAGAGAAGTATTCTACAGTAGGGCTATAATGGAGATTACTGGAGAGGGTGTTACCCCTGACATGATCTTGAGAAGTTCAGACCTACAAGGAAGAGTAGCAAGGTTTATTGGCAACGAGGATGATTTCAAAAAATATATGTTGCAACTTTTGGATGAACAAGCCAAATTAGATGTGACGGCAGCATTCCCAGCACCAGCACATCAGGTAGCATCGCCGGGGATGACTTCTCTTGAAGCACAACAAATGGCCCCAACATTCCTAGAGGCTGCGCCCTCTGCTGCCGCTATGTTTGCCTTCTCACCAGCCTTTGCTGGCGGTAGATTGGGTGCAAAATTCATAAGGCAATTGCGCGGATTTGAAAACGAGGCGACAGCCAATGAAATTATAAGGCGGTTGATGTCTACAGATCGCGCCACAAAACAAGACACGGTTACAAAACTAGCGGAATCAATACAAACACTAAGATCACCCATAGAAACTGGCATGGGGGCCACTAGACTTAGTTCCCTCTATCCAGCAGTTGGTTTTGAGGGCGGAATGGAATATGGAATGCCGAGTTGGAAGAGAAGGTTTGGGCTTTTGGAATGAAAAAACTACTATTCCTTGCCCTGCTTATGTTGCCATTAGCAGGATCAGCCAGAATGTTCGCGCATGAGTTTCCTGTCAAATCGGTGTGTTGGTCTGGTGAGGGAAGCATGGAGGAAGCAATCACATACCATCAGGAAGTGTTGGATGAATACCCCGTTGGAAAAGGGTGGATGAATGAACACTCCTTTGGGGCCATCATGTATAATCCAGTAAAACCATCTTGGACATTTCTAAGTTTCCATAAGAACGAAAAGGGTGTAATAGTCTGTGCTATTACGGGTGGAACTGTGTGGGAGATAATTCACCCCGGAGATGAGGGTGAGAAACTAGAACTATGAGTAACGGGAACCAACTGAATAAGAGCCTATCCGTAGGACACATAGTAGCCACTGTAGGTTTGATAATCGGTGGGTTCACATTCATCTATGATCTAAGGGAGAGCGTAGCGATACAGGCATTTCAATTAGAGAATGTTGAGAATAGATTAGAGAGGGTGGTTGCTAGAACAGATGACCAGTTCGGGGAGATCA
>Ga0208449_1001946_pt1 | contig 10395 bp, 25 predicted proteins | sample MalvireepMed_s17_FD_184247 | JGI IMG/M metagenome (GOLD analysis project Ga0208449, IMG submission 184247) | Marine viral communities from the Global Malaspina Expedition - Malaspina viral metaG DeepMed_s17 (SPAdes) (version 2) | ecosystem: Environmental > Aquatic > Marine > Oceanic | place...
TAACCCTTGATCCTGTCTTCTTTAATCTTTGAGAATATTTGATTATTACCTTTCATTTATGATCTCCTCTTTCTGTTTCTTTGTCATCTTCTTAAATTTATATTCAGCTTTTTGAGCCTCGGAACGATTTTTGTACTCCACACAGTAAACCAATTCAACTGGCCGGCGAGTACGAGTATACTTTGCACCCTTTAGAGAAGCATTGTGTTCGTTTAAACGACGATCAACCTCCGTGGAAATGCCGGTGTATAATGTTTGATCACTGCATAAGACAACATATAAATACCACGGTTTATGCTTCACTTATGATCTCCATATACTTGTATTCTTCTTCGCCTGATAACAATATGGAAACTATTTCAAATGTGCAGGTCCAATCGTCAAACCACACAACTTTTACTGCCGACTCGTTATATGATTTTTTAAAAAAAGGATATCCCAAAGTAAGACCCAAGATCTCGCCGTGGAGGCCGCTATATTTTACCAATGATCCAGACTTTATGATAGTTTTAGGCACTCCCACTCTCCGTTAAAGTTGGTATATCGCACCTTTTTTATCCCGGCATCTTTAATATGCCTCATACAATGCTCACAGGGGCGCGCCATTGCTCGCCCACCGGTCTTTAGGAAGCGCAAGACCTCCAAGGTGTCACCGGCCTTTGCGAAGCGTAGAACGTTCATTTCTGCGTGCATATGACTGCCTGTGGTACCATCGGCATATGTTCTCTTGAATCTGGGGTGAGTTTTGAAAGTGTTCTCGCCGATCTTGACGACCTTTTTGCCTCGTCTAAGAATTGCAGCAAGATGATAAACTCTTCCATTGTTCAACGCTCTTTCACGAGCTTCGTAATACACTTGGCATGGTGACCGACTCCTTTGTCTACGTTAATAGTAAGCACAAACTATACTTACTTAACCTTCTTAATATCTTTTCTCTGCATAAGTTGTACGCTAGCAAAACCTATCACCGGTATACCGCTAGCAGAGCGCCCGTGCCATTGTACAAGATAGTCTCCACCAATTTGCATATTACTGACGTCTACGACGAGGCCGACGCGGCCCCTGTAGGCTTCAAACATCTTTAGTTTTTTAGCATATGCCGAAAGTTCGACTAACTCACCGGGTTTCATTCTTTATATCTTTTCAAAGTATTCTTCAAGAGAGCTGACCTTTGTCCACTCTTCTTCGATGGCATAAGCATTACAAAACTCTACGGATCCGTCTTTTCTCTTTATATAGAGATAGTCTACATGTTTGTTGTTTTCAATACAATATGGGTTTGTCAAATATTCCTTATCAGTATCAGAGAAATATTCAACTTCCGAATACCAAAGTTCAGGGCCATTTTCGAGCACATTGAAGTTCCTGATCATACCTTTCGCTGTAGCGGTAACTACTATAGCGTATACAGAATCGTACGACAGCCTCAATAGTGCTGGAGCCTTGTTGCCCGGGCCTCCGTCATAGTGGCAATAAGTGCCGGTATACAGGCCTTCGTTATGTTCGATATATATGTGAGATCTTGTTGCCATATTCAAACTATAAGCACGTTACTGGAAGGATTAACAGTGGATGATCTCTTTTGTTTTATTTCTAAGATTTTGTTCACATTCCCCATATGTTTCATTATAATTTTCCGGAGGATCGCAGGGGAACTTAACGATCCAAGACCAAGAGGGCGTATAATTTCTTCTGCTAGCAATTTTACTATGCCTATAAATGTCTATGCACTCTGCTATGATACCAACAGTACCATCTTCCCAGACAACTGTGTCCCCTGGTTTCAGTTTCTCTCTTCTATACACTTAATATCCTCAAGTCTGTCTCTTCGTGCCAGAAAGATTCTTCTGACTCCATCCAGTGTACACATATGTTCGTACCCTGAAAGTGTTCCCCAATTTCTATTATGATTCCGTAACAAGGCTCTCTAGTGGGATCCTCTGGGAATATGCCTGGAATCCAGGGGCCGACATATGATACCAGGGAGCCAACTTTCATCTAGCATAGCACACCCCATGTGGTGTAAGAACGCTAGCGGCCCATTCGTCCGTGACATAAGCTCTTATGGCCGACTTGCCTTTTGTCTGCGGGGCTTTACGAGAAGCCGGCATGAATATCGCGCCGTCTCTCTTGCGGACAAAGGCGTGTATATAACCGCCCCTTGCAAACCTTGTTTCTCCGTCTTCAATCACGTCTTCTCTTAACAACTTCCAATATACTGAGCCTCCTTTTACAAAGACCCTTTGATTTGGGAGCGTTGGAAAGTTAGTTTGTAAATAATTGTCGACTATTTTTTGGGCACTTACAACAAAGTGTTCAAAAGCTAGTGATATCTCTTCTTCAGAATACTCTATCATGCTTCAGCTTCCGGAAATTTAATAGCAGTAGCTATTATAAGCTCTGCGGAAGAAATATAAATATCATATTTCTTCATCAGGTGCGTGTATTCTATAAGTCGCCCTTGTTGTCTAGCGAGGATAGCTTCATTGTATATTTCCTCTGCCTCCTTATGAAGATTGAACCAATCTTGTAAGTACAAAGTTTTGAATATCCCATGATCTATCTTTGGTACCGTTGGCGCCACACTCATAAATTCTCCTTTGTATAATATAACTATAAGCGCGAATCATTTTAAATTAATAATGATTTATAACTCTTTACTTGAGTCCAGCTCGGACAGGACTCTGAAATATTTATAATTATACCAAGATTTAGATTCAGAATTGGCCGGCCAATACTCCTCTTCTTTATAATCTCTAGGTATATCGCCGGCGGGAGACCAGTTGAAGGTCGGTTTGGCCTCGCGAGGCATAAGCTTATCTTTCTTCACCCACTCTATGGCCACTAGAGTGTCTCCAGTAGAATAGCCTATCCCGCCAAGCCCATTATACCGAAAGAGGCCGATGGCAAATCCTAGAGCCCTAGAAGATGCGAAGTTATAATGTAAAAGGCTACCTATCATTTATTTAAAAAGAAGATTTGTATATGGCGTCTTCAACAACCATCAAAGCGCGCTCGCATCGCGAGATTCCGTCCTCAAATATCCGTATATCGTTAACATCTTCCTCTTCTCTAATATTCTCTAGTTGAAGACGCTGCATCTCAATAAACTTATCGGCGGCGTCGACCAACACGTTTAACACATCTTCAGAAATTTTTACATCTGACATTTTTAATCCTTTTCATTAAAATTTTTCTTTACATCGAGCAATATCGCTCTTATATCATTAATCTTCACTTCTAGTTTTTCTGACGGTTCTACTCCTAGAGCATGCTTGAGCAAATATAATTGAGTTATCGCAGCGTCTAGCTTGGTTTCATTTTTGTTAGGTTCGAATACTTTTCTCAAGTTCTTGGTTCCTTTATGTTGTTTACGAATAGCTGGTCAATATTATTTTGGAAGCCGTTCCTTTTTTGGCCTTCCCCAATAATATTCCAGATACATCTTCTTCGGAATAGCACCAAACATCAACTCGGCCCCAATCCGAGGCGGGATGCATCTTCTTAGCTTCTTCTAAACTTTCTGCCGAAACAACCATGGCATGGTATGTTTCCTCAGAGGTATTCTCATCCTGATACATATAATATATATTCATTATATAACACATCCCCCTAATATTAATTAGGGGCCGGCCTTATTCAAATCACTTCTAATTCGCGAATTATTTTTGAATTATATGCCCAAGGTCGATCAGGTTATTTGCTTGGGCATAATAGTCGTTATTCATATTAATTATTTTTCCAGAGTCTACCAGATCTTGGAAAAGTCTAACGGTTTTTTCGAAGGACAAACCCCCCGATTCATACTGTTCGATCTCTTTAAAAATAGAATAATTCATTATGCAAAGCTCCTAGAATTACATAATTAGTTTATAAATTTAAATTCTTAAGAAATTACATACAGATTATAGATCCATCAATAAGGATCTTTAATACGCATGCTAGCACATATACGCCATCAATTATCATCTTCTTTAAACCTGCTAATCTTCTTCTTCAATAAATCATTTTCTTGCTGGCATGCTTTAAGTTCAATTACTAGCTCTTTAATAATCCTTGCAGCCTCAAAATCGCCAATAAAAACGTTTCCGTTTTCAATTTCTTTCGCTTTTAATAGGGCTCTCAAAACAAGTTTTTGTTGCTTCTTTATGGACATTGTACATCGAGCCTCCCATGAGCACTATTTGAATATTACGCTTTTAAAGTCTATGAGGGCTGGACGAGAAATGTACATCGATATCTTTACCGAGCTGGGCCACTACCCAATTCCTCATATCCTCTCCTCGATCAAATTCCATTGTTTCGTTATTATTAATTAGTTTCCAAACATTAACTTCTTCCAGAATATCAACCTTGTTGAATACTAGTTTGTTAACGCCATTGATCCGCGCAGCTTTCTCCAGCATATCATAGTCCATCCAGTTACATTGGCGCGCACGACCCGTGGTAGCTCCATATTCGTTACCAGCATCTCGTAGATCTTGAAATATTTTTTCCTTTGGCTCGAATTCTTTAAACCCAGAGTAGGTCTCATAGAGCTTTGCTATTCCCCACACGTCACGAATCCAAGATGGTGGTATGGCATTTAGCAGGGCGCCGGCGGTCGTGCAATGGCTTGAAGTAACATAAGGATAATCTCCGTGGTCAATATCTAGGCCAAAGCCTTGCGCGCCTTCACAGAGGATACTGACGTACTTGTCAGAGTTGTGGAACTCATCGTATAAATCGATTAGATATGGTTCCAGTTCCGGGACGTCCTTAGCGCGGAGGCCGGTGCGCGCGTATTTGTCTCGATAGGCTGGGCCATTGCCCTGCTTCGTTGTACCGAGCTTACTCTCATCGCTGTCTTCGTTCAGGTGGTCTGCGGTGATTACGTGGGTATTTTCAGCAATGTATATTAGGCCTTCTGTGTTTATGCCGCCGGCCTCTAACTCTGCGATTTCCTTGAAGAATTGGGCTGGGTTGACTACACAACCTGAGCCGATAATAGACTTGACGCCGTGGAATACGCCTGATGGTATGTGATGAGTAACAAACTTCTTGCCCTCGTGATAGATAGTATGGCCTGCGTTGCAGCCGCCATTATATCTAAGGACATGTGTATATTTCTTGAGCTTGCAAAGGTGGTGGGTTACCTTGCCCTTGCCGCAATCTCCATACTGTAAATCAACGATTATATCTGCTAGCATTGTCTGCTCCTTTGATGTTTTATGCTATTTGCCTTGGCCACGGTACCTCTTTATGTATGACTTGGATGTCGTTGATCCACCATCACCTCCGCCTCTATTGCCGTACTTACGGTTTGGTCCGCTGCCTATACTGGTTTTTTTAGGCGGACTAAACACCTTATTGTTACTCTTCTTAGCCATTGTGGCCTGCTCCTTTGTTAAGCTTACGTATAATAGTATCGCATCGGGAGCCTAAAGTCAAGCCGTTTCCTGTGAAACAGGAAAAAATTTTCGTACAACTTTTTAGCCTGTTTGTTCTGGATTCCGTGCAGCCGGAGGGTCACGGAAAAAATGATAGCGTTTAACTACTGAGTCCACCAAAAAATAACTAGTGTAGGCCAACGATACGCCCGTCAGGACGTCGACGATATAATGCTGTTTTAGTACCAGCGTTGACAATGATACTCCAATCGCCCACAATAAATAGAGAGGCTTCACTCCTGCAAAAATATCTGCCAACTTTGTATTGCTAGCTCCTATAAATAAAAGCCAAGCAAAGGTCACGTGCCCGCTGGGGAAAGTATTATTAGCTCCATCTATTTGTCTCGTAAGTTCAACCAACATTTCTGAAATTGAATTAATCTCGAACGGTACGCGAGGATAATGTGCCGGCAAAAGCAAATACGACACATTCAAAACTACTGCTGCTACGACGCAAGACCAAAATGTTGTAAAAAAGTTTCTTCTTGTCTTCACCAGCAATGTCATTGTGGCCACAATAACCGGCATTATACTATGATATATCCAAATGTGCTCGGGCATAAATGGAATAGCTTCGTCGTAAGACGTCATAAAGTCAAATTTATGTTCCGTTGCAAAAGCTTGAATCACAAAATATAAAGCAAAGTTAATGATACTGAAAAACATCATATAGCTGGCTTTACTTTTTAAAGACACAAGTACCCCTTCCATGGTCACTAAATTGACAATGATACAGCTAACAAAGCACACTAAACATGCATGCAGCTAATAATAAATATATTAAAGGTACTTAAAAAGCCCTGTAAAATATATTTTTAATGAATTGCAGTAGAAATTCCCGCTATTTCAACCAATTCTTTCGAAACATAATACCTGGCTAACATAGAAGTTTGAAGATAAATCATCTCTTTTTCGCCAATTATCAGTTCTTCAGAATCTGGGTCACCTTCTCTTTCGGCATACTCTAATATCTGACCGGTCAAGCTAGTAATTTTATAAGTAATGTGATAACTTTCACACAGCAAAGATGTTAAAGCCTGATTGTCGCTGCCTAAGCTAGCTAGTGGATCAGAAAATAAAAGGTTTTCGAGGATCCCCATCTGTATTGTACACTCGTCACGTATGGTCAGAGCATCTTGTGCTGGAATAGAGTAAGCTTTTCCAATATCTGGATCTTCCGGATCCGAAGGCTCATTCGACATCGGCGGGGGCTACCTCAAGCTTCGCTTTCAAGTCTGTAAACCCACCAATAAAGTCGTACCCAGTGTCGCTCACTTGCTCAAAAATCATTGGTACCGTCTTTTGGCCATAAGCCTTTTTCAGGGAGTCAAACAAAGTATCCGGGCATGTACCAATTGATATCAATTCGTGATTAATCTCCTTTTCCGAGAGAAGCTCGACAGCGGAATGGCAAAAGGGGCAATTATTTTTTACATATAAAACATATTTTTTCATTAGTAATCCTTAAGGTCGCTTATCCAAATCTAATATTTTTTTCATTGTTAATTCTAGGCCCCCTAGAACTACTATGTTGGTCATCGAAGCAGTACTGGAAGCACCAGAATTCATCTGAACGCGGGTGAACCCCTGCCTGGGATCTAAAGCCTCAGACCAGCCGCGGCTTGAGCCTTCATCTGCCAGTCTGTCCACAAAATTAGAATAATCTTTCAATACTGTTATATGATTAATGTTAACCAATACCTTTCTTAATGAAAATCTAGTCCCACTAAGAAATATCTGTTTTTCTTCAAAATTTTTAAAAGTTTGTTTTTTACTGTCTGGCGTATAACTCTCTTCATACACTTCTGTTAGAATAATAAACTTATCGTTCACTTCGCAAACTCCTCATCGATCTTATATACTTCAGTCCTCTTTATGTACCAAGTTTCATTCTGGTACAATACACCCACGTGATCGGCGACGCCAGATATATCCGAAACTAGTAAAGCGCGCGGTGCTTCAAAAGTTTTCCAGTCAGTCACAGAGCCGGCCGACCCATTTTCAATATTGTATTTTTGTAATATTACAGCCGCCGGTACATGTACCAATATCCCCTCCTTGATCATTCTATATCTCCTGCAGTATTTTGAAGTTCTTTCAATTGTTCGGCCAAAGAATCAATTTGCTCCAAACTCTCTTGGGCTGATGGCCCCATTGTATCTTCGTGTGAATGAATATCTTCTGGCGGCTCCAAAAGAATCTTTTGATACCCTATTAAGATATTTCTCACATCATCAAGCTGCTCTAAATTCCCAATAATCAGATTCTGTGCAACCTCAATATCTTTAATAGATTTAAGTGATTCATTCTCAATCAATAAAAGACTTGATGCATCTGATATTAACTCACATGAATTCTTTATCTCATTTGAAATATTATCCAATAAAGACGACACTTTCGACGGAACATCTTCTAGTTCCACGCTATAAGTAACCTTAACTCTCATTTAAACCTTCTGTTATTCTTCTGATCAGCTTGTTATATAATTAATAGCCATTGCTGTAAAAATTCCCAGCAGACTGGTTGCGCTTAACCACATAAGCTTAATCTGGGCGGACTTCCAAGATTCGATCTCTCTTATTCTTGCGTATATACCGTTGTCTGGTCCATATACTGCTTTCTTGATCTCAGAAATATTATCGGCTACTTGCTCTTGGCTAGCCTTTACCATTTCAATGACATCCATAAGACGTTGCAGCTTGCCGTCAATCTCCACTAAATCAATCTGTAAATCTACTTTGTCTACCATTTTTTATAGCCTCTGGATAAATAGTTATTCTATTATATTTCCACTACTGCATGGCCGGAAGTAATTAGAGCGCCGGCTACGGAGGCTGCATTTTGTAGTGCGACCCTCGTAACCTTTGCCGGATCTATTATTCCGTCTTCCAGTAGGTTTGTGATTTTTCCTGTTGCGAAATTATATCCATCTGGACCCTGGGCATCTTCGACCATTGCCGACACGAGATCCGGGGATGCAGATGCATTACGAGCCATTTGCCTTACTGGTTCTTTGGACGCGTCGAGTACTATTTTCGCGCCAAGCTCCTGGTCATGGTTGCTGAGATTTAATCTAGACAAGTCATTCCCAACAATGTCTGATGTCCTCAATAGGGCAGTTCCCCCACCGGGTACCATTCCCTCTTCTTGGGCGGATTTAACTGCCTCTAGGGCGTCTTCAATCCTGTGCTTTTTCTCAACCATTTCAACTTCCGTGGCGGCGCCAACTTTAATAATAGCGATTCCGCTAGCTAATCTAGTTATTCTCTCTTGAATTCGCTCGCATTCTTTAATATTACTAGTTTGTGCAATTTCACTTTTAAGAGAATCAATAGTTTTTTCTATTTCCTCCATACTGGCTGCGCCGCCCACAATTGTAGTAAAGCTCTTTAGAGATTCAATATTTCTACAAGATCCTAAATCTTCGAGTTCTACATCGGCCAAGCTAGTACCAGATTCTCTGGAGACAAAAGTGGCGCCGGTTGCAACACACAAATCTTTAAGTATATTTCTCCTCTCTTCTCCATAACCCGGGGCTTTTACTGCAGCTACCCTCAGAGTGCCCCTAGTCTTATTCATTATTAGGGCAGCAAGAGCTTGGCCATCTACTTCCTCTGCGACTATTACAAGAGGCCGGCCATCTCTTGAAATAATTTCTAAAGTTGGCATGATCTCTTCAACTAAGCTAATCTTGTAATCAGTTACTAAGAGAAAACAATCATCATATTTAACAGTGCCTCTCCTTTCGTCAGTAACAAAAGCCGACGCGAAATATCCAGAATTAAATCTGAAACCTTCGACAACATCCAAGCTTGTTTCTAGAGATCTAGCTTCCTCCACAGTTATCGCGCCGTCTTTGCCGGCCTGATCTACTGCCATTGAGATAAGATTCCCTATATCTTCATCGCCATTGGCAGAAATAGTAGCAATGTGCTTAATGTCTTCTTGACTAGTCACGGGTTGAGCTAGAGTTTTAATCTCTAGGGCCATGGCCTCAACAGCTTTGTCAATGCCCCTTTTTAGTTCAATGCCAGTTGCTCCTGCAGCGAGATACTTTTGAGCTTTTGTTAGGATTGCTCTTGCAATTGCAGTAGAAGTCGTGGTGCCGTCTCCGGCTTTATTGTTGGTCTGAAAGGCGGCTTGTTTAACAATTTGGGCGCCAATGTTCTCCATAGGATCTTCTAGATCCACAAAAGAAGCAACTGTGACTCCATCTTTGGTTACAATAGGGCTTTTTCCTTTTTGATGCAGGATTACATTGCGCCCCTTTGGGCCCAATGTTGCAACAACGCTATCTGCTAAACGATTGACACCATTAAGTATGCTCTCGTTGAGGGCGGTGCCAGATGAATACTTCTTAGACATATCTCTTCCTTTAGTTAGGTATAGTCTATAATAACAACAAACGGATGTAAAGTCAAGAGGTTAATTAATTATATCCTGTTGACTTTATCGAATTGGTGACGGCGCGCTCAAGCTCGGATGCATCGTCCATTGCTCCAACGCCTGCTTGGTGTCTATCCGCCGCATCAGTGTCTGTACACATATTCCCATCACAATCTACTAAAAAGAATTTTCCGATATTATCAGTTAATGAGGCCAATGAGTTGAACATTACAACTAAATCATCATTCAAGCTCTCAGCAGCTTTTTTAAAGAAGGCTTCAACTCTTTGCGTAGTTATACTGAGGACGCCAATTTTACCTGCTCCGGAAGATGCACTAGCCTTTCCCTTGTAATGTCCTGGGCTAATCTTGAACTGTGTTTCGTCCTTCTCTCCTCGAACGCCTGGGGCCGGTGGCAGCACCGTTCCATCAGGGAGAGTGACGCCATCCTGAATTGCTTTAAATAATTCCTGGGGATCCCAGCCAGATTCTCTAAGTTCAATCCATTTGCTCAAATTGGCAGCGCTACCCCACAACTTATCTGTCGAAGAGCCCGCAAGACCCTCAAGCGGTTCGTAGCC
>Ga0208449_1001953_pt1 | contig 10373 bp, 19 predicted proteins | sample MalvireepMed_s17_FD_184247 | JGI IMG/M metagenome (GOLD analysis project Ga0208449, IMG submission 184247) | Marine viral communities from the Global Malaspina Expedition - Malaspina viral metaG DeepMed_s17 (SPAdes) (version 2) | ecosystem: Environmental > Aquatic > Marine > Oceanic | place...
ACACCGCTGTCACCTGCACTGAGGAGCCCGTTCCATTCACCAGCACATACCAGGCGCGCCAGGTTCACCAGGACAAGCCTTCGAAGCTCGTCCTCGTTGGCTTCCTCGATCGCTATGGGGTCGCCAGTGGTTTCGATGTTCGAGAAGGTGACATTAGCCAGGTCAAGGTTCTGAAGGTTCGTATAGACCCGGGGGGATCTCTTGTTAGCGTCTGGCAGAGGCATACGATCACCCTAGGAGCCCATCCCACTCCTGTTTGACTGTTAGGCGCGCGAGCTGCACGAGCACTAGCCGCCTTAGCTCGTCCTCGTTGAGCATCTCAATACTGATCGTATTCCCGACATCGATGAAATCATCGTCGGTTAGATTAGCCAGGGTCGTCTTCTGGAGGAGTCGGTATACCCTGGGCGATTTGCTAGGGGCATCTGGAAGCGGCATTATCTCATCCCCAGGGTCAACATCAGGAATCCGAAGAAGTTGTCAGGTATCATCGAGGAGGCAGGAGCACTGGGAAGACCCGTTCCAGCTACGCCTTCAGCTGGTGGCCCTGGTGTAACCTGCTTAGTCTCCATACGCATCGTACCCGGATTACCGTCACAGTCATCATTCCGAGGACCAATGAGAGGCATACAATCACTTCAATTGCTTTGCTCTGCTCTTCATTATGCGCTCTATGGCATCGAGATCCTTGGTCGAGATGAAGCCTCGAAGAAAGAGCTTCTTCGCTTTCGAATGTATTTCTCCCATTCGTCGGCGGCCTGCCGCTTTGGTCATCTTCGCCATGGACCCTGCACTCCTAAGCGTTAGTCAATACCTGGGCGACGAAGTTGAGATCTATCGGAGCAGAGAGAGGGACCATCTGCGCTTGATACTTGGCGGGGTCGGTGGTGGCGACTGAGCCTACGACGTTGCCGAGTGCATCCACGATGACGGCACCAGGCGACTCGATCTTAGATCCGTCCAGGCTAGTGAAGAAGCCGGCCGTGCATACCTCGTTTTGGAGTGTCGATCCGATGCTATTTCCCGTTTTCAGATCCGTTAGCTCCGTCGTTGTCCCAGAGGCCGGGGTTCCCTTGAAGATCCTGGCGGTTCCTCTGTTGGTGAAGACGCATAGGGCGGCATCCCTCGCGCTCGCAGTTTCCGTGAGCACCTGGACCTTATCTCCAGCTTGAAGGGTGAAGGGAACGTTGAGTGCCGGAGTGTTGTTGCAGATCCCCTTCAGACCGACAGAGATGATTGCAGCCACCAAGCCCTGTCGAAGAATGTAAGCGTATGATATTCCGTTGTCTGCCTGGACCAGTCCTCGAGTGACAGTCTTCCCTGGCGCGTAGTCACCTACGCTGACCGCGGATACGGTGTAGGCCGTGTCGGTTGTCAGCTCGGCTTCCGTACTTTCTGCGATTTCCTTCTTCAGTGGAATGTTGGTTCCGTCTGAACAGACCAGGATCCCGTTGACTGTATTCGTTGCCATCTCAATCACCTCAGAGTTTCACGCCGATCCCCAGGGGCTTCATCAAATTGCGGTTCACATTAGCTATTGGTTTACGTAGCAAACGCTTTGCGAATTTGAATGTTAGGCCGACGCCGATAGCTTGTACGGCGGCGGCTTGGTACGAGGCCATGAAGTTGCTCTGCATCGAATCGAAGGCGGCCCCTGGGTCGCTCACGATGGAGCTCAGCGATACCGACGCGCCACCGTTGGTGGTCGTCATGGCAGTTGATCCACTCGCGCCGTCGAAGCCCAGGAAGCCGACGGGTGAATTATTCATCACCGAGCCGGTTATGATGCTGGCATACGCGTATGATTCCGCGATGTCGATCAGACTAATTTTCTTCGCTGATCGGCGGCGAGTCCTCTTCCTTCTGCGTGCCATTGGAGGTAAAAGTGAACAATCTGGCTAATAATGCTACTGAAACTCATCGATTGTCGATTGAAACTTGCCATCCGGTGCTCTTTGCGTAACTACGGCATCGATTGTGTTGAGTTTTTGAGCTGCCATCCCTTGAATGAGCTGTGCAATCGCACCCTGGATAGGGTTCGGCGGCTCGAAGTCACCGATCCCCCCTTCCAGGAGACGGTCAATCGTGCTCTTGAGTGCCAGGGCGAGCCGCTCATCCAGTAGTTCGAGCATATTGGCGAGCTCTATCCTCAGCCAGAGGGCGAGAACGACAATCGAAAGCAGTGTCAAGACGCTCAGAACGCCCAAAATCATGATTTCAGTGGATACCATGCCTCTCCACCGACCGTCGAACGCCCTTCAACCTATCTTCATCCTCTATTTTGCCACCCCGCGCGCCCACCCTACCGACGTTGGCCGCTATTCAACGTTGTTCGCCTGTACCTTCTTGGGATGTTATTATTAACACCCCCTTTCTGGGTCGGATCATGTCCCCCGGCATCTCTGCTAGCCTGTCCGAACCCGCGTACGCCATATTTGCGTCATGGCCGAAAAAACGACGCTCTAGGATACTGTCTGAGACGATTGAGGACCATAGGAGATGCCAGAACCGCGCCGCAGAGTTGAAACGCCTCAGAGAGGACGTAAAGGCCCTTTCAGAGGCTTTGGCTGATTCTGGGTACTTTCAAACGGTCGAATTCTTACTGGAGGATGAAAGTGATGAGTGATCATCATGTTTGCTTCAGTCGCCACCAGCTCCTGGCTGTTGCGAAGCAGTTGGAAGAGTTCGAGGACATCATCATCGTCGACTACGTCTTCACCGACGAGGGCGAGCCGATCCGCATGGAATACGTTTGGAAGGATGAAGAATGATGAAGGGACTCTGGCAGTGCCCCCAGTGTGAGACTTGGTGGACCTGGGCAACTCGCCCTGGCGCGATCACTCTGCAGAGGCGTTGCAGGAAGTGCGGCAAGCGAGTACGAACGCAGCTTGTCCGTCACTGGTCGGGCCGGGGTCGACCTCGCCAGTGGAAACTTCTTGTGCGGCCGAATCACGAGCCTCATTACGCGCTGCGGCATGAGTGCCGCCAGAGGAACAGAGGACAGTGGAAAGAATGACACCGAGAGAGTTCCTCAAGTGGTTCCTGATAGAGCTCGATGCCTGGCAGGGTTGGGACAGCTTCGCCGACGATGAGGAGGAGAAGGAGATCCAGAAGATAGACTGGTTCCAGGTCAGCGAAGAGATGGAGATCGATTACTCTGACATCGTCGACGAGGTTCTCGAAGTCGAGACGATCTGCCTGTGCTGCGGCCAGAAGCCCGAATGCTGCGATAATAATGGTCTATCTCTGCCGTAACTCCCTGGTTGGAGGCACCGATTTAGGATTCTTCGGGCGGAGGCCCGAACCAGGACCAGTTCGGGTTCAGCAGGTTGTAGAGGATGCCGCCGATTGAGAAGTCTCCAGCAGCTGGACCGGCCACGCCAGACGCTTCCCGCTCGACCTTAGCGGCTTCGAACTCGTCCTTCCACCCCGACATGTCAGCTGGCGTAGGGAGTCCAGTCTCGTAACCGAGGAACTCTAGCACCATAGCAATCGAATAGAAGACTCCGATCATTTCCGAGGGATCCTTGAATTGCTTCGTGATCTCTGGCAACCCGATTCCCTGGAAAAGCGAACCAGCTCCACTGGTGATCCTGTTGAATTGAATGGCGGCGATCAGAGAGTCGAGCTGGTCGGACTGTTTGTCCTGGAGACTGATGCGATACTCGATCACCTTGTCCGGCTTTCGCTTGGTCATCAAAGTACCCCTGTGATTGAATCCCAGAGCGTCTGGCCGAGACCAGCCCCCAGGATCCAACCCAGGAGGAATGCCATTCCGTTGTCCATGACCATGCGCTTGGCGATCTCGCCCAGGGTCTCGTCGCTCATTCTGGAGCCTCCGGCCAAGCATCGGCGGCATCGTTGCTCTCCTCATGCTCCTGGGGGAGATCACGCAGTGCCTGGCGATAGTCCTTCCATGCCTGGCTCATTGTCCTGTCTTTGACGGCGCGCCAGTCGGAATCTTCGAGAGCTTGATTGCGCTGAAGTCGGACTTGAACCCATGTGACATTGTGCATGCCCTGGTCAATGATGTCAGCTCCAGCATAGACCCGATAAGAGCGATTCACCATTTCACCCCCACGTTGATCGGATTCATCGCCCCGGACGGACTGAAAGTAGTAATGTCGGTTATTGTGGCATTCCCGCCGGCACTGGCTTTGAAAATCCCTGTCGGTATTGCTACCGAGCCGTATTGTTCTCCGCACCCCGGCGCACTTCCGCTACCATCTCTGTCAATGAGCATGAACTTAGGTTGAACGTCGAAATTGTCGGCATACAGGCCAAGCCAATATTGGGTACCTCGAACCGTCTCGACATCCGCCGAGCTCGTTGTTTGAGTCACCTGGCCAGACGACGTCGTTGCCAGGACGAACTCGCCGAGAAAAGTCTCGGGAATGCCGTCGTTGTCACTGTAAAAGCCGACATCAATAGCTCCGGTTGTGCCGGAGTCCGTAGTTCCAACGTAGAGGTCGACTTGAGATACTGTACCCGTTGTAGGCGCGATGAAAGGATAGAGAACAATTTCGTCGTCTTGCATGGAGGGTAGATCCAAAGACCGTTTCAAGCACCCGTAGGGGGGCAGTGCCATTACTCGAACGGCATCCTCGTCACCATCCCAATCATATTTGCTGATCTCTGCATTGAACTCACTTGATGCGCCTGCTGTCAGAAGCCCGTTCCATTCACCAGCACATACCAGGCGCGCCAGGTTCACCAGGACAAGTCTTCGAAGCTCGTCCTCGTTAGCTTCCTCGATAGCTATGGGGTCGCCAGTGGTTTCGATGTTCGAGAAGGTGACATTAGCCAGGTCGAGGTTCTGGAGGTTAGTGTAGACCCTGGGGGATCTCTTGTCAGCGTCTGGCAGAGGCATACGATCACCCGAGGAGTCCATCCCACTCCTGTTTGACTGTTAGGCGCGCGAGCTGCACTAGCACCAACCGCCTTAGCTCGTCCTCGTTGAGCAGTTCGATACTGATTGAATTCCCGACATCGATGAAATCATCATCGGTCAGATTAGCCAGGGTCGTGTTCTGGAGGAGTCGGTAGACCCTGGGCGATTTGGTTGGGGCATCTGGAAGCGGCATTATCTCATCCCCAGGGTCAACATTAGGAATCCGAAGAAGTTGTCCGGTATCATCGAGCTAGCCGATGTGGAGGGAAGACCCGTTCCAGCTACGCCTTCAGCTGGTGGTCCTGGTGTAACCTGCTTGGTCTCCATACGCATCGTACCTGGATTACCGTCACAGTCGTCATTCCGAGGACCAATGAGAGGCATACAATCACTTCAATTGCTTTGCTCTGCTCTTCATTATGCGCTCTATGGCATCGAGATCCTTCGTCGAGATGAAGCCTCGAAGAAAGAGCTTCTTTGCTTTCGAATGTATTTCTCCCATTCGTCGGCGGCCGGCCGCTTTGGTCATCTTCGCCATGAGCCCTGCACCTCTAAGCGTTAGTCAATACCTGGGCGACGAAGTTGAGGTCAATCGGAGCTGAGAGAGGGACCATCTGTGCTTGATACTTGGCGGGGTCGGTGGTGGCGACTGAGCCTACGACGTTGCCGAGTGCATCCACGATGACGGCACCAGGCGACTCGATCTTAGATCCGTCCAGGCTAGTGAAGAAGCCGGCCGTGCATACCTCGTTTTGGAGTGTCGATCCGATGCTATTTCCCGTTTTCAGATCCGTTAGCTCCGTCGTTGTCCCAGAGGCCGGGGTTCCCTTGAAGATCCTGGCGGTTCCTCTGTTGGTGAAGACGCATAGGGCGGCATCCCTCGCGCTCGCAGTTTCCGTGAGCACCTGGACCTTATCTCCAGCTTGAAGGGTGAAGGGAACGTTGAGTGCCGGAGTGTTGTTGCAGATCCCCTTCAGACCGACAGAGATGATTGCAGCCACCAAGCCCTGTCGAAGAATGTAAGCGTATGATATTCCGTTGTCTGCCTGGACCAGTCCTCGAGTGACAGTCTTCCCTGGCGCGTAGTCACCTACGCTGACCGCGGATACGGTGTAGGCCGTGTCGGTTGTCAGCTCGGCTTCCGTACTTTCTGCGATTTCCTTCTTCAGTGGAATGTTGGTTCCGTCTGAACAGACCAGGATCCCGTTGACTGTATTCGTTGCCATCTCAATCACCTCAGAGTTTCACGCCGATCCCCAGGGGCTTCATCAAATTGCGGTTCACATTAGCTATTGGTTTACGTAGCAAACGCTTTGCGAATTTGAATGTTAGGCCGACGCCGATAGCTTGTACGGCGGCGGCTTGGTACGAGGCCATGAAGTTGCTCTGCATCGAATCGAAGGCGGCCCCTGGGTCGCTCACGATGGAGCTCAGCGATACCGACGCGCCACCGTTGGTGGTCGTCATGGCAGTTGATCCACTCGCGCCGTCGAAGCCCAGGAAGCCGACGGGTGAATTATTCATCACCGAGCCGGTTATGATGCTGGCATACGCGTATGATTCCGCGATGTCGATCAGACTAATTTTCTTCGCTGATCGGCGGCGAGTCCTCTTCCTTCTGCGTGCCATTGGAGGTAAAAGTGAACAATCTGGCTAATAATGCTACTGAAACTCATCGATTGTCGATTGAAACTTGCCATCCGGTGCTCTTTGCGTAACTACGGCATCGATTGTGTTGAGTTTTTGAGCTGCCATCCCTTGAATGAGCTGTGCAATCGCACCCTGGATAGGGTTCGGCGGCTCGAAGTCACCGATCCCCCCTTCCAGGAGACGGTCAATCGTGCTCTTGAGTGCCAGGGCGAGCCGCTCATCCAGTAGTTCGAGCATATTGGCGAGCTCTATCCTCAGCCAGAGGGCGAGAACGACAATCGAAAGCAGTGTCAAGACGCTCAGAACGCCCAAAATCATGATTTCAGTGGATACCATGCCTCTCCACCGACCGTCGAACGCCCTTCAACCTATCTTCATCCTCTATTTTGCCACCCCGCGCGCCCACCCTACCGACGTTGGCCGCTATTCAACGTTGTTCGCCTGTACCTTCTTGGGATGTTATTATTAACACCCCCTTTCTGGGTCGGATCATGTCCCCCGGCATCTCTGCTAGCCTGTCCGAACCCGCGTACGCCATATTTGCGTCATGGCCGAAAAAACGACGCTCTAGGATACTGTCTGAGACGATTGAGGACCATAGGAGATGCCAGAACCGCGCCGCAGAGCTGAAACGCCTCAGAGAGGACGTAAAGGCCCTTTCAGAGGCTTTGGCTAAATCTGGCTACTTTCAGGAGGGAGAAACATGAGCCAAGTCTCTATCCAAATGGCCTGTGGATGCACTTTGAATCCTGACAACGCTGGAGAGTGGGCTGACCTCCATGTTCGCCCGCAGCCCATGGACATCATGACAGGTGATGAAGGCCAGCAAGCGGTCTGGGACGGTGAGGGTTTCAACCCAGGGCGAAGATACGTGTTCCACTGCAAGACCTGCGATCATGTGGTTTGTCTGAATCTGAATCTCCTGGGTGATTGAATGATGAAGGGACTCTGGCAGTGCCCGCAGTGCGAGACGTGGTGGACCTGGGCGACTCGCCCTGGCGCGATCACTCTCCAGCGTCGATGCCGCAAGTGCGGCAAGCGAGTTCGAACGCAGCTAGTCCGTCACTGGTCGGGCCGTGGCCGTCCTCGCCAGTGGAAACTTCTTGTGCGGCCGAATCACGAGCCTCATTACGCGCTGCGGCATGAGTGCCGCCAGAGGAACCGAGGACAGTGGAAAGAATGACCGAGATGAGAAATTGGCGAGCACGTTGTCCTCGGCAGGGTTGCAGAGGCCCCCTGGTTAACTGCTTCTCGAAGAGGTACTCTCATCGGTGTATGCGCTGCGAGAAGTATTGTAATCTGGAGAGTTGAAGATGACACCGAGAGAGTTCCTCAAGTGGTTCCTGATCGAATTCGATGCCTGGCAGGGTTGGGACAGCTTCGCCGATGATGAGGAGGAGAAGGAGGTCCAGAAGATAGACTGGTTCCAGGTCAGCGAAGAGATGGAGATCGATTACAGTGACATCGTCGATGAGGTTCTCGAGGTCGAGACGATCTGCCTGTGCTGCGGCCAGAAGCCCGAATGCTGCGATAATAACGGTCTATCTCTCCCGTAAGTCCCGGGTTAGAGGCACCGATTCGCTATTGTTGACCGAAGAAGGATCTCAGACCGCGTAGCCAGGGCGGTGTCAGGTAGATGTCCGCGTATGCAGCAGCCTCACCTGCTGCTGCTCGGGTCTCCTGGACGACGGCGAGCTGCGCCATGAAGTCAGCATAGAGCTCCTCGACGTTCTCGATGCCAGGAGTGACGACATACTTCCATCCACCGTAGACGGCTATGGCTCCGAAGATCAGTGTCATGGCGCTGATGTCCTTGATGATCTCAACGAAGGGCTCGGTGAATTGGTTGAATGCCGTCGCCGTCCCTTCGACGTAGACCAGGTGCTCGAGGAGCTCGCGCTCTTTGTCCTGCAGACTGATGCGGTACTCGATCACCTTGTCCGGCTTTCGCTTGGTCATCAGAGCACCCCTGTAATTGAATCCCAGAGCGTCTGGCCTAGACCAGCGCCCAAGATCCAACCCAGGAGGAAACTGGCACCATAATTCGAGATGGCTTCTTTCGCCTTGTCACTGAGTTCACTCATCGGGCATCACCGGCCAGTGCTCAACAGCGTCGCCAGGCGTGTCGTGATTCTGAGGTAGATCACGAAGGGCGGAACGATACTCGCGCCACGCTGTTGAGAGAGTGCGATCCTTCATGGCTCTCCAATCGGTTCGAGCAAGTTGCCGGTTTCTCATCCTCCTAATCTCGTCCCATGAATAAGTGAGAGGGACAACCTCGACAACCTCCTTGCCGTTCATGACAGTGAAGTGGGATCTCATGCGAAGGTCAACCCCACTGAGAACTTGAGATAGGGAGAGGGGGTCAAATCGGTTCCAGTTACCGAGGAGGGCAGAGCGTTGTCGGAACCGCTGAGTTGCTCCAATTGCCAGTAGTCTGATTGAAGGGTGTTATTGGGGCCGGAATATGCAGTGTTGACTTCAGCACAGTACGCCTTGCAGGACACGTTCTCTGACCTCACACCCGCGCACCAGTATTGTTCACCGACTTCGAGCTCGATGGTTCCAGTGATCGAGGTCTGTAGTACCTGGCCGGTTGACTCGGCATCGATCTCCGCGTATCCCAGTCTAGTGCCTGGCACTCCGCTGTTATCCGAATAGATACCGATGACGAAGTTGCAGGCACTCGCGGCGGCGGTGTGGATGTCTCCAGCTATACCGTCAACCGTTCCCGTAGCGGGACTGATGAAGGGGTAGAACTGAGGATCATTGCGGATGAACCCGTCATCACCCTGCTGTCCTGTTCCCCAGGGGGGAGTCATACTGATCTGGTTGAGGCTGTATGTGGCGTTAATCTGCCCAGCGTAGCTTAACACTGGATTGAATGATCCTCCGCCTGCCGTCAGCAGGCCGTTCCATTCCCCCTCGCAAACCAGGCGCGCGAGGTTAACGAGCACTAGACGACGCATTTCGTCCTCATTGAGCTCCTCGACAGCTATGGGATTGCCAGTTGATTGCACATTAGCGAACGTGACGTTGTCTAGATCGAGGTTCTGCAGGTTCGTGTAGACCCTGGGCGATCTCTTGTTAGCATCTGGCAGTGGCATCTCAAGACCCCAACAATCCGTTCCATTCCGATTTGACTGACAACCTGGCTAACTGGACGAGGATCAGACGGCGCAGCTCGTCCTCGTTCAGCATCTCGATGGTGATGGGATTTCCCACGCCGCTCATCTCGTCATCATCACCAGCCAGAGTCTCGAGATCTTGATTCTTGAGGAGCTTATAGACTCGAGGCGATTCCGCCGGGGCATCTGGAAGCGGCATCCTATCACTTCAGTTGCTTAGAGCGCGTTCTCACTATTCTCTCGATGGCTTCGAGATCCTTTGTGGATATGAATCCTCGAAGGAAGAGCTTCTTTGCCTTGCTCTCTACTTCGCCCAGTCGGCGACGGCCTGCTGCCTTGGTCATCTTTGCCATGTACCTCACCTCATGCGTTGGTTAGGAATTGGGCCTTGTAGTTCAGAGCGATGTTCACACCATAGGCATCTTGGAACGAAGGCTGCTGGACTATTGGAGATCCAGCCGAGCACGAACCGATGACGTTCCCCAGGGCATCGACGACGAAGAAGCCCTGCGTCTCAATCTTCGCAGCATCGACGGAAGTTCCGAACCACTTGACGATGGAATCGCCCTGGAGCGTGTCTCCGATGCTGTTGCCGGTCTGCAGATCGACCAGCTCGTTTGTAGCTCCACCAGTCGGAGTGACGTGGAAGATCCTGGAGACTCCTCGTGCGGTGTAGACGGCCATGGCGGCTTCTCGATCAGCGG
>Ga0208449_1001954_pt1 | contig 10367 bp, 12 predicted proteins | sample MalvireepMed_s17_FD_184247 | JGI IMG/M metagenome (GOLD analysis project Ga0208449, IMG submission 184247) | Marine viral communities from the Global Malaspina Expedition - Malaspina viral metaG DeepMed_s17 (SPAdes) (version 2) | ecosystem: Environmental > Aquatic > Marine > Oceanic | place...
TAGGTCGTATGCCATCTGCGGTAGGTTATCAGCCTACATTAGCAACCGAAATGGGTGCGATGCAAGAGCGTATTACTTCAACTAAAAAAGGTTCTATTACATCTGTACAGGCGGTTTACGTTCCTGCAGATGACCTTACTGACCCGGCACCGGCTACAACCTTTGCCCACCTTGATGCAACAACCGTACTTTCTCGTAAGATTGCTGAGCTTGGTATTTATCCTGCGGTTGACCCGCTAGATTCTACTTCTCGAATCTTAACTAAAGAAATTCTAGGTGCAGATCATTATAACTGTGCTCAAAACGTAAAAGAGCTTTTACAGCGCTATAAAGAATTACAAGATATCATCGCAATTCTTGGTATGGAAGAGCTTTCTGAAGAAGATAAGCTTGCAGTAAGCCGTGCTCGTCGTGTACAGCGTTTCTTATCGCAGCCATTCCACGTAGCAGAGCAGTTTACTGGTATTCCTGGTGTATTGGTTGATATTAAAGAGACTATCAAAGGTTTCAATATGATTATGGATGGTGAATTAGACCACCTTCCGGAAGCTGCCTTCAACCTTAAAGGTACTATTGAAGAAGCGATCGAAGCTGGAGAGAAAATGCTTGCGGAAGCGTAAAAAATGAGTCTGCAGTTGTCAGTCTCAGTATTAAGTACTGCAAACTGTAAACTGTTTACTGTAAACTGAAAAATATGCATTTAGAAATAGTAAGCCCTGAAGCAACCTTATATAGCGGAGAAGCAACTTCGGTTATTTTACCGGGAACTGACGGAGCGTTTCAGTTGTTAGACAATCACGCAGCTATCGTTTCTCTTTTAGAAGAAGGTGTTGTGAAAGTTAAAGGAGCTACGCTTTCAGATAAAGCTAAAAAACATTTCACTGCCGGTAAAGAAGCTGGTGAGTTTGTACTCGCTATCAAATCGGGAACGGTTGAGATGAATGATAATAAAGTAATTGTTTTAGCTGATTAAGCTGAAATAATTTAAAAATAGAAAAGCGCTTAATTCTACTGAATTAAGCGCTTTTTTTATAGCCCTTGTTTAGCGTACTTTAGCATCTATGAAGTCTGCACATAGACTGGTTTTGAATCAAATGAACCGATCCTTGCTCGTAAGGGTTTTAGCTGCTTTGTTATTTACATTTGCCTGCTTTTTGATTTTCCTCATCTATTTTATCACCTTTCAAACCGGATATGATTTAAGCAAGGAAAGCGATTTTGTAAGTTGGGGAAAAGACCTTAAATCAGTGTTGGTTTTTCTGATTCTTTCTATAGGATTAGGTTTTTATTTAGCAAAGCGAAAGCGAATCCTTTTTAATACAACAACCCTTGAATACAAAGAAGAAAATTACATAGGTCCATTTTACTGGGGAAATTGGTCAAGCTACGAAGGCTTGAAAATGGTTGGAATTTTTAAAAATTCAAAAAATGTTTACGAGGTGAATATTTGGTTTACCAATTCTAGACACTTAAAATTTGAAAAATTTCACAAGGAAGAAGATGCTCTAGCCGAAGCAAAATACTTGGCTAGAACCCTTTCTTTAAGCGTCTGGAATGCTTCAGATCCCAAAAATGGGCATTACCTTGACTAATCTATTATTTCTTTGCTAACCAGGCTTCGCGAGCTTTTACAACCTCTTTCTTAGCATTGTTGTCAATAGCTATCGTAAAGGTTGGATCAGCGGTAAGTCTAACTTCGGTTTTATGTTCTTCACCAAAGCGCTTAAATGTAACCTGAAGCATATCATCAATTTTCTTATTGCTAAGTAGTTCTTTAAATGCATCATTTGAAGTCATCGCAATCCCATCTATACTCGTGATAACGTCGCCTTTATCTAAGTCAGCTTGGTAAGCCGGACTGCCTTTAAGCGTATTTCTCGAGATTTCTAGTCCGTTACTGGTTTCATTAAATGAAGCTCCAAAATAAGGCTTCTCATTAGCACGACTTAACTGTAAGCCAACCTGCTCAAAAAGGTTTTTGTAATCAGGCATTTCACTTTTGTAGATATATTTTCCGAAGAAATCCTGAGCGAATTCAGCACCTGCATAATCTGCTAGTGTTGCTTCGATGTCTTCAACGGTGTAGGCTACTTCGGTTTTACCGAAACGTTTCCACATCAATTGCATAAAATCGTCCAGGTTCAAATCCTTTTCACGTAAGCTCAGATCTAAAGCCAGGCCTAAAACGCTTCCGTAAGAATAATACGAGATAAACATATTCTCGCGATTCACTGGGTCGACCGAAGTTGCGGCATCTACAAACGGCGCTTGATTACTCATCTCAATCGGATTGAAATACTGCAAAGCAGGCGAGTTCCAAACATAATTAAAGGTGCCGTTCAATCCTTTTACATAATCTTGTGCGCTAATAACTCCCGCGCGTTCTAGAATTAAATTGGTGTAATAGCTGGTAAAACCTTCAGCAAACCAAAGCGAGTTGCTCATATTGGCCTGATCAAATTGAAAGGGCTCAAGGTCTGCAGGTCGTATGCGCTCTACATTCCAGCTGTGGAAAAATTCGTGAGAAACGGTTCCGATATTCCACTCCATGCCACCTTCGGCTAAGGTTTCAGTATCGGTAAGAATGGTACTGTTGCGGTGTTCCATTCCGTCGCCCGAAACGTTGGGTGCGTAACACGCAAGAAAGGTATACTCACCAAAATCATAGGGGGGTAATTCGCCAAAAACCGCTTTTTCTTGAAGCACAATCGCTTTTACTCGTTCCCAATAAGTATCAAAATCACTTTCAGGATTAGGGTCGTGAAGTACAAATTTAACGGTCTGCCCGTCTACTTGAAATTCGCGCTCTTGATAATCGCTTATTTCTGTAGGGCTGTCCATAAAATAATACAGATTAGGTGCAGAAAAGGTATTGCCTTCTTCGTGTTTTAATTGAGTGGCAACCTTCCAGCCTAGATCTTCTCGAGCGTTGAAAGTGATTTCAATGGGGCGTTCCTGTAATGCTTCGGCATACATAAAGCTTGCCGGCATATTGAGGTGGGCGTGGGTAAGGTCTACCTGCGAATAGGTGCCGCCGCCACGATTGGCAAACAGAATATATTCAATATTGATAATTCCGTCAGTATTGGTGATAATCCAGCTGTACGGGTCATCACGTTTGATCTCTAGAGCTTCACCCGCTCCGTTTGTCGCTTTAAAACCGTACACATTCTTAGCAAACTCGTGAATCGCATAGCGACCAGGAGAAGATCTGCTCATCTGTACGCGCAGTGTTTTTGACTTCACCTCAGGAAACTTGGCTTTAACCACAGCCTCGTGGTGCACGGCGTTGTCAAAAGAAATGGTGTAAGAGTTGGTTTGTGCCTGTAGCGAAAGACCAATAAATAGGAAAGCAATCCAAAGTTTCATTTAAAGCGATTTAATAATGAGCTTTAAAAGTACTCAAACTGCGGGAAAACTATTCCTCGGTATAGGCCAAAATATCACCCGGCTGGCAATCTAAAGCTTTGCAAATTGCTTCGAGTGTAGTGAAACGAACCGCCTTTGCTTTCCCTGATTTTAAGATGGAAAGATTGGCTTCGGTTATGCCTACGATTTCTGCCAGCTCTTTGCTTTTCATATTCCTATCAGCCAAGACCTGATCTAAGTTGATGATGATGGGCATAGCTAAACAGTTAAATCGTTTTCTTCTTTTAAGATTTCGGCTTTTGCTGAAATACTACTCAGAATGAGAATCACTTTCCCTAATAGAAAAAAAATTAGTGCATACGGAAGGGTTTTATAGAAAGCGGTTAAATCATTGAAAAAGAAAGCGCCAAAAATTAAATGAGTCGCATACCATAAGAAACTATAGTAATCAAAACCTTTACCTACTTTTTCTAAATTTTTGGAGTGTCCCAAAGTCAATAACTTTTCAACTTGATATTTTCTTATAATTTTTGAAGCTAACCACAACCTAAAGATTAGAAATATATTAAGTCCAATTATGAGAAGTAGAAATACTGCTGCTAAATAATTAGAAGGAGTATCATTGCTTTTTGTAAAGAAATCGCTTTTAAGTATATCAACTAAGACCTCATCCCCTGAAGAGGTACCTAAGATTGCTAAAATAACTAGACTTGCTGATTTAAAGACAAAATAAAGTTTTGCAAGACTGAGAACTATTGAGATAGAGCGCAAATGTGGACGAATAGTGTTCATAATTATACAGTTAAATCATTTTCTTCTTTCAGCTTTAGCGCTCTTGCAAAAGCATCACTAAGCAATAAAAATAATACGCCTACGATAAGCAGAAATAAAAGCAGGCTGAAGTTGGAGATGCCAAATGTGATGCTGATCTTTCCTTCATTCGTTAAAAGCGAATGTATTACTACAAAAACAAATGAGCCCAGTCCACTAGCTGTAAAAAATTGACCGACTTTCTTTGTGCTTTTAATAACTTCTGATGAGAATGGCTTCTTTTTTAGAAGTTGACTTGCGAATTTTCTCAGTTGAAAGAAACCGACAAAAAACAACAGGAAAAGTATGAAGAAGCAAATTGTGAAAAGTAGTGCCCCGCTTCCAAAACCTTGCTCGGTATAGGGTATGTTCACTTTGATAATGCTCTGCTGTGGGAAAATCAAAATATACAGGATTGTCCCTGGAAAGAATACCACAATGGGCACCATCAGGTAAAATGCTAGGTCAATAAGCCCTTTAAAAATAGAATTCAATTTCATTTATTATTGTTTTTCGATAACAAATATAGAATAATTATTGAAAAACAATAATTTTATTAGCGTCACCAAAAGATTTAATACCCGAGGCTTGCCCTGAGATAGTTTTCCTTCATTTTTTGTTTCTCTCAAGCTGTATCTTTGCCCAATGCTGCCCAAAAAATTACAGGATAAACTCAATCAACGTCGTGAAGCAAATGCCTTGCGCCAACTGAAAACACCCGATGCTGAGCTGGTTGATTTTTCATCCAATGACTATCTGGGATTTTCTAAAAATCCGACCATTTTTTCTCGAGCAAGCGAAATTTTAAAAGGGGAAAATCTGGAACAGAACGGTGCTGCCGGTTCGCGGTTACTTTCGGGAAATCATAAATTGTATGAGCTGACCGAAAATTTTATTGCTAAAACACATCAGGTAGAAGCAGCGCTGATCTTTAACTCGGGTTATGATGCCAATGTGGGGTTTTTTGGATCTGTGCCACAGCGCGGTGACGTGATCTTGTATGATGAATTTATTCACGCCAGCATTCGCGATGGCATCCAAATGAGTCACGCAAAAGCCTATAAATTCAAGCACAACGATCTAAATGATTTAGAATCAAAATTGTCACTTCGAGCGCAGTCGAGAAGCTTAGAGAAAGCCAATGATAGCCAGATTTATGTAGTCACCGAATCGGTTTTTTCGATGGACGGGGACAGTCCCAATCTTTTAAAGTTGGTAGGTCTATGCGAGCAATTTTCAGCACATGTTTTTATTGATGAGGCACACGCCATTGGTGTTTTTGGCACGGGGATCATCGATGAATTGGATCTTGGGCACCGAGTTACGCGTTTGGTTACTTTTGGTAAAGCGATGGGTTGTCACGGAGCAGCGATTTTAAGTTCTGAAATCTTAAAAAGCTATCTCGTTAATTTTGCCCGAAGCTTGATCTACACCACTGCATTGCCACCACATAGTGTGGCGACCATTTTGGCTGCCTATCAACACGCGGCGCACAATGCGCAAAAGCCAAATTCTGCTTTAAAAAAGCTACGCGAAAACATTCAATTCTTCCAAGTAGAAATCAAAAAGCAGCAGCTTCAGGAGTTTTTTATTAAGAGTGATTCAGCGATACACTGTGCGATTCTTCCGGGAAATGCGCGTGTAAAGCAAATTTCGACTGAATTATTAGAAGCAGGATTTGATGTGAAAGCCATTCTTTCGCCTACGGTTCCGGCGGGTCAGGAGCGCTTACGAATTTGTTTACACAGTTATAATTCTCAAAATGAGATAAAAACCCTGCTTTCGCTTTTGGCGAAATTCCTTCAAAACTTACCTGCCTAAAATGCCGTTTGAAGTTGTTGCATTGTACTTTTGCAACTATGAAATCAGAACTTAAAGTAATTGCCCGGTTTACCTACTCAGCCGAAGCACAAATCATAAAAGGCAGACTTGAAGCAGAAGGTATCGAAGCCATCTTAAAGGATGAGTATACAATCGATACAGACCCGTTGATCAGCAACGCAATCGGCGGTGTAAAGTTGGAGGTGTGGAGTGAAGATGAAGAGCGAGCAAAGGCAGTTTTGGAAAGTATTGAAGAATATTCTGTAGATGATTCTGGGGATCCTTTGCATTGCCCCAAATGTGACAGCACCAAGGTTAGATACTACACGACGGTAACTAGTTTTAAAGCTTTTGCATCTTTTGTGCTGACTACATTAATGACCGTTTTGCCATTCTATACTAAATACGAATACCGCTGTGAAAACTGTAAGCATCAATTCAATCCCAATGAGTAAGCAAACCTATTTTATCACAGGAATTTCAACCGAAGTTGGAAAAACAGTAGCCTCTGCAATTGTAACCGAAGCTTTGGAGGCCGATTATTGGAAGCCTATTCAGGCAGGCGATTTAGACTATTCGGATACGCATAAAGTCAAAGAATTTGTTGGTAATGACAAAACCGTTTTTCACGATAATGCCTTTAAGTTGCATACGCCTATGAGTCCGCACGCGGCGGCAGAGATCGATGGCGTTTCCATCAAAGCTTCAGAAATCAAAAGGCCGGAAACCGAAAATAATTTGGTTATCGAAGGAGCCGGCGGATTGCTTGTGCCGATTAGTGAAACCGAAACGATTCTCGATTTGATTCAGCCGGAAGATAAAGTGATCGTGGTTTCGAGACATTATTTGGGAAGCATCAACCATACGTTGCTTACGATTGATAAACTGAAACAAGCCGGTAAAACCATCCACGGAATTCTATTTAGCGGCGAAGAACATCCCACAACCGAATCGGTCATTGCAAAAATGAGCGGTGTACCCATTTTAGGTCGAATAGATGAAGAGCCTTATTTTGATAAAATGGTGGTTAAAGAATATGCAGAGCTATTGAGACCAAGTTTTGCAGTAAGCAGAAGTTTCTAACACAAATCCTAGAATTTTGAATCTAACAGAACGCGATAAACAACATATTTGGCATCCTTTAACGCAGCATAAACTGCATCCTGAAGCAAAACCCATTGTGAAAGCTAAGGGCGCATTGTTGTATGATGAGGAAGGTAAAACCTATGTTGATGCTGTTTCTTCCTGGTATACGGCGATGTATGGGCATTGTAATGATTATATTGTCGAGCGGGTGCATCGTCAAATGCAGCAGTTGGATCAAATCATTTTTAGCGGATTTACTCACGAGCCCGCGATAGAACTCTCTGAAAAATTGATGGCGATTTTGCCTCAGAATCAGCAGAAGTTGATGTTTAACGATAACGGTTCTACCTCTACCGAAATCGGTATCAAAATGGCCTTGCAGTATCATCACAATAAAGGTCAAACCCGCAAAACGCTTTTGGCTTTTGAAGAAGGTTTTCACGGGGATACGTTTGGAGCGATGTCAGTGAGTGGTTTGTCGGTGTATAATGGTCCGTTTGAGGAGTTTTTTATTGATGTAAAACGCATTCCGCTTCCTACCGCAGCTAATCAAGAAGAACTTTTAAAAGCTATTGAAGCATTTCACGCAGAAACTCCGCTGGCAGGATTCATCTACGAACCATTAGTACAAGGTGCAGCTGGTATGAAAATGTATCAGGCAGCGCATTTGGAGCCGATTTTAAAAAAGTGTAAAGAACTTGGTATTATTTTGATCGCTGATGAGGTGATGACCGGGTTTGGTAAAACCGGAAGCTTTTTCGCTTCAGATTTTATTGAAGTGAAACCCGATGTCATTTGTCTTTCAAAAGCGCTGACAGCCGGTTTGGTGCCTATGGGCGTCACCACGTGTACACAGGCTATTTTTGATGCGTTTTATGATGATGATATAGGCAAAGGCTTGTTCCATGCGCATACCTATTCGGCAAATCCTATCGCTTGTGCCACTGCGATCGCAGCCCTCGACTTGCTTCAGTCTGAAGAAATTCAGCAAAATATAAAACAGATTCAAAGCTGGCACGCTGCGTTTGCTTCAGAGATTGAAAAGCATCCCAAAGTGCATTCCACCCGACAACAAGGAACCATTTTTGCCCTAGAGCTTGATGTGCCGATGGAGCGCTACGGAAACTTGCGTTATCAAATTTATGAGCGCTGTATGGCTGAAGGAGTATACTTGCGACCGCTGGGATCAACTATTTATATTTTGGCTCCTTTTGTGACTTCAGAGCAGGAAATGAAAAGGGTTTATGCTGCGATTAAAAAGGTTTTAGACAGATTCTAATAAGCTCCTTGATCCAACTGGTTTTGGTTTAAATCGATAAGCTCTCCGGTGTTATCAACTTGAACTTCAAAAATCTCATAGATCAACGCATCATCACTTCCTGAAGTTTTTACGTGTAAGATAGCGGTGCCGTTAGGACCTTCAATAGGAATGGTCGCTTCACTGGTTTTGTGTCCGTTTTTGTAGTTAACCGAGTAACTGCCCATTCCGTCTTTGGTAATGGGTTCGCCGAGGACTTCTATTACTTGCGGGTTGCTTTTTGCGATTTCCAGAGCGTCATTGCCGCCGCTGTCATTTTGAACGCTTTTCACGAAGCCAAAAATGGCGCCACCAAGAGCCAAAACACCTATAATGATGAAGGTGAAACAGCCTCCTACAGGTACAACCCATTTCCAATTTCTTGACCACCAGCTGCGTTCTTCCGTTACGAGTTCGTTCATTTTAAGTTCTTTTTGATTGATGTTACTAAACTAAGCGTTTTTGATCATTCTCCATATTTGATGCCTTATTTTTGCAGCAGATTAAATGGATTTCTGTCTTCCTTTTAGGAAGCAGCAATAGAATAATATCTGCGGTGCAGATAAAGATTGAAGATGTGAAGCACGTGATCGCAATTACCGGAATGGCTGCAATTTCTGCAGCAGATAGCACTGAAAATCAGTTTGGAAAACACGCCCTATCCTACGACGCCCAACTTGAGGCTTGGATAGGTAAACTTCCGTCAGCGCTTAAGGATGAGATTGAAGCCATTCGCACAGAAAACCGAAATTACCAGGCTTTGGATGCTTCAGTATTGTATGCGATGTATGTCTCAAGATTGGCGACGAAACAAGCCGGTTGGCAAGAAGGAAGTGATTTTGGGATCAACATGGGTTCGTCTCGCGGTGCAACACAGCTTTTTGAGCAGTATTTTGAGTATTTCCTTCAGCATAACAAAAGCGAACCGCTGGCTTCTCCAACAACAACATTAGGAAATCTTTCTTCTTGGGTTGCGCAGGATTTACAGAACAACGGTCCTGATATTTCGCATTCCATCACCTGCTCCACTGCTTTGCATGCGATGCTAAACGGCGTAGCATGGTTGCAAGCAGGGATGTGTGACAAGTTTTTAGTAGGTGGTAGTGAGGCGGCATTGACGCCGTTTACCATTGCACAGATGAAAGCTATAAAAACGTACTCAAGAGCTTCAGCAGATGCGCAGTTCCCATGTTTGGCTTTGGATCTTGATAAAACTGAAAATACAATGGTTTTGGGCGAAGGTGCTGCTGCAGTTTGTCTTGAAAAGGGGCGAAATGAAAATGCATTGGCGTATATCACCGGAGTAGGTTATGCGACTGAAAAGCTCAAACACGCGGTATCCATTTCTGCGGAAGCATTATGCTTTCAAAAGTCGATGCGTATGGCGATTGAAGCTGCTTTTGGAACTGGTCAAGACGGTCAGATTTCCGCCTCTGCGGAAATGAAAAAAGACGGTCAGATCTTGACCTTCGCAGAAATGACTAAGAAAGTAGATGCTGTGGTGATGCATGCGCCGGGAACGATTGCCGGCGATAAAACCGAATATCTGGCTATTAAAAAAATATTTGGAGAACGTCTTCCGTTATTAACAACCAACAAGTGGAAGATTGGTCACACCTTTGGAGCGAGTGGTTTGCTAAGTTTTGAAACGGCGATGCGCATGCTGCAACATAACGAATATGAGGAAGTTCCTTTTATTTCGGCTCAAGAGCCACCTCAAAACATAAAAAATATTCTGGTGAATGCAGTTGGTTTTGGCGGTAACGCTGTGAGTATTTTAATAAGCAAGGCATAGTTTGCCCTAGTTATAAACAACATATTTAGTATTTTTGAAACCGCTTCCAGAACTTAAACTTCATAAATTCTGATTTTGAAGATTTGGGTTTTTAAGTATAAAAATGATTTACATGAGACACAATTGGACCCGCGAAGAAATTCTAGAGATTTATAATAAACCCTTGATGGAATTGCTTTATGAAGCTGC
>Ga0208449_1001958_pt1 | contig 10349 bp, 8 predicted proteins | sample MalvireepMed_s17_FD_184247 | JGI IMG/M metagenome (GOLD analysis project Ga0208449, IMG submission 184247) | Marine viral communities from the Global Malaspina Expedition - Malaspina viral metaG DeepMed_s17 (SPAdes) (version 2) | ecosystem: Environmental > Aquatic > Marine > Oceanic | place...
GTGCGGGAGTCGATCATCGGTTGGTAGTAGAGCGTCAGGGCCTGGTTGTCGATGGCATCCTGCAGCTGGTTGCGCAGCTTGACCCGGTAGCTGGCCTGGGAGTTCATGGCTTCTTCAAACCACTGCCAGGTGTTGCGACCCAGCTGCTTGGCCTGGTACATGGCCAGGTCCGCCTGCTGGATCAGTTCAGCGGAACTGCTGATGTTGCCGTCGGTTTCGGTCATGCCGATGCTGGCGGTCAGGTGCAGGGTAACGTCGCCAATCCGGTAAGGGTTGGCCAGGGTGCTCATTACCTGTTCCACCACCAGCTGGGCACCGCTGCCGTGGGTCAACCCCGACAGCGCCACGACAAATTCGTCGCCACTGACCCGCGCCACGGTGTCGCCGGAGCGCACCAGTTCTTTAAGGCGGCGGGCCACTTCGATCAGGATCTGGTCGCCGGTGCGGTGGCCGAGGGAATCATTGATCAGCTTGAAGCCGTCCAGGTCAATGAACAGTACCCCCACATGGCGGTTGTAGCGCCGGGCAAACTGGCAGGCCTGGGTCAGCCGGTCTTCCAGCAGGGTGCGGTTGGGCAGCTGGGTGAGCACATCGTGGCTGGAGTTGTAGGCCAGTTGGTGTTCGATGGATTTGCGCTCGGAAATGTCGTTCTGTACGCCCACGTAATGGGTGATTTCATTGCGCTCATTGCGGATCGGCGACAGGTACAGGTCGTTCCAGAACGGAGTGCCGTCTTTGCGGTAGTTGCGCAGCATAACCGACACTTCTTCGCCATCGGCCAGGCCCCGGTGGATAGTCTCCAGCGCCTGCATGTTGCTGTCATCGGGTGGATCGCCCTGCAGGAACCGGCAGTTGCGGCCCAGTACTTCGGCGGCGGTGTAGCCGGTGATGCGCTCGAAGGTGGGGTTTACGTACACCAGTGGCATGTCGTCGGCACGGGCATCGGCCACCACCATGCCGTTGGAGCTGGTTTCAATGCAGCGTTGCAGCAGTTTCAGCTGCCGGGTGTTTTCGATCTGGGCGGTTTTGTCGGTCAGGGTGAACAGGGCCAGTTCGTGGTGGCCAATGGTGATGTTCTGGCTGGCTACTTCCACAATCAGCTTCCGGCCATCCTTGGTGCGGTGGCATTCCAGCCCAGCCCCCGCTTGCAGCACTGTGCCGTCGCCATCCGGCTCGCCGGTCAGGGATTTATCGGCCAGGTCGGCAATGTTCAGGCCTGCAACTTCCTCCGGCACCACGCCATAGAGCGTGCGTGCAGCTTCGTTCATGGCATTCATGCGGCCGCTGCCCGGCGCTGCCAGGCACATGGGCGTGGGGTTATTCTCGAACAGCAGCCGGTACTGGGCTTCGCTGCTGGCCAGATCTTCGGTGGCGACAGCACGGTCGATGGCATAGCGAATGCTGCGCAACAGGGCATGACCATCGATACGGCCCTTGACCAGGTAATCGGCGGCCCCCAGTTCAACGGCCCGGGCATCCAGCTCTTCATCGCCCTGGCCGGTCAGCAGGATAAACGGGGTGGTGATGCCTTCGTTCTTCGCCTGCTGGATCAGGTCAAGGCCGGAATCCGGCCCAAGGCGCAGGTCAACCAGCGCCACATCAAAGCTTTCCCGGTGCAGGGCGGCCAGGCCATCGTCCAGGCAGTTGTGCCAGGTCAGCCGGGTTTTGCCCGGGCTGGCTTCAGCCAGCAGGTCTTCGGTAATCAGGTAGTCGTCTTCGTCGTCCTCGATCAGCAATACGCGCAACATCGGGTCGGTCATGGTGATTCCCACCAGGTTTCCAGGGCTTTTACGATTTCGATCAGTTCGGTGTAACTGGACGGCTTAACCAGATAGTCGTTGGCCCCCTGGGCCAGGCAGAAGGCCCGGTCTTCATCGTTTCTGGATGTGGTCAGGATGACCGTTGGCAGCTGTTGCAGGGCGGGTTCCGAGCGGATTTCCACCAGCGATTGCCGGCCGTCTTTCAGGGGCATGTTCAGGTCGAGCAGCAACAGGTCCGGCAGTGGCCCGGGGCCTTCTTCACCAAGCAACAGCGCCATCAGCTCCACGCCGTCGGAGACAAACCGCAACTGGCAGTGCTCGCAGGTTTCCTCGAAGGCATCCTGCAGCATCAGCTGGTCGTCCGGATCGTCTTCGGCTATCAGGATTACCGGGGGGCGGTTGTCACTGGTCATATCAGGCCGCTCCCTGACCGCTGCGCAAGCGGATACGGAAGGTGGTGCCGGTGCCGGGCTGGCTGTTCAGGCTGACCGATGCTCCGTGGCGATCCAGGATTTTCTTCACAATCGCCATGCCGATTCCGGTACCCGGGTAGCCTTCTTTCTGGTGCAACCGCTGGAACGGGTGGAACAGTTTTTCCGCATAGCGTTCGTCGAAGCCGATGCCGTTGTCGCTGACCACCAGGGTCCAGGCATCGTTCGTGATGTCCTCGGCCCGCACCTGAACCACCGGAGGTCGGTCCGGTGCGTGGAACTTGATGGCGTTACTGAGCAGGTTTTGCAACACCTGCCGCAACTGCATGGCGTCGCCCCAGGTTGCCGGCAGTGTTTCGGCGTCTACCTTGCCCTGGGCCCGGCCGATGCTGGTTTCCATATCCACCAGCACTTCGCTTAGGATTTCGTTGGTGTTGCAGGCCACCATGGGCTTGGCCCGGGTGGTTACCCGCGAATAGGACAGCAGGTCTTCAATCAGTGCCTGCATGCGCCCGGCAGCCGACTGCATGCGCCGCAGATAGTCTTTTTCCCGCTCGCCCAGGTCTTCGGAACGGGCAATCAGGCGGTCCGAGAATGCCTGTATCTTGCGCAGGGGTTCCTGCAGGTCGTGGGAGGCCACGAAGGCGAAGTCCTGCAGCTCCCGGTTGCTGCGCTCCAGTTCCTTCATGGTTTCTTCCAGCTGTTCCATGGCCTTGCGCAGGGCCGTGGTGTCACGGGCCACCACGTAGATCAGGTCGTCGGCACTGAGAATGGCGTTGATGTCGACCCAGTGGATGCCGCCCTGCCGGTTGAGGATACGAACCTCCAGGTCTTTGATTTCCGCGCCTTCGCCCAGGGCCCATACGGCTTGCTGGACCGCTTCCCGGTCGTCCGCGTGGACCAGGTCCAGGTAGGAGGTGCCCAGCAACTCATCCCGGGTGTAGCCCAGGGTGTCGACGAAGTGGGCGTTCAGCTCGAAGAAATAACTGTTCAGGTCGATGATGCAGAACATGTCGGGTGACAGCGAGAAGAACTGTTCCCGTTCCTGGGTGAGGATTTCGGCCACCAGTTCGTTGCTGATGTCCCGGCCTACGCAGAACAGGATCTGGTCTTCCGGAGACCACTCGGCAATCCAGGCAATCGTGATGACCTGGCCGTTGCGGTGGTTCAGCCGGGCCCGGAACTCGATGGCTTTGTCGTGTTCGCCAGAGATCAGCCTGGCCATTTCATCTTCGGTGCTGGCCCGGTCTTCCGGCACCAGTAGCTGGCGGTAGGGCTGGCCCTGAAGCTCTTCGGGGCGGTAGCCAAGAATGGTGAGACAGGCCGGGCTGATCTGCAAAAAGGTGCCATCGGCACTGATGGAGCAGAGAATATCCCGGGAGAACTCCAGGAAGCGCTCGTTGATGTAGCGCAGCGCCCGTTCCTGCTCCAGGTGGTAGTTGAGGGTGTTATTGAGCTCTTCCAGCGACGCCGAACGCTGCCGGGCCTGGTTCCAGAACCGGTAGCTGGCAATGGCCAGGGCCACCACCAGTATCGACGCGCTGACAATGAGCAGAATCAGCCAGGGGCTGAAGCCGGGTGAAACCGCCATTCAGTCGGAAGACCCCGCATCGTCGTCCAGCAGTACCGAACCATCGGCATCCCGGCGCACCCGGGTAATGCCGGGGTTGTCGGCCTCCAGGCGCAGCAGCTCTTCTTCCCGGGCCTTGATCATGGCCCGCTGGGCATCGTTTTCCTTGCGCAGGCGCTGGTTTTCTTTTTGCAGACGATAGAGTTCTACCGCGGAACTGATCGCAGCGACCACTTCATGGTCGTCCCAGGGCTTGGTCAGGTATCGGAAGACTTCCGCCTGGTTGATGGCCTTGACCATGGATTCGCTGTCGCCATGGCCACTGAGTACCAGGCGGATGGCGCCCGGTTGCTTCTGTTTGGCAAATTTCAGGTAGGTGACACCATCGGCCATGGGCATCTTGTAGTCTGACAGGATGACCGCGTACTCGTGTTGCAGAAGGGCTTCGAGGGCTTCTTCAACATCGCTGAAGGCGTCGACCTGCCAGTCCTGCCGGCGCAACAAGCGGCGCAAGCTGTTGAGGACGTTCGGCTCGTCGTCGACCAGCTGGATTCTGATCATGCAGGGTTCTCCGTATCCTGGTTCTGCTGTGTGTGCCGGAGCGGCTCCGGTTGTGTTACCGGTAGTGTAATCCGGAATCGGGTGCCCTGCCCGGGCTCGCTGTGTACCTCGATCTCGCCATTGTGCTTCTTGATGATGTTGAAGGACAGAGACAGCCCCAGCCCGGTGCCCTTGCCGATGCCCTTGGTGGTGAAGAACGGCTCGAAAATGCGGTTCAGGTGCTCGCTGGCAATACCCTTTCCGGTGTCTTCCACTTCCAGGGTAACGCTATCACCCTGGTGCCGGGTACGGATGGTGATCTTGCCAAAATCCTCGATGGCGTGGGCCGCGTTCACCAGCAGGTTCATGATCACCTGGTTGATCTGGGAGGCAATGCACTCCACGTGGGGCAGCTCTCCGAAATCCCGGACAACCTCGGCTTTGTATTTGAGCTCGTTGTTCACCACGTTCAGGGTGGTTTCAATACCCCGGTGCAGGTCGGCCTGCTTGAACTCTTCTTCCTCGATGTGGGAGAAGTCCTTCATCGCCGAGATGATGGTTTTTACCCGTTCGATACCCTCGCGGGATTCGCTCAGCAGGTCTTTCAGGTCTTCCCGCAGGTAGTTGTAATCGATGTTGTGGCGGATCTGGCGCAGATCCTCCAGCGATGCCGCGGTGTCTATGGCATCGGTCAGCCGGAACAGGTCGTTCAGGTAGTTTTCCAGGGTTTGCAGGTTGGAATAGACGTAGCCCACCGGGTTGTTGATCTCGTGGGCAACCCCCGCGGCCAGCTGGCCGATGGCCGCCAGCTTTTCCGATTGCAGCAGTTGTTTGTTGGCCTGCTCCAGTCGGGCATTGAGTGCGTCCTGGCCGGTGTCGGTGGGTTCCTTGTCGGTCATTTGGGTGCCTGCCTGCGGGTTGGTTGGATAAACAATATCTGGATTGCATCCAGTATAGATTCACTGCCCCGGTTTTTGCGTAACGTTTGGTTTCCGGAGTTCACGCCAAGTTATTAATTCTTCGTGAGATACGTGGTTGTTCAGGTAGAAATTTGTTAAGAATCGTTGTCGCGCGGCGACCGCTCAATTAGCTTGCGCTATTCTTGATTCCCAAATAAGACTTTTGTCGGATCCGGTTCCGCATGCTGCATCGTTTGAAGAACGATTTTCGCCTGTCCATCATTACCCTGCTCGGCGCCAGTGCCGTGCTGGGGATTACGCCGTTTGCCGTGCTTCGGTTCCTGCAGGGCAACACCATGGCCGGCCTGCTCGATACGGTGATCCTTGCGGGTATTTCCTTCGGAGTGATATACAGCTGGCTGACCGGCAACACCCGGGTGGGCGGCATGGTGCTGGCCCTTGTGGCCTGCGGCGGTGCGGTATCGGTTGGCTATGTGGTGGGCGAGCCGGGCCTGTTCTGGTTGTATCCCTGCCTGGTGACCACCTTCTTCCTGGTGGCACCGAAGATTGCCATTGTGCTGAACATTGCCTCGGTGCTGGTACTGATGTCGTTCGGGGAGGCCTTCAGCTCCCAGGTGCAGATGTGGTCCTTTGCCTCCACGGCAGTGGTCGTCAGTGCCTGTGCCTATGTGTTCGCTTACCGGAACAAGAACCAGCGGGTGCGCCTGGAACACCTGGCCACCATTGATCCCCTCACTGGGGTGAAGAACCGGCGTTCGATGGACGAAGCGCTGGACCTGGCAGCCGCCAACGCCGAGCAGACCGGGCAGTCCTACGCGCTGGTGCTGCTGGACCTGGATCATTTCAAGACCATCAATGACGACTATGGCCACGGTGTTGGTGACAGTGTGCTGACCGAGCTGGTAGCGCTGATTGAACACAATACCCGCAAGTCAGACCAGTTGTTCCGCTATGGCGGCGAGGAGTTCGTCCTGCTGCTGCCGGGTGTGGATGGCGTGGGGCTGCAGTCGGTGATGACCAACCTGCAGCAATTGTTGCGCCGGCGGCTGAAGCACCCGGGCGGGGCGGTTACGGCTTCCTTCGGTGTGGCACTGCTGGGCCATGGCGAAAGTGTGGCCAGCTGGTTGCGGCGTGCCGACAACGCCTTGTATGAAGCCAAGGAATCCGGCCGTGACCGGATTGTCTATGCAGACGCGCTGGCTCAGGCCGGTTCCGGTGCCGGCCGGTACCGGAACAGCCGCCAGCCCAGCAGCAAGCTGGCGGAGGTCAGCCCCGCGGTTAATCCCACCCAGAATCCGGCCGCTCCCAGCGCCGGCAGCAATGCGTCTGTAAAGGTCAGAAAGTAACCCAGCGGCAAGCCGATTCCCCAGAACGAGAACAGCATGATAAACATGGGGATGCGGGTGTCCTTGTAACCCCTGAGTGCGCTGATGCAGGTGACCTGGATGACGTCCGCAATCTGGAACATGGCGGCAAAGGTCAGCAACCGGACAGTGACCGCCTGTACCTCGGCATCACTGGAATACAGCGCTGCAATCGGCCCGGAAAACACATACAGGGCGCTGGCGAAGATCAGGGCGATGGCCGAGGCCAGGATCAGCGAGCTTCGGGAAATCAGCCAGGCAGTGTCCGGGGCCCGTGCGCCGATCAGAAAACTGACTCGCCGTTCCGTTCGACAAGGAGGTGGGCAATCTGGTGCCCTGCCACCACAACCGGCCCCAGCGGAGCCAGGAACAACGCAATAACCGAAAACATGCTGGCTTCTACGAAAATGGTAAAGCCGATCGGCACACCAATGCGCAGAATGTAACGGATGCCCTGCCAGTTCGGTTTCACCCAGTCTGCCAGTATATGGAAGGCCCGGAAGGTCTTGCTGTAATTCAGGTATACCAGCAGGGCGATGGCCGCCGTTCCGTTCGACAAGGAGGTGGCCCAGCCACAACCCACGCCCCCCATGGCCGGCAGGCCGAGCTTTCCGTAGATGAAAATGTAGTTCAGGGGCAGGTTGATCAGGGTACTGAGCACCGAAAATGCCATGATCACCCGGGTGTGCCCGAGCCCGTCCGTCAGGCCTCGCAGGGCGTTCATCAGCAGCATGGCGGGAATGCCCCAGGCGAAGGCATCCAGGTAGCCCTGGGTTATGCCGGCAGTGGTGGGCTCCATCTTCAGCATCGACAGCACCGGCTGTACGTTGGTCAGCAACAGCACCATCACTACGGTGCCGGCCAGGGCAATGTACAGTCCCTGCCAGGTAGCCGGCATGATCTTGCCGGTGGTGCGGGCACCGTTGTAGCCGGAAATGATCGGTTGCAGCGCGCCGAGCAGGCCCATGAAAAACAGGAACAGCGGCATCCACAGGCTGCTGCCGATGCCGACACCGGCCAGGTCTTCGGCACTGGCGTGGCCGGCCATCACGGTATCGATGACACCATTGGCCATCTGGGCCAGCTGGGCAATCAGGATGGGGCCGCCCAGAATGGCCAGGGTTTTCCATTCAGTAAGGGTGCGGCTGACCAGTGGTTGCCGGGTTTCTGGTAACGGTTGGTGGTTTTCGTCCATGGTGTTCCGGGTTTCTGTGCAGAGCGTATAGGGGGCCTTGGGCCGGCTGAAGATCATACCCTATCGCCGGTGTTGGTTCTTATAGGGACAAGCACGCCTTCAGAAACTGCAATTGCCGGAAGAAATCAGTAAAGTAGCAGCCCGGATTTTTGCAGGTGGCGCGCGATGAAACTGTTGGTTCTGGTTACGATTCTCTGGGCGTTCTCGTTCAGCCTGATTGGTGAATTCCTGGCTGGCCGGGTAGACAGCGACTTTGCGGTGCTCAGCCGGGTGTTGCTGGCCGCCCTGGTGTTCCTGCCCCTGACCCGCTGGCGCGGTGTTCCCGGAGGCATGAAGCTGGGCATCATGGCCACCGGTATGCTGCAGTTCGGTATCACCTACCTGTGCCTGTACCGCTCGTTCAGTTACCTGACGGTGCCGGAAGTGCTGTTGTTCACCATCTTCACTCCGCTGTATGTCACCCTGCTGGACGATGCCATGTACCGCCGGTTTTCCCCGGTGGCCCTGCTGGCTGCGGCCATCGCCACCCTGGGCGCCGGCATTATCCGCTACGACGGCCTGAGCGAAGACTACATCACAGGTTTCTTGTTGTTGCAGGTGGCCAATTTCACCTTTGCCGCCGGCCAGGTGGGCTACAAACACGTGATGCAGCGTTACCCGCTGGAGCTGCCGGGCTATCGCACTTTCGGTTATTTCTTCTTTGGCGCGCTGGTCATCGCCCTGCCGTCGTTCCTGGTGTTCGGTAATCCGGACAAGCTGCCGGCTACCGGCTTGCAGTGGGGCATTCTGGCCTGGCTTGGCCTGGCGGCTTCCGGTCTGGGGCTGTATTTGTGGAACCGGGGCGGTTGCCAGGTGGATGCCGGCACCCTGGCGATCATGAACAATGCCCTGGTGCCGGCCGGCTTGCTGGTTAACCTGTTGATCTGGAACCGGGATGCGGACCTCGGGCGGCTTGCGCTCGGCGGCCTGGTGATTGCGTTCTCGCTGTGGGTGAACAACCGGTTTCGGCGGCAGGCCCTGGCCTGATCCCCTGGCCGGGGGCCGGCCGTAAACAACTGAACAACATTTCAACACTGGCATCATTTGGCCAGTGCTGGCAGAATCCGGCCCCAATTGCCCCAGCACTCAGGCTCGGCGCACTCACAATCCGTAATTTCCTAAAGCCAAAAGCACAGGAAGAAAACTCATGACTCAGTCCAACTCCGCAGCTGACAGCGGTACCGGGGCTCGCGGACTCTGGTCTTCCAGACTCGCGTTTATTCTGGCAGCAACCGGTTCTGCTGTCGGCCTTGGTAACGTGTGGAAGTTTCCCTACGTAACCGGTGAAAACGGCGGCGGCGCGTTCGTTCTCGTGTACCTGCTCTGTATCTTCATCATCGGTATTCCCATCATGATGGCCGAGGTGTTTATCGGCCGGAATGGTCGCCACAACCCGATCACCAGTTTCCGGCTGGTGGCAGAGCGCAACCTGGCGTCTCCGGGTTGGCGTATTTCTGCCATCATCGGTATGTTCGCGGCCTTTATCATTCTGTCGTTCTACTCCGTCATCGGCGGCTGGGCGGCTTCCTACATCGGCCACGCGGCCATGGGTGACTTTACCGGCGGCACGGCTGACTCGGTAGGCGCCTTGTTCGGTGATTTGCTGAGTAACCCCGGCCTGTTGCTGTTCTGGCACACCGTCTTTATGGCGCTGGTTATCCTGGTGGTAGCCCGTGGCCTGAAGGGTGGCCTTGAGCGTGCTGCGACCATCCTGATGCCGGCACTGCTGGTGTTGCTGCTGGTAGTGGTGGGCTATGCCACCACCACCGGTCATTTCGGCGAAGCGGTCAGCTTCCTGTTCACCCCGGATTTCAGCGCCCTGACTATTGACGGCGTCCTGGTTGCCCTGGGCCATGCGTTCTTCACCCTGAGCCTGGGTATGGCCATCATGATGGCCTACGGCTCCTATCTCGGTAACGATGTGAAGATTGGCCGCACGGCTGTCAGTGTTGCCATCCTGGATACCGTGGTTGCCTTGCTGGCGGGCCTGGCCATTTTCCCGGTGGTATTCGCCAACGGCCTGGAAGCCGGTGCCGGCCCCGGCCTGATCTTCCAGACCCTGCCGCTGGCTTTCGGTAACATGCCCATGGGCAGCCTGTTTGGTGCGCTGTTCTTTATCCTGTTGCTGTTTGCTGCCTGGACCTCCGGTATTTCCCTGCTGGAGCCGGTGGTTGAGTGGGTTGAAGAGAAAACCAGCCTAGGCCGTACCGGCAGTGCCATTGTCGCCGGCGGTGCCTGCTGGGCACTGGGTATTGCCTCGATCCTGTCACTGAACGTGTGGTCCGGCGTGACCCCGCTGGGTATGTTCGCAGCCTTTGAAGGCAAGACCATCTTCGACCTGCTGGACTACTTCACCGCCAATATCATGCTGCCGCTGTCCGGTATGCTGACGGCCGTGTTTGTAGGCTGGTTCGTGGCGAAGGAGTCTCTGAAGAGCGACCTGGCCATGGACGGTGGTGCCTTTGCCCTGTGGCACAACCTGCTGCGCTACGTGACTCCGGTAGCCGTGGCAATCGTGTTTGTCTACAAC
>Ga0208449_1001966_pt1 | contig 10315 bp, 2 predicted proteins | sample MalvireepMed_s17_FD_184247 | JGI IMG/M metagenome (GOLD analysis project Ga0208449, IMG submission 184247) | Marine viral communities from the Global Malaspina Expedition - Malaspina viral metaG DeepMed_s17 (SPAdes) (version 2) | ecosystem: Environmental > Aquatic > Marine > Oceanic | place...
CTGCTAGTTGATAAAGGTAGTTTAGGTGATAATCCTGGCATGTGTAAAAGTTCCTTTTATATAAATAGAATTTATTTATTTTTTATAGTTAAATAAATTTATTATCCAGGTTTACCGAGACCTTTGTAACCTTGAAACACGATTGGGGCGTTTTTGGCGCCGGACTTCGGTCCGGTGATCGCCACCTTGAATGCGAGGTTGAATCCGGGATGTGAATATGAAGTCGAAACAAAGCATCTCAGCGTGTCTCCTTCGTTTTCGTCAATTGTTTGCTTTAGTCTTGTATAGAAACTTGGGTAAAAACATGCTATTTTATCTAAAATTAAAAGCGGTCTTAACGTTTTGGATAGCTGTTGTGTTTTATCGGAGAACTGCGTATTGGTCTTAAAGAGAGTGTCGTAATCCTCCATGGAGAAGGCGTATTTGGTCTCGCTGTAAAGCTTGTACCATTCCTTGGAATGGCCCCAGACGACAGCATGATTTGGCGCGCCGCTGTTGTTGCCTTGTATCCAATTGCGATGGTGATAGAATATTGGCTGCAGCCAATAGTCAACCAGGGCTGGTATATCTGATATTAATAGTGGATTAAAAATCGTTCTTACATATTGATCTATATTCTTGCCCATCTCCTGGCTGTGCACTATTGGTTCCCCACAAAGAAAAAAGTCAGACTCGCCAGTAGACCAATATTGTAGTGGACCTATTTGTGAGCCGCATCTGTGAACGTTTTGAATGTTGCCATTGGCAATCCCCCAATTGCTCTTCGCGCCATCGTGGATATAGTCCCCAGCAAATGTTTGTGTTGTGTCACCTGCCTCTAACCATGTACTGTGAAGGCCTTTTAACAAAGACGGACTTTCAAACGCGATTTCTTCCAACGCGCGTATAAGGGCAGTTTGAATTCGAACGCGATGGCCATACTTGTCGGTTGTTTTTTGTTGTTTAAGACCAACGGTTACGGTGGTGTTGCCGGGCGTGATCGCTGCATAAGCGTCGTCGCCGGTAACGCCGGCATGGCTTTGGGCCCAAGACCCGGGATTCCACCAGTGGACGCCATGGGTTTTGCCGAGCACTTCCTTGTCGTCCCAGGCGCTCACCTTGTATAGCATATCCCACGATGCGCCGCCGCGCAAGAAGCTTGTCCGGTCGTAGCCCAAGCCCAACTCTTTCGGGACGACGACGGCGGTCATGTCTGACTGGAAGTCGGCAGTGGCTGGGATGATGTTACCGGATTCATCTAGTGGGCCACCTTTGGCTACACCGGCACCATAATTGCCAAATTCAGAAAGAGTCAGTGTCTCCTGCTGAACAAAAGAGTCTTCAGTCACCCACGTGCCTTTCCATTCGCCGAGGGACAGTTCCGCCTCTCTTAGAGCTTTACCCATTTGTCTGGTATTATGTAAATGGGCCTCTTGCAATATATCAAACTGTCGTTTCATGGTGCAATATTTTTCTTTTGCTTCGGGAAATCTATCTGAAAGGCCTAAGAAAGCTTCCGGATGATCGCAATCAGGATGAATTTCGGACTCCCAGCCCGAATCTTCTAGAAACGACCACTTGTGGACCATGTCCGCCACGTCACCGGAAGGAAGTACCTCTGAGCCGAAATCGTTAGATTTGCTTACTTGGTCGCATAATAAATATTTAGCTCGTTCAGCCTTATAACGTGCAACGAGCAAATTTACTCGTGACTGTACGAATTCGCTTAATAAATCAAAAACTGGTTGTAGTTTTTCTACTGCGGTTGAGTGTGATACATAAGGCTTATCACCAGATAGCCAATCTTGTATTTGATGTATTGCCATATTTAGTAGGATGGTGTTTGTTATTTTATTGTTTGGAATCTCCCCGTCGGTCCAAATAATTCTTGCAAAAAACAGCTCTATTGTAGACGTTGGAACTCCTGCATTAACCATTGCATTTACCAATATTGGATCAGAATCGCCCGCAACAATTGGCCACTCCTTCTGGTCATGCGGAGGTAAAAATTTTGGACAAGCATATTCTAGCATTTCTTGGGGTGTGCTCTTTTTTGGGTTTTTGCCTAGCTTATCTAAAAGCTTCATCACGCACCCTGGAACTGTCCAGCACATACCATCTTTCCAGGTTGGGTCTATTAAGTCCACTATGGCTTTAAGAATTTCTAGTGGAGTCATGGCAATGTATTTAGCAATATTTGGAATTTGCCAGGCCGGATTCCACTCCGTCAGTGCTGAGTCTTCTCTTTGATCAAATTTTTGACAATTCATAATTGAATAGAAATTTCTTCTAAGTAAATGCTTTGTCTCTCTAAACATATTTTCAAATTTTGATGATTCGGAAGAAAAGCTGTTCAACAAAGTATAATGTGTTATCAAAGAAGTAATATTGGTTAAATCAAACATGGCTGGTACTGTGGTGCCAAGCGGATTTTGTACACTAACATGATGTGTGTTTTGAAAAAACTTTTTGAAGCCTGGGTGTTCCAACATTTTCTTGTGAAGTGTTCCGTGAGGGTAGTTTTCCCATGTATTAAAAGCTGTAAAATATTTTAGTGATATATCTAAGTCTTCAAGTACTGGCATTTCTACTTCTACAAATGGTAGCTCATGAGTTACAAAGTCGTGCCTTTGGTCTGGGCCAAAGATTGCATTCTCGTCCAAGCCTAGGACTCTTTCGTGCACCATATATGATTTTTTTTGTTTCACCTTGTCTGTAAAGGAATTGAAAAGGTGTTGGTCCGCCTGCGTGGGCCCTGTAAACCCAACGTTTGCCTCAGAGATTGACGCTGGGTAGATTTTGCCGGCCCCGCCCGGTAGAGCGTCCGCTGGAATTCCTGATGGGAATTTGCTCCAAATATTATATTCCCAATCTTGCCAATCGTTTAAGTCGGACGAGGTTTCTTCATCGGTAGATGTTGCTCCGGATGGCTCGACTGGTAATACATATACCAAACGAAGGCCATATGTCCAATAATCAAAATACTTGCTTGCAAGTTCATCAGATTTGTTATTATTATCAACCCATAGTCTAAATTTATTAGAACCAAACAGTTCATGCCACTGTTCCAGATTAAAATATACGCCGCCGGGTGCGTGCAAATTTCCATGTTTGTTTTTTCCAGAATCGAGTGGTTCATCAATCTTAAATGTAAATTCTTCCATTTTTGCAACGAGTGCACTTTCGGCGTACTGCATAGCCATCGCCTGTGCTTTTGGGGTGGTTTTGTCCAACTTCCATGCTGGATATACACCCATGGTTCCGTGAAAGTCCGCCGGTGGCCAGGTTCCGGCGGCTTTCGCGGCGAGCCGTTGGGCCGGGCCCAATCCCTCGTATATTTTAGTAACGTCGGCAACAAATTGCAAGTACTCGGGATAAAGTACTGCCTCTACTAGATGTGGATTTTCTCCAAAATGTTGGGCTCTTTCGATATACACTTCCTGTTTAAATTTTTCTTGTGTCGCTAGATCAAAATCTCCTATTTGGGCAGATTCCGCCCCAACAAGATTAACGTTAGATTTAAACTTTGCTTTTATATAAGGCTGCAACATGAATCCGCCGTCTTTAAGTCTGTCATGAAGCGTGGTGGGCTCAAAACCAGCTTCGTTATTTACAAAGCGAAAAAATCTTCCTTCTAATTCATATGAATCCCCGGTTGGCATTAGGTTTGCTACTAGTTGAGAACCGCCTGCAAATTCCCAATCTGACGGGAAATCTGGGACGTCTTCGTAATCAAGCATTTTTAACCAAGTTTCCTGTATGCTCTCTTGTATATTAATATTTAAAAATGTTTTCATTTTTGTTTTGATGAAGGTACCTACAGTTTTAATTTGCTCTTTTAAAAGATATCTAATTCCGTTTAAGCCATACGCATCCTCAAACTCATCAGATGAATATTCTTGCGAGTCGTTATAGGGGTCCACCAAAACTTGTCCTTGCTGCTCCAAGCTCAAAGCTCTATTTTTCATTATTTGATTTGCAAAACGAATTACATGCTTGGGAAATTTTGGCCCAGAGTAGGCACCGCCTTTCAACAGCTTTGAAGTTAATCGATGAGCAGCTGGCTGCGGCGGGGATTCTTTAGTTGTAAGTCCCCAATACTCACTATCATAAAGTTCAGCTTTATGTGATGTTTGTTGTTGATAATAAAGATTGGTGGTAGTTACGTTTGTTGCCTCTTTATCTAAAATAGCCAATTCAGTTAATATAATTGTAACCATAAGTTCTACCACAATTCCTTCTTTAAAGGCGTCATCTGCTTTGATCATCCATAAAAGTGGCATAACTCTCATAGCCAATTCAACCCCATAGAGTCTTATTAGTGATAATACTATTCCCTCTGCGGCAGCTTCGTTAATTGGTGATGGATCCAGACCCATTTGTCCAGTGTCGGTTGCACATGAAAGAGATTTATTTCGATCTTTTACATATTGTTTGATGTTTTTAACCCTTAATAAGCTGCTATCTTCCGACGGAAAACAATTATCATATATTGAAAAATTTTCAAGGGGCGTCATGCTTGCCAAAAGCGTTTTGACTTTGGCCCGGTCGCCTTTGAAAAATCTTGATAATGATAGGCCCCACGCAAACCTTTGTAAAATTGAAACAGTAGTTTTATTGTAAATTTTGCTAATAAAGTTCTTTACATCAGTTTGATTTTGTTGCAATTTCCCCACCTCATCGGGAAAAATTCCACCGAATGAAGCAATGCCTTCGGCAGAAAGCAACTTGTCCCACGAATCTTTAAGTGGATCTAGGTCGACGACGCTTTCTAAAAGCTTATCTACTAGGGGCGAAGAAATAACTGTGTCAGAACTTGTGGTAGTTTTTCCGCCGGCGCCTGTGCCGGTGCCCGTCCCCGTCGCCGCGGCGAAGCCTTCACTAGAGTTGCTACCCCCAAAGGGCGACGATGTTGTCAAACCTTGTTTGGCGGAATCTGAGATGTCTAAATCAAGCTCAGCCGTTGTGAGTGATTTAAAAAATTTCACCAGATCATTTGATGACCAACTTACGCCGCCGGTGGTGTTTCCAATACATGAAAAGAATTGTTCTTTGCCATCTTGATCTTCCCATGAGATCTGGACAATATATTTATTTATGTCGGTTGTAGATAATTGGTATATAATAGAGCCTCCCCATGGGTGACTTATACGATATGTACTGTCGGAAAATATGCTTTTGTTGGCTCCGTCTTGTAGTAAAATAGTTCCTTGGTCTGGGGCGGATAAAACACTTTCAGCAAAGTTTATAAGTCCAAGATATAATTTTGGAAGAAGCATCGCTTCAAAGTCTGCGCCGGCTTTGGCTGCTATCTGTTCTAGTGTAGCATTATCTATCCCGGCACCAATTTTTTCTCCGGGCGTCTGGTCATCAGATACAAAAGCAGCAAAAAGATCCGGTTCTTTGGTTTGTGATACATACTTTGTAGCAAACGTTTGAAATTCCGCTTTAAATGCGGCATCAATTGGTCCAAAAATTTGATCAAGATAGGCACTTTGCATATTCCCAAGTGGCTGAACATCATGAGGTAAAACGCCCTGGCCGCTCTCGTCACACCATGTGGGTGGCTGCGGTATATCAAAATTGCCAGTTGCAAGATCCAATGCGAGTGCCAAAGTATCGTATCTTTCTTGATCTGCTGCGTCTATTAAGTTTTGACATTCCTCTTTAGATAGCCATCCCTCTTGAAGTTGGCATCTTGCCAAGTCTTGTGATGGTATTGGTACACAACATCCATAGGTTTGGTCTTCAACCGCTGATTGTAAGTCTTCACAGTAGCCGGGCTCTACAAACCGGCCAAATTGTTTAAAAAATTCTGTTACTACAGAGTCGGAAGCAAACTTACTTCCTGCTTTGGTTAACTTTGCGTATATATTGTCGTTGTATTTTATTTTTAATAAATTTCTTACAATGCATATAACCATCGCCGAGGGTTGTCCGTTGAAGAGGGCGCAAATTTCTATTTCAGATAAGAGCAATTCTAGATCAGACATTAAATCAAGCAGCGAGCCTACGTCAGTTGGGGTGGGGCTAATTCCGATGTCATCCAAGGCGGCGGCCATGTCTTGTGAAACTATGTTGGGATTTTCTGCTAGTAGGTCCTTAAAGTTTCCTGCACCTGGGAGTTTCCCTTTTCTGTTTGGGTCATCATCTCGTAGTCCAAAAAGGTCATCTTGCAATTGCTTGCACGCCTTCCATAATGCTTTAAGAATTTTTCTAACTACCTCTAGAATTATAGTGGCTATAGCTTGCGCAACAAATTTTCTTAATAATTCTATTGCGTATGCCATAATAGGATCTGTTGGCATATCTGGTGCTTTTGGTCGCTCTAGTCGGCTTTTGTCTCCTTTTTTTAACTCTTCACTGACTTTGTGCAATTTCTTTTTGGCTTTCTTCTGGTCGGATAAAAATTCCGCAGCATTCATTGCATGTTTAAGAATCTCTTTACAAATTTTCTCTTTAAACGCTGGATCTTTTAGGTCTAGTATTGCAGAAGATATTGCTTTGGATGAGTTCTTTGCCACGTTTAATTCTTCTTGAGGAATGGGAGGGAGGACGCCGCCGCCTGTGGCGGCTAAAGAAGAATTATATTTGGTAGAATATTCGTCCATTTCAACTTGGCGTCGGAGACCCATTAATTCTTCTATTCGTGCATCAATCTCGTCTATCTTAGCTTGATCCTCAATTTCTGCCTTTTTTTCAGATAAAAGCCTGATTTCATTATCATACTGTTCTTTTTCTAAGCTGAGATTAGCATATTCAGCATCTTGGATGTCTCGTTGTTTTTCAATTTCATTTACAGCTTCGGTGATTTGGTCGCTCACTGCCAACAACTGGTCTAGTGCTCCGCTCTTTCTTAAGTTATCAAGGATGCTTTCAATTGGTGTATTCTCAAAAACCCAGCGGCAGGCTAGCTCAAGCCACCGGTCCGGAGCCATACATCTTATTAATTTTATGGCGAGTGATTTTACATCTGCGCGGTTTAAAACGTAAGAATATACGCCGCTTAAATAATTAGGATATTTTCCCAAGCGAAGCCTATTAAAGCTTGGCGATGGGCCGCCCAAAATATCTCCCATGGTGGAGTCGCTAGCGTCAATTGTGGCCTCTGCTGATAGTCCATATTTTCCATATTTTTCGTACCAAGAAGGTTCAAACGCATCCTCTAGGTGTTGATTTCTTTCGGAATCGGTCTGTACTGTGCCTCTCTTTTCTTCTTTTCTAGCTAGCGCTTTTTGTTGCGCTACGGGGCCTGCCTCTTTGCTAAAATACACAGTCAGGGGCATGTGTCTTGCGCCCCAACCCCCTTGTATATAATCTTTTATAAACTTTGTAAAATCTATTTCTTCTTTTAATGCTTCTCCGTCACCATCACTCAGAAACGCTTGAAAAGCCGGGTTGTTAACCGCATTGGCATATTCATGAATTTGAGAAAGAAAATAAACAACTGTTCTATTTTGAACTGATTTGTTGTTTTTGAATGCTTTTAAGTGCTCTAGCATTATCCGGCTAGAATGAATTTTTGAAGATTTATCTTTTGGGGCGCCGGGTGGTCGCTTAACGGGCGATGCTAATCTTGCAATATATGTTTTGCCGGGCGCTGAAAGGCCGGGGCTCGTTTGTAGTGGTTTATCTGCAAATTTTCCTGCAGGAACATATTCGGACACAAAAGCAACTTCATCTAGATCTTTTTTTAATATGACCTCTAATATATTTTTGTCTTCACCCCATCTCGTGTCAATCATCATTGTCTGAGTGTCTGCCGTTTCGGTCGGAAATTCATTGGCATAAGTCTCAGATTCTGGGGATGTCACAGTGACGTCAAGATCTTTAAGGATGTTTGTTGGGCTTCCGGTTGATTTTCCGGCCATCTCTATTAGTGCGTCTCCAAATGCCTCTATATGATCGGCAATATCTTTTAAGTGAATTATCACCATTTTCTTTTTGGCCTGCGTATCGTTTGCAGTCGGGACGTTTTGTGGTATAAGCCAGTGCTTTGGCATTTCTTTATGAACAGAGTCGTAGAATCGAAGAATTTTCGCCATGTTTGAGCAATCCTCTTTAATTCTTCCAATTTTAAATTTAAGAGATCGTTTTATATTAACATTTGAAAAATGAGCCTCCCCAGCTGAAGAGCCGAGAACGCTGCTGTCTGCTGGCAGGGCGTCTAAAACAGCAGTTTTAATGCCTACGAGAAACCGAAGGCCCGGGCTGGCTAGGCTAGACGTTGTACTTTTTCCTCTAACTTCTAGGCCATAATCGCCAAACTGTATAACACTATCATTGGTTATGCCAATCATGGCGGCAGGAGTCATTATTGGAGTAACTACCATCGTGGCGGTACCGCCAAGAAGGCCGAACGGGAAACATATTTTACAACTCTCGTTGTATTCTTCCGGGGTCATTGTTGTTGGCTTTTTACAGCCGGGCCATTGCTCGTGTTCTACACAGTACGTACCTGTTCCCTCGGTAGATTGGCTTATTTTATACCCAATTATCCCCCCAAAGCCGTTTTCTGCTTTAAATCTTTCGATTTGCCATGCCTTCGATGATTTGCCTGCTAGTTTAAAAATGTGCTGTAGGGTGTCGGTGAGCATTAAATTAAAAAGTTCGTGCATTGGCTTATCTTTCCAACCACTCTCTGCATCTAGCCATACGCTGGGAGGTATGCCTGATAATAGAGCGTAGTTAAACCAATCCATAACAAAATAAGACCACTCGGTGCCAGGTAGTTTTTTAATTTCTCCTTCTGGGTTGTCTAGTTGGGACTCAACTATCGACCATGGTGGCGTATGAATAGAACATTCTTCTGTGCGCCATGACAACTTCTTGTCAACAACCGCCTTCGCGAAATCATGAATTAAATTAATATCTTCATCCGGATTGTATACGGATGTGTTGTTTCCCCATTTTTTAAACCACTTTTCAGCAGTTGGATCGCTTGGTGTTATTGCCATAGTAAATTTCTATATTCCTTTTAAGTCGTTTTGTTGTGCCTGCTATTAATGTACCGGGCGCCTTCGTCGGAAATGTAAGCACTCACAAGGTTTTGTAAATTTGATGTATGGTTTACAATTGATTTTGCAGACGTGCCTAAAAGTCTCCCGGAAAATTGAGCATATGGTGCTATTGCCGGTATGCCAGGATATGGGGCTGCAAAATCCCATGGTGTAGTCGTTGGCATGCCGTAGAAAGGAGACGCATGTACATGATTTTGCAAATCTATTGATAGCGTCACTAAGCTGTTGATTATTCCGATGACAATGCCGTCTAAATCCTGCATTTTGCCAACAATCTCCGAGAGGAGTTCGGCTAGTCGCTCGCCTTTTACCAGTGGTTCTAGGCTTTCATGATTACCGCGCGACGGGTTCATTGCAATTAGATCAATGCCGGATTGAGTTATGGTTTCTCCGCCCATTGAATTAAATTTATCAATGCCTGTTACGATTTTTATACCTTCTTGACCCATGAGAGCTACTCGATCAGCTTTTACCCCTATGCCAGATCGATTCAAAGAGGGGCCATGGCTGCCGCCGGCTAGTCCAAAATTTGCCTCTAAGTCTGTTTTTTGAGAAATATAAATTCTAGCAGAGTCTGAGGCAAACGGGATTTCTTCAGTGGAATCATCGCTGGCCTGGGGTCTAAAGACCGGGTCTACACTAACTTTTTCGCCATTTTTAGCTCCATGTGTTGGTCGGCCCACAACGAGGTCGATGGACGCACAATGGGTATGTCCGGCACCCCCTTTGCCCGAGGATAAACCGCCTGGTCTGTCTTTGCCCAAAACAATCCAAGCATTATAATGATTTTTTATTATTTTTTCAACAGGAGCTTGGTTAAAATTTGGATTAGGCTCATCTGGGCGGTGGCCAAGATTCACCCCAGTCGTATGAATTGGGCTTGATTGTCGTATTTGATTGGTAGTTAGTGATTTTGCCGGATTAGCATCCGACGTATCTATCATGCTTTTCTTGGTCATTTTACCATACCTTTTCGGCGATTTGCTTTTATAATAGAAATTTCTTTTTTGCCGGGTATTGCCGCCGTGTTGGGTTGGTTTTTATAAAGCAGAACCCCTTTACTTGCCGTTTCTCTTCTTAAGTATACCGTCGCTTTAACCCACATTTGTTGGCCTTTTTGTATTAATTTATTTCTATTTGCAGATTTTGGCAACGGTGTTGGACCCAAACCAACGCCGCCATGGCGTTTTGGAAATGTTTCCGAAACGGCCCCCAAGGCTGCGTACCACGCCTCTTTATGGGTTAGTTCTAGCGAGCGCGATAATAAATAGTATTCTAAAAATGTTCCGCCCTCATCATTATTCCACCGAGAGTTT
>Ga0208449_1001968_pt1 | contig 10285 bp, 31 predicted proteins | sample MalvireepMed_s17_FD_184247 | JGI IMG/M metagenome (GOLD analysis project Ga0208449, IMG submission 184247) | Marine viral communities from the Global Malaspina Expedition - Malaspina viral metaG DeepMed_s17 (SPAdes) (version 2) | ecosystem: Environmental > Aquatic > Marine > Oceanic | place...
ACGAGGACGAAGATATTTTTGAGGACGAAGATATTTTTTCTTGACAATCATTTAAATATTTGTTACACTACATATACAAACTTAAAAATGGAAAGAAAATATGGGATACCGTTCAACGGTTGTACTGGCGGTGGGTAAAGAGCTTAAGCCTTATTTTCTGGCCGCGCTCGCTGCGTCTCCTGAAGCAACTGCTCTGGTGTTTAAGCACACCGATCACTTCGAGGACGATGGTTATGACGATGGCGTTATGCTCATGCACTGGAGCAGCATCAAGTGGTACGAGTCGCACGAGGAGATCAACGTCATCAACAAGTTCGTACATGACTGCGATAACGAAAGCCTTGAAGGTTGGGAAGGAGCGCAGACCGATGAGCTTGGCATCCCAGCCGAGCACTTCCGCTTTGTACGCACAGGAGCGGACTACGATGATGCCGAGGACAAAGGAGAGTATCTTTGGGGTGAGATTCACATAGCCAGAGAGATTCAGTTTTGAAAGTTGGCGATCTAGTAAAAATTCCTGAGTGTTTAGCGGCATGTGGAAGGCCCCCCACCAAAAAATGCGGTTGTTTCCACTGCGTGCAGAACAGTAATCGTATTGGGGTGATCATTACATCGAAACTGGAAGCACCTGACTATCCTCATTGTGTAGCAGTATTTGATGTAGGCGAATGGGCATTTTATCCGCCTGATGTCGCCGCCGGCGACGTGGAGATCATAAGTGAAAATCGGTGATTTAGTATATTATAGTGAGCCGCCGAAAAACTGTCTCGAGAATGGCATACCCATGACTAACGGCATTGTAGTAGGGTTCGATAAGGAACATGACCCGATTGTTTATTTCTTTTGTCGCGCCCACGCCGACGCATATTATGGAAAGGACATTGAGGTTTTGAATGAAAGTTGGTGATCTGGTAAAGTGTGTTTCTGCCAATGGAGTTATCGGGCTGGTGGTGCAGTTTCGCTGCGGAGCGACCCCACTGGTTTTCGATGTGCTCGTTGGCAATAAGTCATATCCTTTTCTACCGCATCAGTTGGAGTTGTTAAGTGAAAGTCGGTGACTTAGTAAGAATAGTAAGGTATCATTTTGGCAATGATCAAGTGCATGAAACGGGAATGATCATAGAACATAGCCACGTGAGCCAAGGTGGCTTTGATGTGTGGTCGGTCTTTGTTAACGAAACGGGGAAGCGCCGACGCTATACTTCCGGAGAGTTGAGGATCTTAAATGAAAGTCGGTGACTTGGTAAAGACTGTTAACAGAGATGATTATGCTCTTGTTGTCAAGACGTGGTGGGCCACTGTCCTAGGTCAGCATGCAGCACAGCTTGTTTATTCCGATGGCACAACAAGCGTGAAGCCGAGCAGCAGAATACGAGAGGTAATAAGTGAAAGTCGGTGATCTAGTTCAGTGGAAATCGCATTTCATGAAGGGGTACCCGGATAAAACTCCGTTGCTCATACTCGATGTGAACCCACCGACGACTCTCGGTGACGAGAGTGAATCTTTTGTGCGTGTTGTCAGCATACCGTCTGGTTGGATGCGTACAATAGATGTAGTGGATTTAGAACTTGTAAGTTCTCGAGATCATTGAAATATTTTTTAAACTTGACAACCATTTTTTATTGTGTTACAATAGGCGTACATTTAAAATGAGAAAAAAATGAAACTGCGATGTCCCAAGGATTCCGAGCATGACCGCTTTTCTGCGATTGCTCACGTTGCTGAAACATGGGAAGTGACAAGAGATGGAGATTGTATCGATGCCTGGGGAGACGATGTTGTCTCCGGCCCTCATTTTGATACTTCCGTGTGTATGATTTGCGGCGCAGATACCATCGTCGAGGAAGAGTAAAATGAAACGCGGTGATCTTGTGAAAGTAGTGTGGTCAGAGCCTAACGTGTCTGACGAAGTTGGAATATATATCAGTCGAGATGATGTGGTCCAAACTAACGATCCCAACTATATGCGTTCTTTGGTTCTGTGGGATGGAGAAATAACTTCACTCCCCAATATGCAGTTGGAGGTCATCAGTGAAAGTCGGTGATCTCGTAAAAATAAAACTTCGCTTTGGAAATGACATCGTTGGAATATTCATGGGGATTACTGATAATAGTATCCACGCCGATCTCAGGCGCGGCGAGGTTTTTTGGGAGGGCGAGATCACTTCTCTTCACCTTCGCCAGTTGGAGGTCATAAGTGAAAGTCGGTGATCTTGTAAACCCAATCCCCGGTAGGATGATAGATCCAGGCACAAATATTGGGTTGTGTGTATATCTTGGCAGCGATGACGAGAGCGAAGAGTTTATCCATCATACTCTTCTGTCCAGCAAAGGCGTGATAGAACTTCCAACATGGCATTGGAAGTTGGAGGTTATAAGTGAAAGTCGGTGATCTAGTACGGGCAGGAACTCTTAGGGATCGGTACGGTATCATATTGAACATGAAAGAATCAACTCGCACAGGCTTGTTCTGCAACTCAGAACTAAGATATGAATGTCATGTTAGATGGTTCTCGGGCCGCCCTGATCTTGATGGGCAGGCACGGAGTTGGTGGGGAGCCTGGAGTTTAAAGGTGATAAGTGCAAGTCGGTGATTTAGTAAAATATATAAGCTATTGGGAGCACTCAGAGTTGCGTCAAGTATCCGAACAACTAGGTGTGATCGTTAATGCCCGTGTTCCCACCGATAGGGGTCGCCTATATCTAGTTACATGGTTTAATGATCCAGGAAACAAGTGGGGCGATCCTACGTGGTACGACCAGGAATCACTCAAAGTGGTTTCATCAGTAAAATAATTTTCTTGACAATCATTTAAATATTTGTTACTATAGAAACACACTAAAAAAAGTGAGAATATGAAAGTCGGTGATTTAGTTGATGTGCTCTTTGAGGGCGTTGGGCTGGTAATGGCTGAACCTGAACTATCAGCGGATTGTTTGCCAGGAGGCGAAGCATATCCTCACGAACATTATTATTTGGTTGATGTTCTTTATTCGCACGGTCTAATCAGTACCGATTGTGATGATATAACGAGAGTGATAAGTGAAAGTCGGTGATTTAGTAAGTCCGAAAAAAGGTAGGCGCACACATTGGGTTGGGTTGCTAGTGGAACAGCGAGAGTACGTTGACACTGACGGTCTTGGCAGGGCCGGTCTGAGAGACTGTTTAATCCAGTGGGTACAATGCCCGCAAGGCCCCGCTTGGTGGGTAGATTGGAGTTTGGAGGTGGTAAGTGAAAGTAGGTGATTTAATACGACTTTACGATGGTTTAAATGAAAGTTTCAGCGTGGGGCTCATTTGCAATGTTGAGGAACACGGGCCAAATAGTCACACAGGACCAGGAAAGATAAAACACAGATATTGGACGATGTGGGACGACGGCGAATATTCTTGGATTCCTGGCGATGAAAACGCGGTGGTGATAAGTGAAAAAATATGAGAAAATAGGCTTAGAAATAGGAAAACTCGTACAGGAAAAGAATGAAGCCTATGGCAACTCTTTCGGAGAGTCCTGCAAAATCATAGAGGTCTTGTTTCCCAACGGAGTAAAGCCAGAGCAGTATGGCGATTTACTAGCAATCACACGAGTTATTGACAAACTGTTCAGACTGGCAACGAAAAAGAACGCTTTCGGAGAGAGCCCGTGGAGAGACATATGTGGGTATGCTCTGTTGGGAATAGCAAGGGACGAAAGCGACGTAAGTGTCGAAGATCATTAAAGAAAAATAAAATGGTTGACAACTATTTAAATATTTGATATACTGGTAACAGAAACTTGAAAAAGAGGAAAAACTAAATGTCGTGGAATGGAACAGTTCATTGCTCATATTGTTATAGAGAAGGGCACAACAATCGTACCTGCCCTAAACACAAAGAAGAAGCAGAACAACTCATTGCAGAAGGCAAGGAAGATAACTGGACAGTACGCCGCTACAAAAATAAAAAGCAAAAGGTCAAGCGTCAATGCTCCTTCTGCGTGCAGTTCGTCGATCTGTATAATAATGACGAGAAACAGGAAGAGTCCTATAAACATAACAAGCGTACATGCGAACATAAGAAGAATGCAGTTGCGACAGTACATAAGGGGAACGTAGCACATCGTAAGAAGGTGTTAAAGTATCTCAACAAGGTTGGGATTAATCCGGGTGCTTTGGTTCGGTGTGAACGCTACGGGGCAGACTCGGAAGTATATTTTGTTACTGGCATTGACTGGTCGCGCATATTCCTCCCAGACGACGGAACAACTGGTTATAGGTTTGGAATGAGAAGTGGTCGAGCACTTCAATGCGCCCCCATCAGTAACTTGGGCTATCACCATCACTCGTTCGACATCCCAGAACATCATAAATATTATAACAATGAGAGTGGGTATTTTAAAACTACCTTGGTGTCACCCAACAAAAATAAGTTAACTCCACCTGAAGGATGGCTGGAGGATGTTGAGTGCGTTAAAGCGTGCTTTGAAACTTAGTCCCCGAAATCATTGAAGAAAATAAAAAACTTGACATTTATTTAAATATTTGTTATACTGGTAACACAATAATCGAAAAACCCCTTGAAGCTGAGGAAAACCAATGGCAGTAGATTTTAAAACATTTCTTAAGGTAGTACCCTTCGTAACCGACATTACGAAGCCCGTGCTTCTTCGCGGTCGTCATGGGGTTGGTAAGTCACAGGTAGTTTACCAGTTTGCGGAGACTGTCGGACTTCCCATTGTCGAGCGCAGGGCTAGTCAAATGACCGAGGGGGATCTTGTCGGGCTCCCCAAAACGGATGGAGATGTAACTTCGTTCTGCCCTCCAGACTGGTTCAAAACCGCTTGCGACGAGGCTGTGGTCTTGTTTCTGGACGAGGTAGACCGCGCCACAATCGAGGTCCGTCAAGGCATCTTTGAGCTTACCGATTCTCGTAAGCTGAACGGTCACAGGCTTCATTCTAATACCCTTATCTTTGCTGCCATCAACGGCGGCGAGCATGGGGAACAGTATCAGGTAGGGGAAATGGACCCTGCCGAGCTTGATCGGTGGACCGTCTTTGACGTAGAACCGACTGTCGAGGATTGGCTTGATTGGGCTAAAGAACGACTTGACTCTGTGGTGTGGGACTTCATTAATCAGAACCGCAACCACCTTGAACATGCGTCCGACTTTGAGCCCAACAAGGTTTATCCATCTCGTCGCTCATGGGAGCGGTTGGACGAATGCCTTTCGGCAGCCAAGTTGTATGAGCAGGGCGCATCGCCCACTCTTTACAACCTGTCATCTGCCTTTGTAGGCTTTGAAGCAGCGGTTTCATTCAATGATTTTATCCAGAACTATGACCGACAGGTAACAGTCGAGGATATTCTTGTCAATGGCGAGATCGATAAAACGAAAGACTTCTCCATCAACGACCATACTGCGTTGGTAGAAAAGCTGGAAGCAGTTAAGTCTTTTAAAGAAGAACTTCCAGAGGAGCAGATTCAGAATCTTGCTAAATATTTTATGACTCTGCCCTCTGAAGTGGCTATGAAGTTGTGGACTGTTATGGGCGCTGCCGATAACAATATCACGAATACTATTCGCCTTCATCAGTCCAAAGTTGACGGGGTTTCCGTCGCAAATAGAATGGTAGAGATGCTGAAAGCCAGCGATGACGACAAATAAGGAGTAATACACAATGGCTACTAACACAACCGACTTGCAAGATCAAGTCAAAGCAAACACAACCACGCTCGCTCGAGTAGAGCAGCGGGCAGATAGAGTGTCCTCGCTCATTGATGAGGTTTATCAACTAAAACAAGCAGTTGCGGAACTTCAACAAAAAGTTGTCGATATTTTAAATAAATAAACCTTGACATTTATTTAAATATTTGTTACAATAGGGTGTATTTATAAAAAAGGATGAGAAATGAGCAAAGCGTTTGATTTAAATACCCACGTTGCTAGGCTTTTGCTTAATGAACCTTTCTTTGCGGCGTTGAGTCGTAGGGTGGATAAGCGTGAATCTAAAGCTATCCCTACTGCTGCTGTATTGGTTAACCCTCATACAGCACAGTTCGAGATGCTGTATAACCCTGATTTCTTTGAGAACTTGACGGATAAGAATCGTCGGGATATTATCAAGCATGAGCTTTATCACATCATCTTTGAACATCTCACCGGTCGCAGACCAGATGGCGAACACCCGCGTCTTTGGAACTTTGCCACGGATTTAGCTATTAACTCCCATTTAGGAGATCTTCCTGAAGGGTGCCTCAAACCCGGTCAAGGACCGTTTGCAGACTATCCTTCTGGTCAGACAGCAGAGTGGTATATGTCAAAGCTGAAGAAGGATAAAGAAGCAGGCGATGATAAGACTGAAGGCGAAGGAGAAGGCGAAGGAGAAGGCGAAGGAGAAGGTGGCTCAGGCAACAATGGACAGTTTGATTCACATGAGCATTGGGGAGAAGCTGACAACGTGACGAGGGAGATTGCAAAGGAAAGGCTCAAGGAGACTCTCCGCAAGGCAACAGACGAGTGTTCGCGAGGTAATAACTGGGGTTCTGTTCCGAGTGATATACGAAAGGACATCATGAAACGTCTTTCTAGTATGGTTGATTGGAAAAAGGTTTTGCGATATTTTGTCAAGACCTCGCAGAAGGCTAACAAGTCTACTTCGATCAAGCGCATTAATCGTCGTTATCCGTATATTCACCCTGGTCGTAAGACCAGTAGGCAGGCTAAGATTGCTATCAGCATTGATCAGTCTGGCTCAGTCAGCGATGACATGCTCGCACAGTTCTTTTCTGAGTTGAATAAACTCTCTGAACTAGCGGAGTTTACTGTGATTCCGTTTGATTGCACAGTCGCAGAGAATAAGATTTTTGTCTGGAAAAAAGGGGAGAAGCGGGTGTGGGAACGTGTGCGTTATGGAGGAACGGACTTTAACCCCCCAACTGACTATGTTAATACGAATGGCTTTGACGGTCACATTCTTCTTACTGACTTGTGCGCCCCAAAGCCTAAATCTAGTAAGTGTCAAAGAATGTGGCTAACAACGGAGTATTACGCCAAGCACCCTTACTTTCAAACTAATGAACGGGTACTTGCGATCCCAGAACAATAAGAGAGAGGTTAATAATGAATGATGAATGTTATAGCGTATTGCTAGAAGCTGATACAATAGAGGGAGTTTATATCTGGGCGCGCGTTGACCGGCGCGGCAAGGTAACGCACGAGTTTTACCTAGAAGATGGCGAAACCCTCACCGCGTTGGAACAAAGGTCAGATAAGCCTAAGATCGGCGAGCTTGCACGTCAGTCTGCATATGCCGGTATTTTTGAGTAAGTATATTATGACGCCATCACCCTTTAATGATGCAATAATAGCCCTCGAGGAAATCAGGGCTTACTGTGTAAAACGCGAAAAAGACTATGAAGGATGGGGAAAGGTCGCGGAGGCATTTGATCTACGGAGAGTGAGAGAGAAAGCGGAGGAAGCTATCGAGAAGCTAACGCCATGTTCCGGGTCCACAAAAAAAAACTTGACACTGATTTAAATGTTTGCTATAATGGGAGCATGAATAAGAATAAAAAGATCAAACTTCGTAACTGGCTCGCCATCCATGCCCACTTCCGCAAGGGGGCAGGCAATCATGGCGATAAGAAGAAGCAGGACGCCAGACGCTCCTGTAGAGGCTATAAATGGACTCGGTAGGGTATATATTCATTTTCGCTCTTGGAGCTTTTACTGGCTCATTAGCGACGTCCTGGGCTAACCTGCTTTTTAAGCAGGCAATACGCGAAGAGAAGCAAGAACAAGAAATCATTAATAAAATCGACAGGTATGTATGATGGCTAGTGAAGCCGCAATGAAACGCCGCCGAAATAAATGGCGTGATTATTTGAAGAAGCGCGAGGAACAAAACTGGTCCAAAATGTCCTATTACGACAAAGTGCATCCCGGCGATCTGGTCGAAGCAACGGAGTGGGATAAAGGAACTGGCAAGTTTGGGCTGGTAGTTGCTACTGCGGATACTGTTGATTATTCTGTGGAGTGGGGCGATACTCACGTACTGTGGAGTGGGCAGTCTGAGCCTACGTGGGAACTCTCTGGAGGATTGGAAGTTGTCAGTTAAGGTAGGAGATTTAGTAAAGCATATCGAGACGAGACTAGAGATTCTCCCACTCGGTATTGTGCTTGATGCTTCTCCGTCCAAATCAGGAGTCTTAGTTGCTCACTTGGACGGAGAGCTTATAATCTGGCCGCACACTACGTTGGAGGTAATCAGTGAAAGCGGGTGATTTGGTGAAGATTACACGTCGGTCCATTGGCGTACCGTCTGGCACGATTGCTCTGGTTACTGACACGGTACACACAGACCCCTCGGACCAGCACGATATTATAAAATACCATATTGTTCGGTTGGTTTGCACAAAATGGGCTGGCAAAGAACGCCGCTTTCTCGAACGAGATCTCGAGGTGGTCAGTGGAAGTCGGTGATTTGGTAGTTTATGACCACTACGAAGGTTCCGGCGACAAGCATGGAGTTGGGATCATTGTCAAAACAAACCCAATGTATGCCTTTGTTATGTGGTTACGCATACCCAGTGCAGGACGACTTATAGCGAATAAAAAACACTTGAAGGTGATCAGTGGAAGTCGGTGATTTGGTAGTCTACGCCTGGAAACCAGCATCAGGGTTGCCCTCAATAGGCGAAGAATACGGTCTGGGCATCATACTAGACGAGAATCCATACTATTATTTTATTAGCTGGAGCAATATCTGTAGTGATTCTCCGATGTTAGCTACCATCAAAGAGAATGTAATCCCCGCGACAATCGAAAATGTTCAACAAATACGCGCAGTTGTCGAGACTGAAAAAGAACTTGACAAATGGGCGATTATTTGATATTATATATATACACTCAGACGAGAAGAATAAAAAATGAGAGTAGGCGATTTAGTAACAAACACGCGAGCAGTCTGGGATAACCGCGCTGTCGATGAGGGACCATACCCAGCCGGTTGTGTGGGCATCGTCGTTGACGTACGCCCGGATCGGTGGAACAATCCCCCTCTGAGTGGCTACGTTGACGTTGTGCTCTCTTGTGAAGGTGCAAGCGTCTGGTGCGGCAACTACACTCAGGGACACTTTGAGGTGATAGCGTGAAAGTACCCGAGATTCTTAGAGAAAATAAAATGCTTGACATCCATTTAAATATTTGATATACTGGTAACAGAAACAATCGAAAAAAAAGGAAACGCTGTTGATGTTTGAGATTTTTGGGCTACAGTGCATACTTGCCGCGCAAGTAGTTTTTAATGGACTACAGTGTACGTTTTAGAAAGAAATGATTAAGATAGTCAGTATATTGTTTATTATAGCTGCTTTTATAACCAGGGATGATAAACCAAAGACAAAACAATACCCTCGAGAAGGTATAATATATAGCTTCACCGGTTGTACTATAAACTATGATGCTGAAATCATATGGTGTCTGGCATCTACCGAAAAACCATTTAATGCCGACGAGGTGTAAAATATGAGAGATTTAGGAAAAACAAAGATTATTGTGTTGGGCGACGGCGAAACGTATGACCTGGAAGGCTATGTAGTGACAGTTACAGACGAGGAACTTGACGAGATCGAATCCGGTATGAAGGTTAGTCACGTCGTCGGTTGGGATAGACTCATCGACGGTACGGTCAACGGCACGCTGGTTTCCCCAGAGGATGCAGAGTGAAAAGGCGACTCGAAAAATATTTTTCCCATGAGTAAAGCACTTACCATAACATTCGCTCTGTTACTAAGCGGTTGTTTAGTTCCTCACGATACTTTACCCCGCGTGCTCCAAACATATCACTCCACCGAACCTACAGCATATGCAAAAATCACTACTATTTATGACCATTGCGACGCAGATGCGCCTAAACCATACCTTTTCCCGCCGGCGGAATGTACAGAATACTATGATTATCACTCAGGACGTTATGAGGGGAAGTGTTGTACGTGGGGTTGCGAGGAGTGGTGTGACTGGATCGATAACTGTGTTGGCTGGCGTTATACGGGCTCAGTGAGCCATTGACAAAGAAGAGGATATACTAAAAAATGCGAACGTTCTTAGAAGTTTTAAAGATCGCTCTGATAGCGTACCTTATTTATGCCATAGCCCCCGACAAGGTAGATGCCTTAGTACAGGGCGCGCTCGAGCACGGATCGCATATTATGCCATTTTAAAAAAAGTGCTTGACATTTATTTAAATGTTTGGTACTATATAAACAGTTCTTTAAAAATCGAATCAAAAAAACGTAGCGTGTG
>Ga0208449_1001971_pt1 | contig 10277 bp, 15 predicted proteins | sample MalvireepMed_s17_FD_184247 | JGI IMG/M metagenome (GOLD analysis project Ga0208449, IMG submission 184247) | Marine viral communities from the Global Malaspina Expedition - Malaspina viral metaG DeepMed_s17 (SPAdes) (version 2) | ecosystem: Environmental > Aquatic > Marine > Oceanic | place...
CTTTCCTGGAAACTGGGCCGCCGGTTATCTTCATTCTAATTGCTCTACCCCTCATCATTCCGAGTACAAAGACCAGTCGTTTAATCAAGTCAGGTTCCATATTGTTGCACCTCTACGGTTACTAATTAAATTTCTATCGCTCTATTAAGAAAGTTTTCTCTATAAATGGAGCAGTTTTATTTCCCTTAGAATAGGTGGGAATCCATTTGGCTTTGCGTAAAGACATCTTGGGTCCATATGCCTGATTTCTCCAATGGCCTTGCACCCACCATTGACCCTTCCATCGAATGGTCTTCTTGGTGCCATCTCCAACAGGTACTACCTCACCGCGATAGGTAACCTTCCGTAATCTAACTATCCTTGTCTCTTCGGGTTCGACTTCGATATTTTCTCGTTTCATTTCCCTGCGGAAAGTTCTTTCGGTAACTCTGTGTTCTATTTCGGCAGCTTTTGTCTTGAGAAAACAGAGCAATTTCAAAACAAATTCAAGTCCTAATTGCTGATGTTCTACTGGGATAACTCCGTGATAATCGGAGTTAAGTTCCAACGGGTAGATGGTATTTAAATCGAATTCCCAGGTTATAATTCTTTCGTCACCACGGGGTAGCTCTGTGTAAACTGAATTCTCAGGTGTTATATGGCTTAAAACATCATGAGAAACAGAAATCATATCGGAGTCCACACATACCATTATCCAACTACACGCCCCAACTTCCCCTTTGAGGTTCACTATCAACAAAGGCTGTTCAAAAACCATGAACATGGATGGACTCGATAAAAGATGTTCATCCATTAAAAGATGGTGTGGAGACGGCATAGACTGAGCAAGTTCCAGGGTTCCCTGTGTCCACAGATATGTGTCACAGTTAGCGATTCCTTTAGCATCTATGGTGATTTGTAACTCCCCCATCTTGGCAGACTTTTGTACGATGTCACACCACGTTAAAAAATAAGCCATTTGTTTTGTTGCGTTGGCCTGCCATGCCTGTGTCTTTTTGTAAATCTTGCCTCTAGCATACGAAAGGCGCATTTCCTGACGTAGCTTATAATTCTGAGGTTTTGCGAATTCAGTCATTATTTGATCGATAATCTCAGAAGGCACAACACCCTGAGGGTCTGTTTCAGTTAATACTTCCAATGCACCTTGCCAAATAGACTCAGGTCTATTTTCGTATTCACCCCACTCATGCTGTATCAACATTTTTTTATGCTCTTCCCTTGTGAAAGATTCTCTTTGGTATTTTGGCAATTCCTGTTGTATTGCTAAGTAACTCTTTTCCATTTCAGAGTCTACAAGTTCCTGTGTATCAGCAGACTGGGCGGAAAACTCAAACAAAGATTTCGGAACAGACTCCAATTCTTTTTTGTTTTTTCTTTTAAATAGATCCATGTTGTTGCACCTCTACGTTTGGTATTAAGAAGACTATTTCGACTTGTTCTCGTCGAGATATTCGGAAGCCTCTGCCTTGGTGATGCCCTTGGTGGAACCTTTGTAACCAAGGTCTACCATGTAGTCAACTTGCGCTTGAGACGCTAGGTCGCTTTGTGCTGGAGATGCCGTGGCACTGCTGGTGTTCTTACCAAGTGTCACCATCTCTTCTGCCGGGGTAGCTGAGTAGCCACCGATACTTGCAACATATGAGAAGTTAAGCCTGAATGCCTTGCTTGTTGCCCGGGTCTGAGCCATAGACATGGCACTATTGTGTTTGGCCCCTACGCTAGACTGTCCCTTAACGACAAACTCGTCCATGCCACATAAAGCGATAGCTCCACCGCCTCGTTTTTCTCCTGTCTCGGTCTCGACGAGGTTAACCTTGGCCTGATATCCAACGATCTTATCGTTATCTTTGACCGGCTCAACGCTTTCTGTTTCAGCACGGAGACCGGCAAAAGCACCGATCAATTCCCAAGCCTCAACCATAAGGTATCGCTTTCCGCTGACATCCAGGTAGAGTTTCTTTGCATTGACGACTCCCATGAGAGCGTCGGCCCACTCAGTAGCCTGAGCAACCTTCTGTGCTGGAGTAGCTTCCACTATGGGTGCTATTTCTCCGGTTGATTCATCCAAATTTACTAAAGTCATTGTGCATATCCCCCTTCAGGATCTGTTTTGTTTTTATCTCTTTCGGGTTCTTCATCCTAATGGAATGACATAGAACTCAGGTTCCATATCGAGGTATTGGTTCGCATTAAATACCGAGTAATCCTCGTTTTTGAGGGCGTTGTGAAAGTCGTGTATATCGGTAAAGAATTTGCGTTTGCCTATCTCGATCACCCTATTCTTATCGATGCCGAGTAGTTCATAGTTAAACCTACTCGCTATTGCTCCATATACATCGGTGTCACTTCTTCGTCCCTCGAAGGTATTTCTACCGTGTTTTTCATGGACTACTATTTCCACCATTTCGTACTCCTTTTCTTTAGGCTCACCGTGAGTCCAGACTGCGCCTGGAAACAGTTTGGTTAACCTGTCCTTCTCTGCGTCTGGCATGTCCAAAAAGACCACTGTTGCCAGTTCATTTAAATATTCCATAGCCATATTGCACCTCTCTTTTATTGACTATTAAACTCGATGCCACTTATCGGGACAATCTTTTTCGCTAGCTTTCCAGTTACCTTTGACGTATGCCTCAAGCTGGGGCAGCATAATTACTACCTGATTACCAAAGTGATCATGAGGAAACTTCAGTATATCTGGATGGTCTGGGTTATCTCCCAGTTTTATCCGCTTACTTAAAGCCCTTCGATCCATCTCTATATACTTTGCAGCATCCTGAATGCTTAGGGTTTTAATTTCTTTGGTTTCACTTGTCATATCAGTTCCTTGTCGTTATTTTTTTAGTAGCTCCAAATCCTTTGTTGGCTCCAATCCAACGACCGCTACATTGTTTGGAGCAAAAGTTTAGACTGGGGTTTTTACTATGTTTCTTATTTTGTTTATAGCTAGATATCTCTTCGGGAGTGGATTTAATAGTTTCTTTTCCGCAAGCAGAACAGAGAAAGACTATAGGTTTTGCTTTTTTACACTCGTGACACATTTTTGAACTGCTCTCGTATCTCTTTTTACTTTGGTACTTATCTTTCCCACACTCTATGCAGTACGCTTGAAAGCGACCCCCATACTGAATCCTTTCGATAGGTTCTATAGTACCGTGAAGTTTTGCTTCCGCGTTAATCCGAATAATTATCTGTCTGGCACGTTCTTTCGTCAGACCAATGGCATCACCTATAATCTGCAAGGTTGCAGAAGGGTTTTTACCTACTATGTCTTTGATAATTAGATAGTTTTTCGCTGTTTCTTTACCTAAAGCCATATCAGTTCCTTATTGTTATGAACACAATGTTTTGTGGTGGGTAGAGTAGGATTCGAACCCACGAACTCAATCAAGAGACCAGTTTTACAAACTGGGGCTTTTAACCACTCAGCCATCTACCCATCTATATTTTTTGTGGGGGCTTTATGGTCTGCCCCCAAGACCTGTGCATTTCATATCGCCTTCTATACTTGAGAGAGAGAGTCCAGTTACACTTCTCCCCTCTTCCCCCTCAAGACTAATTTATGAACACAACAAGTATGACACAAGTGTACATATTTGTCAAGTAAACTAGGATATTTATATCGTATTGTACTGAGATGTACTTTATTTTTTCCACTCTGACTTGGTAGCCAGTTCATCAAATGCGGATCTCTCACCTCGTATGATTTCATGCTCGGCCTCAGTCCAGGAGTCTGATTCCATCTTGTCGTCGATCAGTTTTTCCGCGTTCTTTCGGGACTTGATAAGCTTACCCACCATGACGGCATCGTATCCGCCTCTCCGGGGACGCTCAAGGTTATCAAGAGCAGACTTTTTTATATGCCAGGCCCCACCTTTTTTCTTTCCCATGAGGACGCCAGCTTCAATGTATCTATCGACCTGGCGTCGGCTCAATTTGAGATACTCGGCAGCCTGTAGTGCGTTAAAAATTTGTTCTGCCATTATGCACCTTCTCCTACTTCCATTTCCCACCCTTGCTCAAAGGCTATTTGTAATACGTCTTTGGGAAACAATATGAGGGCATCACTACCTTCTATAGAGACAGCCATAGTTGGTATGTACTCATCAGTCATGTATCCAAATGCCATTTGAATTTGTCGGCCAGTTACTACTTCCTCAAAATTTAAAGTTGGTCTTTCTGTTGAATCATTCATGCTGCACCTTTATCTTTGAAACTTATTTTGTATCGTCGTGTTGTTGCCTTCTCGATTGTCTCTTCAACCTCATTTCCGCCGTACTGTTTCAGCCCTTTAAGGTGAGTTAGATTCCATTTCTCAGGAACATCCACCTCTTTGGTATGAGCTGGTGTATAAGCTCCGCTATCGATCAGCTTATCCGCGATCAATTCGTTCTCCAATAGAGGGCGTAGCATATCAGGATTGACATCTGCCTTGGATGATACAAGTGTGGCCTCGGAATCTCCGAGGTCCGCCTTCTTAATCCCCATTTCCTGGAGTTCTTTGATCGCTTCATATTCAAGGCGGTTGGCCTCGTCACGATAGAACGCAGCCGCCTCTTTATTTGATTTAATTTCCTTGAGCAATTCTATTAATTCACTCATCTCTAGTTCTCCTTCATTCACTTGTTTTGGCTTTCCATGACTCGTATCCGCTGAGTTTCGGCTGGTTGCCAACCAGCTCTGATCACATGGAATTATTTTTGTGCTAATAGTTTCTTAATATCTGAATCTTGGTTAATATCTATTTTCCAAAAGTCAATCCATTGCTGAACAATTGGGCCAATTTCACCATACATAGACAAGTCACAATAAACTGTCTCTAATACATAGTTTTCGCATTCCTCATTTAATGAATGTTCAAGGAATACATGGCAATTACCGCAATGATCAGGCGCGCCAGGATCAATGTCATTAATGTGATTCTTTTGTGGGTAGTTGTTTGAATCTGTTAGCTCTAACTTTTCTACTAACTCTTCCATAGTTAATTCTTTTTCAAGATCTATTGCCCATTTAAATATGTCTGTTTTGTGGATCTGTTTTATTATTTCCAGACCGCATTTTTCACAATATCGATCTGCGTTATAGTCGTAGCAAAATTTCATCGTGTTTTTCCTTTATTCCTTTACTAATTTAAGATCTAAAATTTTTATTTGATCACCCTTTATTAAGTCGTTGAAATCTATTTCGGCCTCGCTGATGTTGCCGTCATATACTGTTTTTAATTCAACTGTTGCTGTGACTGTAGTTTTTTCGATATGTTTGACCATTTGATTCCCGTAATAGATACCAATATTTCTACCAATCCAATCAGCCATTGATTTATCCTTTACCGCGTGATAGGTATGCGCGGCCCACCTATTTATTTATTTAGTTATGGCCGGAATAACTATTCCGAGCTGTTTTCGATTCTCGAATTTCATTCCATCACATAGGCCACAATTGGCGCATTGCACATTAAGTTCTTTTCGCGCTTCAGGACATAGCATTTCATCTGGTCGCATAGTTTCGCCGGCCTTTAACATTCGATACCATCGAAAGCCCATAGCCTTAGCGTCCTCAATGGCCTTATCTACATCCGGAAATGTTTGACTGTCAATTGATGCCATTGCCATCGTTTTTAATTCCGGTTTTGTTTGCCATTGGTGCGTATAGCTTGTGCGCTTTGCGCCGTTATTGTGTAGCTGTTGCCATAATTCAATTGGTACTACTCCAGGATCACCATAAGCGCCGTCACGTATTCCTAATGGTGTTGTGCAATGGTTTAGCTTTTCGCATGTTTTCCGCGCATGACCATTTTTAGGATATGTATTCTTATATAAATGGCTATGGTCAAGTTTGCACGTATCCAGACATAGACCCGGACACGTTTTTTTGTCCGCGATAATGTCGGACAATTCCGCCGGCGTCATATATTCGACGCGACCATTATTCCAAGAATGCCAAGCGCCGGCAGGCCCGCGTACTTTATCAACATAGCAAGGCACGTCGCCGGTTTTTCCGTAAAGCTTTACAAGTAATGGCCTTAGCGCACAACTACCACAAACCGTTTCATCAAGGCCTATTTTTGCTGCTTCATCAGGCGCAATGTCGGCGCGCATAATATAAGTTTGGATCATGTCGCCGGTTTTGCTGTTGATTGATGGTCGCTCAAGGCCCGTAGCAAGTACAATCACATTATCTTGATGATATATACATACTGTATTTTTATTAAGCTTTTTAAGCGCCGGCGCGCTTGCTGCTGGTTTTTCTGTTAATGTTGTTGTAGTCATTAAAGTACCTCATATACTTTTTTTGATTAGGCCTGGAGCAGTGTTAGCGCACTAATTCCAGGCCGATAGTATCCAATTATTAGCTTTTAATAGTGTGTAAATTTTTTGACTGGAAATTGCCAACATATATAGATAAGGCATTTTTGGTATTTTGCGATGCGATAAATAATTCTTTATATGTTGAATAAAGATCGGTAAAAGCTTTTTTTACATCTTTTTTTTCGAAATTTTGATTTCGGAAATTCCATATAAGACTTGCTAGTTTTTGGCGCATGGGATTACCGGCAACATGATTTATTTTTTCAGTCTTACCCGCCCATATTTTGATATCACAAGTTGAACATTTTTTGAGATAGTTTTTGCCATCCTCGCATAGTGGGCAAAATTGACTAATGCCGTGATGGCAATATGGCCTGGAATCATTAAATGTACCGAAAAATAAGTTTGTCATGTTGCACCCCTCAAACTTGTTTATTAATAGCCTAGAAAATGTTTTAATTCTTTTGTTGAGTAATAGTCTTTAATTCCAACGTATTTTATAAAGTCTTTGAAATCCTCAATTCTCATGTTGTGATCATTCAATATTGCGATTGTTACTTTTCTGCTATACCCAATGTGATCGCTCATGTTGCACCCCTTGAAACTTGATTAATTTATTTGATTTGGGGATAGCTTATAGGACTAGACTTTATTTGTCAAGTCTTTTTTAGATATTAAATTAATTGATGGTAAAATTCCAGGATAAATAAAAGATTTTAACCAGGTGATAAATGGTAGAAATTAAACATGATCTAAATAAGAATCAATTGGCATTCTGTAATGATTACCTAAACAATGGTCGCAATGCGTCAGCAGCCTATAGAACGGCATACGGCAGCGACAAACCGGAAACCGTTGTAAATAGTGCAGCAAGTCGATTGTTAAGGCATGTTAAGGTGCGCGATTATCTTGTTAAGGTACAGCAAGAAAACTTAACAACTACGCAGAGAAAACAGGATATTGATAGGGATTTCTTGATTAATCAATACCTGGAATTAGTAGCGCTCGGCAAAGAACATCGGCAACTAAGCGCGGCGCGGCAAGCTTTGGACTCATTAGCCCACATTGCGGGCTTGTGGATTGATAAGCGCGAACTAACGCAGCAGATAAACATCGATGCGACACTCCAGGCACTTGATAGCGGCGCTTTGCTCGACGCCTTGACTAGTGCCAATGATCCCCCAGCAATCGAGGGAGAATTTAGGACGGTAGGGGATGACTAGGGGATAGGCTGAAAGGCTCTATATATAATAGATAGCCAGTCAGCAGAGAGATCAAAACCCCCTACTCTATTAGTGACTGAGAGAATCCCCGACCCCATGACTGAAAATTTGAGGATTTTTAAACCCCCTTGTGACTGAGCCGGGCTAGTCTCGCCACGACTACGACGGCTCCCAAGGCTGGCCCATCTTGGCCCAGAATATAGGAAAGGGGTGTCGCAAAAAATGATTGATCGCGTCAAACGTGGGCGGCCCCCGCCACCAAAGGTGGTAGTGTACACCTCGCAACCGTTTTTGTGACTATTCCGTATTCGTTGTTTCTCATTCCGTCTTCGATGCCAGGTATTCCTTCTATTAGAGGAGAAGATCCATGTACTCGGACTGTCCTGTTTTAGGCGTCCTACCTGTCCTGTTTTGTGCCTAGGGGGTATTCTGGTGCTACGGCATAGTTGGCCTTCATAAATATATTTCTTTGAGGGGTGTCATGCTTAGAGGAAAGATCCTTGGAAAAGGGAGGTTTGATTATCAAGTAGGGTGGTGAGGGTATCTTGAATTGTTGTTACTGGGTCCTTCCTAAAGTAGGACAGTCCTGTAAAGTTGTCCGAGTTGTCCTGTTTTGTGACTGTATTTCTTAGAATTTGTCTTAGGGGGGATATATATAACCCCGTAGGGGTATATATCCCCCCTTTCTTTCTTTGCTTCTTTCTTTCTTTTTTTAGGGGGGTATTGAGGTGTTGCAACCGCGGCTCCATCACGTGGATTTACTAATACAGGGGATTGAACTGTTGCAGTGTTGCAGTGTTTTCGGAGGGGTTAAAGCCTCTTTCATACATTTGGAGGATTTACAAGGACACCATCAATGCCCGCCCGGTTATTCATACCACACAATCCGTATTCAGACCTTACGAATCTGGGTACTTTAAGGTGCGGAAAGGTTGTTTTAGTGGTGGTAATTTGCTATTTTAAATAAGGGCATATGTATTGCGTTTGATGCACCTCTCACAATCGTATGTCCCCGATCGATTTCCACCGGATTCACAGGAGGTCTTTATGGCAGGTCCAAGACGAAAACCAATCAGAGCCTCACGTAAGCCTTCTGCATCACAACAACGCGGCCAGTTAAACCGTATGGCGTTAAAGCGCGGAGCATCAGCCGGTAGAAGGGCTGCTTCCAAAGCCAGTAAAGCCAGAGGCGCATACGCCAGAATACGTTCAAGGAGAAGATAATGCCCAAGGGATACGGATACGGCAAGAAAAAACCCATGAAGCCCCGAAAATCCAAGAAGCCCAAGAAAGGCAAGAAGTAATGTCACTGGCCATAGAAGTCGATGACGTTGTTAAGGTTAACATCAGCGGAAAGTGGTACGACCTTAGTCACTACAATGATGGCCGCAGTAGTTTTGCACTTGATTCCTATGAGTTCATATGCCAGTCAGAGCTTTTGCATGGCGGTGGGGAGGGAGGTATATGTGCGACAGGGTTTACGTTCATTGATGCTGATACAAATCTCAGAATAGAGGGGCCTTTAACGTCGATTACTGCTGTGATGACGGCAGATCCGGAGGAATATATGCCCAGGGTAACGCTATTAGAAAAACAAAAGGTAGATTAAATGGTTGCCATACCCGAATCTCACAGGAAGGAAGCTGTACGGCGTATTGAAAAGGAGTTCGCCCGCAGGAATTTCGTATCTCCTGACGGGAAGGAACCCGACTTCCTTGATCATGTGAGGATTCTAGAGAGGGCGCAGATCCATGCGGGTATATCCGGTGGTGCCGTGCCTTTCCAGAAATGGCCTTATCTCGTTGAACTTGCTAAAGCGATTGTTGAAAACCGCCTTGTTTCGATACTTAAAGCAAGGCAGCTCGGATTTTCGTGGACAAGTGCCGCATACGCAGCGTGGCTTCTCACGTTTAATCCAGGGACTAACGTCCTGATGATATCCAAGGGACAGACTGAAGCCTTCTCACTTCTTGACAAGGTACGCTTCATACTCAAGAACTTGCCCGAGGACTGGCAGGCTCCCCTTTCCCCTGACTCAAGGAGTGAGATAGGTATTCCAAACCGTGATTCAAAGGTACTCGCCCTTCCCTCGACAGAAGATGCAGGCCGATCAGAGACGGCATCGGTCGTTATACAGGACGAGGCGGACTTTCATGAATACCACGCACAAAATTACACCGCGGTAAAGCCCACAATTGACGGTGGCGGCCAGATGATCATGGGATCAACGTCAAATAAACGCGAGATGAGTTCGCTCTTTAAGGAACTCTACCGCGCGGCCCCCGACAACGGGTGGAAAACTCTCTTTGTTCCGTGGCACGCAAGGCCCGGAAGAGATGAGAAGTGGTACGACGCGACGAAAGATTCGGTTCCGGTACTCGATCTTGAGGGAATGAGTCCCGAACAGTACATGGAGCAGGAATATCCGTCAGAGGAAACAGAAGCGCTCGCGCCCCCTAAAGCTCAAAGCATCTTTGACCGCGACATGATTATAGGAATGGCCGAGGAATGCAAGTCGCCGATCCGCGAAGTGGGACCCGGACATATATACCAGGAGCCACGGGTCGGAAGAAGGTACGTTGCAGGCACTGACGTTGCGCTCGGGGTGGGTATGGACTACTCCGTCACTGTTATACTTGATGTCAACTCGGGATATGTTGTCGCGGACCTGGTCACAAATACGCTCCAGCCCGAAGACTTTTCGGTGGCGTCGATGAGACTCCTTGAGGAATTCAGCAATCCCGACTGG
>Ga0208449_1001973_pt1 | contig 10270 bp, 20 predicted proteins | sample MalvireepMed_s17_FD_184247 | JGI IMG/M metagenome (GOLD analysis project Ga0208449, IMG submission 184247) | Marine viral communities from the Global Malaspina Expedition - Malaspina viral metaG DeepMed_s17 (SPAdes) (version 2) | ecosystem: Environmental > Aquatic > Marine > Oceanic | place...
GTCCTTGTGTGCCCGTAAGACGGCTCAAACGCCAGGCCCAAATGCAGTAGGCTGGGGCGGCTTGGCCCTTGGGAGAACGAACCACTTATTGTTAAGACTTGGTATAGTCTACCATGATTTGGTATGGATGTCAACCCTGACGTGTCAGTTGTTTGTGCGGCCAGGCCACCCCGGTCTTGGTTCCTGCGACAGGAACCTTGCCGCACTTAGTGCATGTTCCGAACCACTTGCTCCCGACTTTGTGCATTGACATCAGGGTTCCCCCGGTGCCCCGGCAGCGTTCCCACTTCCCACGATTCGACTTGGTTTTCACTGGTTCATTGGTTGTATGGTTCTTATTGAAAAGCCAACTTAGTATGTTCATTCTCTCTCCTTATCTTTGCGGTCATAATATCTAAAGACTGCGAGGCAACCACAATCCTCTGCCTCGTGGTTATGTGCGCCCATCACCTCTTTGCCTGAGCGACTGCCCTTGCTCATGTGGTCGCAGGTCTTGCCGTTGTTGCCGACATCTCGTGGCCCTATGTGACTGGTGCTGTACCTGCCGCCAGATACACGTGCGATGTTGTAGACCAGGGTGGTCAGGGCGCAGTTGCCCTTCCGTGTGCAGGGGAATGCCAATGAGTGCGCTATCTTTATCCCTTCACCTTCCTTCAGGTCGTAGATGGCCTGGTACTCTGGTGTCTCTATGCGAGACAGCCGCCCTACAACCTTGTCGATATGTTCGAACTCCGTGATGCTGATTGGTCTTATCATTTACTCTCCTTGTTGTTACCTAGGTCACACCGCTCATTGGTGTTGGTACTCTCATGGCTTCTGACTCGCTCTTTCATTTTGGTACTCTCGCCAGTTGTGGCTCGCTCCCTGTGGGTGGCACTCTCCGCCCGCATGGCTCGCTCCCTAGGGATGGCACTCTCACCTTCAATGGCTCGCTCTTCGTTTTTGGAACTCTCTCTAGCACTGGCTCGCTCTCAGCATTTGGTACTTTCACTTCGAATGGCTCGCTCACGTCTAATGGGACTCTCCTTGTTGCTGACTCGCTCCCGTTCATTGGTACGCTCAAGCATACTGACTCGCTCTACGTATGTGGTACTCTCTCCTCCTGTAGCTCGCTCGTATGAGTTGGTACTCTCACATCACTTGGCTCGCTCTCGTTGCGTGGCACTCTCGTCATACTTGACTCGCTCGCATTGCCTGGTACTCTCCGTGGATATGACTCGCTCGCCTACGCTGGTACTCTCGTTTAGCTTGACTCGCTCACACCACGTGGTACTCTCTTAGACACTGGCTCGCTCTTCCAATTTGGTACTCTCGCCCAGGGTGGCTTAGTCCATCGGCCAGTTGGGTGGTGCTATGTAATGGGTGTGCTTCAGGTGGTCTATCACGTAGGGCTTCGGTGGTTCCGTGCCGTACTCTGCCTCGTAGGCTACGTGGTGGTAGTGCGCCAGGAATAACTTGGCGGCGTACCTCTTGGCTCGTGCGTGTATGTGTGCAGGTGGTAGCTTGCCCTGACTGTATGCCTTGTATGCGTCGGTGTCCTTGCCGATGTTCTTCTCCGTAAGGATGCGTTCTGCCTGGTCAGAGAACTGGCCTGCCTCATTGCGCTCGTCTTCCAATTCCTTACGTTCTTTATAGATGTGACCGTACACATCGTTGTCATTGTTGGACACCTTGACGAATGATTCGCCTATCTTCCAGACCAACACCTTTAGCTTGGCATTGAATGGGCGCTTGGTCTTCTTCTCCCACTTCATGTCAGGGTTGACGCCTGCGAATGACCAGATGTGCCCGACGGTTGGTGCCTTGGTTATGTCTATGTGGGCCAGGAGTCCAGCCGATATGACTGGGCCGATACCGTAGATGGACTGCGCCCATCTCCCTGCTATCTGACTGTTGGCATAGATACCCAGGGCATTCTTGATGTTGTCCTCTACCTTACGTGTGTTCTCCGCCAGCCACATGATTACGTCATGCGGTTCGGGTTCCTCTGATGCGGCACGTATCTGTCCGTGCGCTGACTTCCTGTCCTCTTGCCACTGGTAGTACAGGTCAACCATGAACCGGGCCTGTCCAGCGGTCAGTGTCGATGCGGCATCCCGCAAGTCTTTGTTCAGTGGGTTCAATGGGTCATTGAAATTAAGCATCTCTCTCTCCTTTGTTGTGAACTAGTCCACAATCTCTTCTTCGCAGTAGCACTCGCCGTACTCACGTACCATCCACTTGGGTGTCTCGTCATTGATGGGCATAGCCCGGCACTCAGGACACCTGGGCGGTATCAGGCTGTAGTCGTAGTCCATCTAGTCCTCCTCCTTCCCGTACTTGTCATCCAGACACTTCTCGCATTCCTTGACGTAGGTTAAAGGTGCGTTAGTGGGTGACTCTGCAATCATTTCGAACCATTTATCTGAGCTAAACGTACCACCCCATTTCACTCGCTCCTTGCGATTGCAGTCAGTGCATTGGAAAACCCAGACATGGCTTTCCATCTGCTTCATAGTGTCTCGCCATTCGGGTTGTGAGCTAGGGTGGTCTAGGTCTTCGAACAGTAGCAGCGGTCTAGAGTATTCCTGCTCCGCGCCGTTGTCGTTGATTCTGATGTCACCTATCTGGGGGTTCTCCATCTTTCTCCTTCTGTTGTGAACTAGGTCACACTATCCGTGCGGGATTCGCTTGGCTGTTGCCTTGTCCCAGGCAATCTCTATCTCCCTGATAGGGGATGCAGTGGGCTTGTTGAATGCTGGCCCTACTGCACCGCTGATTACGTTACCGTCCATGCTATCTCCCATCCTTTGGTTGCTCATCTTCGGGCAGGTCAAAGGTGTCCATCCAGGCTCCAAGTATGGCGTTTGATTCCTTGCGTTCGACTCCGAATTTCCGCATGATGTATGGCCCCGCGCCGTACATGTTGGTGGCTCCGCTGTTCCGTAGCCTTACTAGGTACTTGTAGTGACGCATGGTTTGTTCCTCGTATGTCGTGGTGCCTGCCATTAGTTCTCTCTCCTTCCTTTAGTATGATTGTAGTGTACTATAGATTGCCTGGGTTGTCAAGTGATACCCTGGGCCATAGTTTCCCACAGCCCAGGGAACACCTCAGTCAGCTAACGTCGTCTGCTTTGACGCCTAGTTGAAGCACCCGGACACCATCGTCCTCAGTGTCAGAGACTACCTCGTAGTCCTCTACCGCTGGCGCTGTGTCCTCATCATCGAGCAGGTACAGCGTGGACATCTCCTCGTTGGTGTCCTCTACCTCTGGTTCCTCTGCCTCGACAGGTTCAGGTGCCATCATTAGCCCTTGGATTATGAACTCCTCACCACAGTGGTCGCACGGTGGCAGCACTCGCCCATCTCTCTTGAGCCTGGTCAACGCTGCGTTGCGTGGCATGACCGCACTGGCAGGTTCGTCCTTGGTTCCCTTGCATCGGCACTTCAACGACACGTTGGCGCTGGGTTTTTGTTGACCTCTCTCAAGTGTCTTCCTAGCCATGTCGAACACTGTCCAGTCAGGCTTGAGTACGTCGTCAACGAATGTCTTGAACTCAGGCGTCCGTTCTAAGTGGGTAGTACCGTGTACATTCTTACCGTCTGGCCCACAGGTGCAGGGTACAGGGTTTAGGAACCTGGCCTTGGCCCTCTGCCCATCATCACCGATGAACTTGCCGTTGTGCCTGCCACCAGCAGCTACGTCCTTGATGCCGTTGTCGAAACATTCCCTGTGCATGTCCTCGTGCTGGATGTACATCATCACGTCGTACCTGTCGTCAAGTAGGTGTTCCGCTGAGATGTTCAGTTCGTTCACGTTCTGGATGAACTCGCCTGTCTCTATGTTCTGTTGTTTCCACCTGCCCTCTGCCCAGTGTCCAGCACAGTTCTTCTTCTGGCCCTTGGTCTGAAGGGTGACCACGATGGGCGTGATGGGCACAGTCTCTATCGGGTCTGCCGTTGCATCCACTATCTTTTCCAGTGGACGCCCGCCTATATGTTTGTGTGTGCGCTGGAGTATGTCTTGTATCTGGTTCGTTATCCTAGATATTTGCACAAAGTCCAGGTCTGGGTCATGGAACTCGATACCGTTCGCCACCTTGACCTTGGGTTTGCTCGTGCGCTTTGCCTTGGGCTTGTTTACCTTTTCTTTCAGTACCATTTTCTCTCTCTCTCCTATCTACTTGTGATTTATGCCTTGGTTACAGTCTGCCTGGGTTGCCTGTTGTCTCACTTATCCTCCGTGCTTCTCATAAAATTCGTTAAATGAATCATCCCACTTGGCGAGTGATTGCATATGCTCTTGGACTAAGCTGATTATCTCGCTGGTTGATGTAGTGCCGTAGTATTCCCGGTAATGCTTCATTAGTTGTGCAAGCTGGCTAAGTATGTCTGCCTTGGGTATCGGTTCCATTGTCTTGCTTGATGTTCTTGCATAGTCCATGCTGTATCTCCTATCCTTATCTCTCTCCGTTGTTAGCTAGTTCCCAATACTGTTGTAGTCTACCATAGATTGTCTTAGTTGTCAACCCCTTGGGTCAATCTGTTTTGTATGTCAGTAGATTCCTTTCGCTAGACGCCTTGGCTTGTATCCGGTGTTCCGTACTGGCGTGATTGCCCACTTGTTGCTGTTGACATAATGTGTCTCGATGGATGCGATGTCGCCATCAGTCTCCAGTCTGTTTAGTATGTTGGACAGTGGCACTAGGAGCGCATCGTCCAGTTCGTATGTCACCTTCGTCCGTTTGCCGGATAGCTTCAGTTGTACTTGCATCATGCTCTCCTAGTTAGGCGCTTGAGCCATGCCGTGATGCGCTCTCGTAGTGGTGGCGTCCAGTGTTCGCAGTAGTAAGCATCGCACTCCAGGCAGTAAGCCTTGATAGCTGCCCATGAGATATAGTTAAGCTCACTCTCTCTGAATCGGGCGATGATGCCATCCATCACTGTCTCTGCCCGTTTGTTCATTGCGTCCTCTCCATTCTCTGCGAGGTCATCGGTATATGCTTTGGCTATCGAGCCTAGTTGTACTTTGTTTTGCTTATGCATCTCTCTCTCCTTATTCGTTGTGGCTTAGGTCACGCCAAGTATTTGTTTATCAATTCCTCATGGGTGTAGGGGCCATGTGAATAGCCGTTCTGGTTTACGTTGTCGTATACTTTTAACTCGTTTGTTCCAGGGTTTAGGGCAACGAATGCCGCGCGGATTGCCTCGTCCTCAAAGTCCTCGACTGAATAGGTTGCCTCTTTGAGGTTGGCGCATTCGGAGGTGCTTCCCTTGTACCACACATCCCAATGGTTGCCGACGCGCTCTATCCCTGCGTCTATTCCTAGGATTGCCAGCCTGTCTTTCAAGGCTTGTAATTGTGGGCTGGGTTTCGGCTGCACTGGGCCTCTCGCTAACCGTGCCAACTCTGGGAAGAATTCCTCTAGTGCATCTATCTTTCTGGGCATAGTAACTCTCTCCTTTCCCTAGTCTAATTCGACTTCGTAATAATCAATCCATTCTTGTATTGTGTCCGTGATGCCGTGGCTCGCTTGTTCCTTGATGTACTCGTACCCCTCAGTCGTTAGGTTTATGCCTAATAGTTCTTCACACTTGGCGCAGTGGTCAGGGTAGTCACACTCTCCCTGTAATGTTGACGCTACCTGGGGCCAACCGTTCGAGTCGTCATAGTCCAGCCTCAATTCCCCTGCCAGCATCATGTCCCTCTCTAGTGCCTTACCGCACGGTTGGCAGTATGTGTCTGCCTGGTAGATGTAGTATGTCCTGTACATTACACCACGCTCCATAGTACGTTGCGCTCCATGTCCATGACTGTCACGTTGCCGTGGTCGCTGACATGAGATATTACATTCTCTGCCACGTGCCACACTTCTTCTGGGTTGCCTTGGTAGTTGCCATCTAAGCGCCGTGATTCATTGAAGCCGTCCATGTCAGGCCAGAATCCAAAGTCTGCACCGTCACCCTCAAGTGTGCCAAAGTATACGAATGGTGGGCAGAGTGATTCTAATTGTTCAGTGTATACTTCCAGCAATTCTTCGTCTGAGTATGCCTTGCCACCGTCTGCGTATCCATCCTCTGCTAGGGCTGGTGGCGTGCCTGATTCTGCGATTGTCGAATGGAATGCTTCCAATAAATCCTCTGTCCTGAGTGTGCCTGTGCTGATTGAGCCTAGTTGAAATTGTGCCATGATTGTTACCTCGTTTTTAATTTGGTTGTGACCTAGGTCACACTATCTGTCTAGTTTCTTGGACAATTCGTAGATGATATCTGTCGTGTCGTTCATGTCGTTACCTCTTTTTAATCTGTATCCCTAGTATACCATTGGTTGTCTTGGTTGTCAAGCTGTTAGTATCTTGTGTGTTGTGACCTAGGTCACAGTGTTTAGTGTTCCAGTGTATTCTGTAATGATGTTACCGTCTGCCCATATGGACACGTCCTCTCCAGCCGAGCGTCCGATATTCTTTTTACTCATGTTCACGTAATCGGTGAAGTAAAGTAGTGCTACTTCGTACGTGCCGTCGTCATTATGTGAGTTGGAATTCCATACGCTCCCAATGTTGCCAACTAATACTTCGTAAAACATCTCGTTGCCTCTTTTTAATTTAGTGTGACCTAGGTCACAGTACGCGGACTCGTTGTTTCTGATACTCGCCTGACTGTACATATTCGTCTGCCTCTGCTAGTTGTTCGACGGTCAAGCGCTTGTATTCCTGATGCAATTCGTACTGTAATCTATCCTCCGATTCTTTTAATGTTGCCATGATTGCATTGCCTATCGCTATGTTAGTGACTGCCATCTGAGTGTAATCGTGAGCCTGTCTAACCTGTGTAAGTAGCCTGAGTAATACTTTGTATTGTTCCATGATGTAACCTCTTTTTTATTTGTGACCTAGGTCACAGTTTAGTAGCCTAACCATTGGTATATCTCGCTGATACTGTACTGCTCACGATTGCCTACCATTTCGTAAAAGCTAGTGCCTGATTCTACCCACTCACCCTGATATGTTGCGGTCTGTTGCGTCGGTGTCCATCCATGCTGTTCGATTATCTTTAGTGCCCTAGCTTTAGTGACCATGATGTAACCTCTGTTTAATCTTGTTTCTTGTGACCTAGGTCACAGTTTCCCATGACCTAGGTCTACTGTCTGCTACTCGCTAGCTGGCATGAATGTTCCTTCGCAAGCTGGACATTGTGGCAAGCTGTCAGTATCTATTCGAGTTTGTACTGCGCCGCGTGACATTGTCAGGGTTGCAGGTTCTTCTTTCCCACCAGCACAGGCACAGGTTAGGGTGACCATGCTTGAGGGTGACGAAATCTTCTTGGATTGTGGTAGTCGTGCTACGTTGTACAATTCCGTGCGTGGTTTGATATGTTCGTCCACAAAAGCTATGAATTCCGGCCCCGGTTCAGTGAATGCCCAACCTTTGCTAGGTTTGCCACAATCTCGGCCATGCGTTACCTCAAAGCCCCATTCTTCCGCAGTCTTCTTGAATTCTGGATTGTGTGAGCCGCCTTTGCTACAATCCTTGACGCAGTGGTCGTGATTTTCCAAGTGAACCAATTCATGCCCTAACGTGCCCAAGATTTCGTATACCGTGCCTGTTAGGTGTTCGGCCTTGATACTGATTTCGTGTATGGTGCCGACTTGCCGATACTTGACCGCCTCTTCTCCTGTATCTTTGTTCAAGACTTTGTACGCTTCGCGTTTTAGTTGTAGGTCACGGGACTCTAAGTCTACGTTTGCCCATGTATTGGCGGCGAATGTGCCCATGCATGCCCTATCCTGTCCGCCTGATTCTATTGTGATTATGACTTCGTTCTTGCCTGCGACACGTCCGCCTCGATTCTCTATGAATATGCCTGCGGCTCGCTGTAATTCTTGTTGTAGTTGTGCTACTACATCGCTAATGCCTTTGGTTGTAGGTGCTAGTACCATCTTGGTTTACCTCGTTTTAATTTTTAATCTTTGTGCTGTGACCTAGGTCACGGTCTGCCGGTCTGCCTGTCGTTTCACTCGTTAACCTCTTGTTTACTGTTACTCTAGTATACTCTTGTTTGTCTTGTTTGTCAAGTACTCTTGTTTTTTTGGTGGAGAGTAGGAGCTTTTTGTGAACCTAGGTTATAGGTGCCTGTTCTCTCTGCCTGTTCAATCGTGCTTGTTAACTTGACTTTCTAAGTATACCACCTTGTTTATCTGTTTGTCAACCCCTCTTGGTTATCTGTTTGGTGGATTGGAGCGCTTGAACCTAGGTTATAGGTGGCTGTCAATCCGCCATGATTCCAAGAGATTGTTAACATGCTATCCAGCAGACGCCTATTGTTAGGCGTTTCGGGTATTCAACCCTCGTCAGTACTGGTTTAGTTTAGGTATCGGTGTGCCTGTTCCAGTCTATCCAATGTAGCTTGTAATGATTCCTTGTGTATGTCTGGCATTGGCTTTCCTTCGATGCAATTTTCGACTAGTACCTTTAATGCTACCATCTGCCAATCATCTAATGTCACTGTGGTAACGTACTCTCGCTTGCTGTCACCTTGTGTCATTATGTGATTTCTGAGTACTTCGATTCCGTCCATGTTGTAACCTCACTATTAATTTTTATTACTCCGTAATTATACTCCTTGCCTATTCTTGGCTGTCAACCCACTTGGTTGTCAATTTACCCCACCAATTTATAATACTGATATCAGGATAGTATCATTCACAGCCTCAGGCATGGCGTATTAGGAATAGCTTATGCTTGGACGTTATGGCATTAGGTCTAGGCTATAATGGCCTACGTTATGTCAAGCTATAGCCAAATATGGCAAGTTATAGTAGCTAAAATGCCCACAATGGCGTTGTGAGCCTGATTCTAGGTGTCCGCCTGAATAGCTAACCTAGGTATAGCAGACTGCCCAAACTCGGTAGTTACGGAATCCGTCATTGATAATCATTATCACGTTGCGCCATGCCCTATAGGATGATAATCATTATCATGGTAGGCATCCTATGCTGTGACCTAGGTCACAGATGATAACTAGTATTGCCATTAGGAATAATTCTCTACTATCATTCTCCGTGATAGTGCGGCGCCCCTAGTATTATCCTATAATGATTATCTTCTGATAACCTACCCCCACATCGGGAACCGGCCCCCTAGGGGGTACTTTGGGCGTAGGGGGATATGTATCGGCTGATTTCCAAAATAACAAAGATGGGGGCACCACGGAGGTGGGTATGATGCCCCCAGGAAGGGGGGTAAATGAGTAGCCCCCAGTATGACAGTGAGGAAACATACCGGGGGCTGGAGAGAGTGTGGGCACCACAACTATATCAAACGATAAACGTAACTGTCCCAATACTTCAGGACAGATTTTGCGATTAACTGGTAAGCGGCACTAGCCCATCCCAGCCCAGGAAGTACCCCTAGCCCAATCAGCCGGTGCGTTTACATGCATGGGACTGATTATGGCCCACCACCCTCGTTTATAAGGGGCCGATTCTTCCTGACGCGCCCAATCTATATGGTTGGGCCGGGAGGATTAACCGCCTCCCGCACTGCCATCGGAGCGTAGCAGATAACCGATGTGGTTGCAACCAGATACTGACTATTGTATTCTTTCGACATGAGTATGAAGAAACCGCATAGTCAGCTTGCTCCACCGTGGCGTCCTGGGGAGTCTGGGAGCAATGGGAATGGGGCCAGGCCAGTCAAGAGAAGTAAGGAATTGGCCGAAAAGATACTCTATTCCACGCAAGATGCCGATGTATTGGTTCGACGGCTTGTGGCAGTTGCCAACGGGGAGATTGAAGGGGCCAAGGTTTCTGACCAACTCAGGGCCATAGAGATGTTGCTTGAAAGGGCGTTCGGTAAGGCGGCACAGGTCATCGAGGTGGACGGCGAAGTGGTACACAGGAACATAGATGACTTCTCCGACGATGAACTCCGCTCCCTTGTCGATTTGAGGAAACGTATCATCGAAGGTACGTCACACCCTGTGGATGAAGGGCAAGAATGGTCGTAATCGGGCAAGAACCACAGGAAGCGTTGGCCCTTGAGGTAGGGGAGGCCGCGTCATATGCACTGGCAAAGAGGCATTTCGCTGACTTCCTAGAGTATGTCCAGGTGTTGGAGCCACCGCCAGGTAGGGGAATCATACCGTTCGAGAGGTGGCCCCACCTCATGGAGGTATGTGACTTCCTGAACGACGAGAAGCTAATCGTATGGTTGAAGTCGAGGCAGACGGGAGCGTCGTGGCTCCTTGGGGCGTATGCGCTATGGACGGCGATGTACAAGGAAGGCGCTCT